>OGYW01001294.1_pt1 | contig 22467 bp, 20 predicted proteins | sample 1576621 | NCBI WGS metagenome assembly OGYW01 (sample SAMEA3541528, study PRJEB24748) | human gut metagenome | biome: human gut; feature: human-associated habitat; material: faeces | place: China | collected 2012 | reverse complement strand
AGAAAACACCACGTTTGACAGACTGTTTCCTACAAACGAGTAACATGGTATCTTGCCCTTTACAGGTATCAAACATAAGATCTTCGAAAGTAATAAATTCAATTGAGGAAAATAGCTTAAGCAAATGGTAACGAATATCTTCAGCATATTTAACGGCAAGAAATTCTGTAGGAATAACAAAAGCTAACACACCAGAATCATTTAATAACTGAGTACTGGCAATGACAAAAAAAGCCCATAGATTAGTAACCCCTTTAAAATCATAATTATTTTCTCTAAAATATTTGACAATTTTTTCGTGCTGCCCCTTCATATATAAGTTCTTTTTAATATAAGGAGGATTACCAATAATAAGATCATATCTACGAACACAATCTACCGAATAATCAATAAAGTCTTCATTATAACAATAAACGTGTGGGTAACTTTTTTGCAGTAAAGAGATAGCCCGATGATCAATATCCACTGCATCGATATGCCATTTTTGAGAAAAGCAAGGATGTTCAATAATTTCTTTAATAAAGGCTCCCTCTCCTGCACTAGGTTCTAAAATAATAAGATCATTTTTATTCTCTAGAATATCTTCGATACGACTTTTCAAAAGTCGTACCATTTGCGGAGATGTATAGTAAGCTCCTTTAGATTTTTGTATACTCATCCTAGGAAACCCTTAAAAATTCAGTCATATCATAGTATGCCTCTATCACTTCATCTAAAGCATTTTTAAGATCGATATTATCAGGATACTGTTTTTTGAGTTGCCGAGCTTCATTTACAAGAATTGTAAGACGATCTAGCCACCAAATAAGTGCATATTTTGTTAAATAAAGTTTCATTCGTTCGTACATATGCTGAGCTATTTTTTGATGCGGAGCATCAGAACGTATTATTATTCTCCCAAAACAATTGCGGGCAAAATCCTTGTTAAAGTCAATATCACATGGATCAAGATATTCACAAGAATGATCATCACTTTTAGCAATATTAACACTCGCGCAACAATAAACTAGATTTTCATATGTATGAATCAAATCTTTGTAATATTTTTTAGATTTTAAATGATCAATATGGAAGCAAGAAGGTCCTCCAAACCAACCATCACTGCAAAAGGTATATCCACAACGTTTTTTAAAATCTTCTCTTAACTGATCTTTGTATGCACGATAATGGGATTTAGGTAGGCCTCGGTATCCACGGGAGGGTGCATAATATGGATCTCGGAAATTATAATACATGATTAAGATTTTTTTAATTCATTAACAATATTTTCTAATTTTTCCAAGGAACAACTTAATTTATTTAAATATGATTCTGATTTATATTGATTAGGAATTCTATTAGATTTTCCCCCATAAACTTCTTCTAGAAAGGAATCATCCTGTAGAAATTGAGAAGTTTCTTGAGAATTCAAGCGATCCCCATTTTCTATTTTGGAAATTATGTATTTATAACGCTCTTCTGCTTCTCTAATCAATCTTTTGCGAGTTTCTATTTGTTTATATACTCTATCCCAAAAACAAACAGTATCACTATAGCATTCTTGTAATACCTGAGATTTAGTATATACATGGTTAATATCATCTGCTTCCGAAGTCGCATTTTCGGCCCAAGCAGTCAAAACAAAAAAAGGAATTAAGCAGCATCTTTTTTTGTACGCTCTAACAATATCTTCTCCTGTATAATCAACCTGATAACTCATATCACATGTATTATTATTTAGCATAAAATCAGTAATAACGGCATCATAATCTCCCTCTATAATTTCATTAATCATATCATCAAGATTAAGTCGAGGGTAGATCGGAATAAAATCGAATTTCATTTCAAAATCACTAAGTGATAGAGCATTTCCAATTTCTCTCCATGCTCTTTTTTCCTCATCTATATAAAGCAACTTATACATAAAACTAATAAAGCATAGTAAAATACATACAGAATCCTTTTAAATTTCTATTTAAAGAAATTTCTCCTCCGTAATTATGAATTATCGTTTTAACAATCCACATCCCCAATCCAGTCCCTATGGGCTCTCCTGTCTTCACGTCTCTTTTAGTAGTTATTAAAGGATCAAAAATAATTTCAGGAGGATTTAAATCCAATGAAAGCCCCGGCCCATTATCACGATATGTAAATTTTATTACTTTAGGATTATCTTCAATTGTACATTTAATAAAAATTTCTCGTTTATTAGTAGACAAAGAAAATGCATCTATAGAATTAATTATAAGGTTATTAAATATACTATCTAAATCAATTTCTAAACTTTGAATGAATACATTTTCAGGAGTATCACAAGAAAGAGCAATGCCTTTAACTGAAAGAAATGGTTCCCAATTTTTTTGTAATTTTAGAAAATAATTTTTAAGTGAAATTTGTTTGCGATTTCGTTTGTCTTTACGAGCAACTCTTTTAGCGAAATCTATCCATGCTGCAATTTTTCGATCGTCATCCTTATAATCTTCTATCATTCGGAATGGATTGAGTGAATCTTGGCATCCTTTTTGAAGTAGATCCTCTTCTTTGAGGTGACGTTCTAGCGTTTTTTTCAACCTTAGCATACGGGTTTCTTGAATAGCTAACTGTTGACTAAAATCATGTCCGAAAGTAGCCATAACTAAACCATTACTTGCCATAGCCCTAAGCAGGCTTTGTTCTTCCCGAATAGTTCTTTCCAATTCTAGAACTTTATCTCTTTGTTGCCGAGCATATTTTGCCATGGCAATCACTTTAGGATCTAAGTCTTGTGGATCTAATAGGGTTTCGCTGTTAGTTAATTCTTCGACAAGACGTTCTCCTGTTTTAATTTCTTCTGGTATATTTATTTTTGATTGCTCTTTTGAGTAAGATTTAAGCTCTTTGACTATTGTAGAACGATCCTTTTCTAATTCTGCAATAATCTCAATAATTAACATTTTAAAAAGATTAAATGCATCTCCTTCCTGCAAACCTTCACGGCTGGACTTATCTTCAAAACATGGATTAAGAAGGCGAGATATTTCAATAACCCCACTAAGGTTATTAACTTCCATTCGATAACCACCTAAATTTCTCCCAACGCCTGCCGGGCTTTTAGCTTTTCTTGGTCCTAAAGATAACCAGTCAAAAGCTGATTCTCGGGGGTCACCATAGGGACGAACCCGAAAGTTGTCTCTGAAAATTTTGATACCTTTGAATGTTTCAAGCCATTGTTGACGTTGGCCGCTCTGATAATTGATATTACGATAAAAGTACAATGAAATGTCCTTAGGGCGAACCGAGCGTTTTAGGTAGTAAAGAGTTAATGAAAAAGGCCCTAACTTAGCAATTTGCTCATGGGGCATGCCCGGAAGAAGGGTGAAAATAGACTTTGTCAAAGCAAAACCTTTATCAGAAAATTCTGAACGTCGATATGGGAATTTTTTCATTTTCCCACGTTCAAAAAAATCATCCGGTATTTTATTTACATCATATTCTCGCCGAATTATATGCAAATTGAGCTTTCCATCAACATTAACATCAGCTCTCAATTTATAATCAAAATCATCACATATACTGCTCAAAACTTTTCCATATTCATGGGGTTGTTGGATATGCTCGAAAATAATAGAAAATTCCTCGTTCCCCAACGGTGGAGTAAGAATGACAAGGTCGTTAAAAAGGTTAGTTATGTCTTTGGAAAACCAATCATCTCGCAATTGTGTAATGCGCAAACAAGTACCAGTAGACATTTCAGAGAGGTTTTCTAATGATCTTTTTGAAAGGGCAGGATAATGTTGAAGTAAACATTCAAAATAATTAGAATCGTTAATATTTTCTAATATTGCTGAAACATCTTCAATTTTTTTGCCTTCACCATCAAACTCATTCCAATTAACAGTCCATTTAATAGCTTGAAGATGTTTCTTTTTTGTGAATGATATCATTTCACATTGCTCTCCCAAACGATCTAAAGCAAAACGCCCAATGCCTTTAGCTCCAGATTTAATTCTATCTTTAATATTACTTTTGAAATTAATTAACTTATTTTGAGTGCCAATGACCATCCAATGATCTTTTACAACATCTGAAGACATTCCTTCTCCATTGTCAATAATATATATACTTGACAATTTTTTGCAAAAATTATTATAATCAAGATCTTGTTGTGCTGTTAAATTTGCTCGTTTCTTAGCCACATTAAAATTAACTTCAAAATAAGAATTTAATTCTTCTTTAGACAATCCTGTTTGCTCTACGCGTGTTAATACTATATTCCATTTTTCGCAAGAAAGGATTTTCGTCTCATTTGTCAAAGGTATATCAAATATGATTAAGCATTTTTTTGAATCAGCATCATAAGAATTTTTGACCAATTCAATTATGGCACCGCGAGCGGACGCAACATTCTCTCGGCCGATAAGCCTGGCTGTACGAGCAGAAACAGTAAAAGGAAGTCTTTCCATTTTCGGGTTACATTACTACATTGATTTTGCCTTTTCAAGAGTATTGCTTTTGTATTTCATAATTATTTCATTATAATTCAGTTGTGATTTATTTTAGATAAAAAAGAGGAGTCGATTGGACAACCTCTTGAACGCCTTCCTTAGACAACATGTCGTCTTGGAAGGCATGTCTCACCGCCGGGCGATGAGATTGTAAATGGCTTGGAGTAATTGCGCGAGGATCATGGAATCAGCGGGGTGGAGGTTGAGACCAGGGATCTTCCGCCTCTTCCTCGTAAAGGGAAGGAGGACGAGGGCCGTTCCTCTGCTTGTTCCGAATGAACTCGCCTACCTTGTCGGAGGCGTAGCCCAGCAGGATGCGGGTGAGCTCGAACAGGATGATTTTTATCATGGGCATGGTGGTTGTGGTTTGGTGACGGCGTCGATGATGATTTGTTCCAAAGCCTGGACAATGGCCTCGGCGCCTTTTTTGTACACGACGACGGCGAGCAGTTTCCCATTGTGATGGAGTACCGCCCAGTAGCGCGTGTCCTTGTATTTGACGATGTGGTACATGGTTCCGGTGTCTGGATGGATGTCTCTTCAAAAGAGGCAGAACCACAGAAGCAGTCCTGCCGTCATCAAGCCGAAGGCCAGCACGATTCCCCATTTGAGGAGAGTGAACAGCCACGGAAACAGGAACCAGCCTGCGACAGTCACGAGGAGAAAGGTCAGCATACGGATGAGGGGTGATGATGATCTTTCTGTTCCATGACTGTCCGGGAACCGGTTGATGCCGCAGCATTCCTGCCGGCCAGCCGGATGTTGCCCAGATAGGCGGCCCATTCCAGCAGGGCTATTCGCCCGTCCCAGGTGGGATGCCAGGTGCGGGGGAAGACGAAGGGATCGTCTTCCCCCGTTTGGCAGATGAGTAGTCCACGGCGTTCCAGCAGGCGAATGATTTGCCTGACTCTTCCCCGCTCTTCCGAGTGGAAGGAGCCAATCAGTTCATCGCTCGTTTGTCCGGATACGGATTGCGTGAGAATCAGGACTGCGGCTTGCGCTCCCGTCAATGAGTAGGATGGATTCATGAGATGTTTCCTTTTCTGTTGTCATTTTTGAACCGTGCTCAGGAGATCAAACCGCAGACGGAATCGCACAGACCGTGCAGGGCCTGGCTCCGTTTGGCGACCACATGCGGGTTGACGGCCTTGAACTGCTCCGTAAAGGCGTTGAACAGGCTCCAGACGGTACGGGATCGGAATTCTTCATGAAGCGGCTCCCGCCAGTACCGGATGACTTCCGGCAGGACGGTCGGCGTAATGGCCCGGCAGTCGACCGCGCGGATCAGAAGATCATGCGCGGCCTTGTCGGTCAGTCTCTGTTTTTTGTAGGCGGCAATCCGTTCGTCTTCACGATGGAATTGTTCCCCAAGCCGTCCGACAGCCCGGGAGGTCATGAAGCGCAGATCCCGTACGGCGAACCTCGTATGTTTTCGGGAGAGTTTCACTTCTCCGTTGAACGCGAGGTTGTCGCAGACGAACACGCGCGTTCCCATGACCAGAGAGGCCGGGAAGGTTTTGTCGTGGGAGTTGCGGATGCCGACAATCCACGAGTAGTCGCCAGGGCCGTCGTCAGGCTGCAGGATTTGGAGGACGCCGAAATACCGTTTTCCTTCATGACTGAGGGCGTGGGTGGTTTCCCCGATGCCGAAGCCGTGGGCGGTAAGCTGGGATTCCACTTCCTTCAGCAGAAAATCATGGGGAAGCGGGAACCATGATTCCGTGCAGGACGGGGTCTCCACACGGGACAGGGTTCTCCTGTCGACGACCTCGGCCCCGCAGTGGAGGAGAAGCCCTTTGCGGAATACGGTCGGGGGAATAACCGGAGCCGCTGCCGGTTCCGGCATGATGTTTCTCCGCTGGAGGTGGGCTGCCTGTCTGGTATCTTCCAAAGGCAGGATATTCCGGGCTGCTACCGGATGGTGCGGCAATGCGATGATAGGATTCATATTAATGATGAAATATGGGTTGAAACGAAAACACCCGCTCCCCTGCGAATGGGAAACGGGTGTTGAGTAATGAAGTCAGAAGTTAAAGGCCTGTCTTCAGGTTTATATAACGGGTAGCGGTCAATAATTGCCGTTATCAGGGCTTTGTATCAAAAGCACACACTCTGTGACTGCTTGTGTGTACTTTTGCTCCTATTGGCATCAGATCACACTTCCGGATCACGATGGAATGTTTGTCTCAAGAGAAGATCAATATCATAAAATGATTGCATAAATATACTGTTTGTGTATATTTACGCAATCAAATAACGAAATGGAAGGATTTACCGTCAGATCCTGGATACAGGAACAGGCAACTCAAGGTCGCCTGTTTTTTACTCGTGAAGAGATACTGAAAGCACTACCCGATACGTCTAAACAGACAGTGGCAGTTGGGCTGTTGCGTGCCCGGGAAACTCGCCTCATTTCTATCGCCTGGCAGGGATTTTATCTCATTCTTCCCCCTGCTTACGTCAAACAGGGGACATTGCCTGTCACCATGTATTTGGACGCATTGATGAAGTATTTGGAACGTTCCTATTGTGTTGCGCTGCTCAATGCTGCAGCATTCTACGGAGCCGCTCATCAGAGTCCCCAAACTTTTGCTGTCATGACGACCATACCCGTTCCCCGGTCCAGAACCCAACATGGCACACGATTGGAGTTCGTGGGAAAGCGGGAGTTCAGTCAAGGTATCCCTCCTGAACTGCTCAAGGAGTTCAAAACTCCTTCCGGATACATTCAAGTTTCTTCTCCGGAATTCACGGCCTTGACGTTGGTTCAATATGCCGGGCGCATTGGAGGACTCTCCCGTGTGTTGACGGTACTGGAAGAACTTTTGGAAGCCTGCCATTTCGATCATATGCCGGGCAGTATCCTATCGTGCGTACCTCTGCCTTGTTTTCAACGACTCGGCTATATGATAGAAGTCCTTCTGGGGGATAAAGAACAAAGCCGTAGCCTGTACGCATTTTTGGAAACTCATCGCCAGCCTTTGCAAAAATCCCTTTTGTCTTTGGAAAGCCCTGTCAAAACAGGAACAGCAGATAAACGCTGGAAACTTATCATCAACGAAACTCAGGAAAGCGACCTCTCATGATTCCCGAATACTTTGTCCGATCATGGGCATCACAAGCACCATGGCCCCGGAATGAACTTGTCGAACAGGACATGATCATATGCCGTGCCTTGATTGCCATTTTCTCAGATCCATTTCTTGCAGAGCATCTGGCTTTTAGAGGTGGAACGGCTCTTCATAAATTGTATCTGTCGCCCCAGCCCCGGTATTCCGAAGACATTGATTTGGTTCAGATCCATGCCGGCCCCATCAAGCCGATTTTGGACCACCTCCGTGAAGCTCTGGCCTTTCTGGGTGAACCTAAAACAAAAAGAGCCAGCCATAACAATACCCTTGTCTACAGGCTGGAATCAGAGATTCTCCCTATCATGCCTATTCGGCTGAAGGTGGAAATCAATTGCCGTGAGCACTTTCATCAGCTGGATTGGGTACATCTTCCGTTCCGCATGAACAATGATTGGTTTTCCGGCGAGTGCCGCATTACCACTTATGAACTGGATGAACTGCTCGGCACCAAAATGAGAGCACTTTATCAAAGGCGAAAAGGACGTGACCTATTCGATCTGCACCGGGCTCTTTCCGAAGGAACAACTCATGCAGATCGCATTCTTTCGTGTTTTCGCACCTATATGGAATTCGTAGTCGACAGATCTCCTTCGCAAAAGGAATTTGTAATGAACCTTGAGCAGAAGATGTCCGACCCTGTGTTTCTTGGAGATACGGAAGCCATTTTACGTCCCGATACGGACTATGATCCAGCCCATGCGTTTGAACATGTTATGGAGAGACTGATCTCCAAGCTGTAGAATAAAATCTGACAGCTAAAGAAAACATCGTTGCGCTACCCCGGCTGAGGGATAGCGCAACATGATTCAATGAGCAGAGCTATGGAGCGATACCCACAGGTTTCCAAATCCTGTTGCCCCTTCCAAAATAGGACTTGGATACAGATGGAGCAATATACTCAGGCCAGACAACATTCTCCCCACAAGTATACGGAAAGAGCAGAATGAGAGTTCTCATGGTATCAGAATGGTGACTGTTTTCTTGAGACTGGAGCGAGTTGACGATGAGCATAGTTCTCTGTGTAGGAATCCTTGCCGGATGCCTTTCCAGATTTTGCGATCAGCTCGTTGATAAGAGTGGAGGCTTCCAGCTTATTCAGCTGGGAAACGCCCTTGCTGAAACAAAGTACAGCCAGATCATGGAGAGCTGAATCATTGATCCCGTTTTTGCGGGCCAGAGAAAGTATGACCTGCTTCTGTTTATCTGAACAATGCCATGCCGGTTCTTCGGGGTGAGATGCCTTGGAATTCGAAGACGATTGAACAGGAAGCCGTGGAGCCTGACGCATGGCAGGAAGCGACGTACCGGATACGCATCTCGAGCCATAGGAAGCATCAGGAACAAATCCAACCTGCTTGATCTGGGCATCCACAGCAGACTGGAGCGAGCTGTAGAGGCGTTCTGCGGCGAAATCGAGTTCAGAGGTGTTTCCGATCTCCGTTTCAATGGAGACTTCGAACTGATGGGAAGAATACCCCGGTAGGCCGAGGCGTTTGCTGTAGTTGGCGATGAGTTTGATAGCCATGATGATTTAATATGTTGATGGTTGATGACGAAAAGACCTCTGCGCGCATTGCATACAGAGGCCGGGAATCAGCGGATAATGGTTCCGCCATCTTCATATAACGGGTTAATACACCCAATTGCTCTTTATCCAGAAAAGAAGACAATACGACAGGAGAAAGACATTAGAATAGACACATAACATATTACCAATAATGCATTTGCAAAGATAATCCCTATTGTCTAAAAGATTATTGAATGAAAAATACTTTGCATCCAAATGGAGTACTCATTGTCTTCAATTTGGGGCGAGTTTCATTGGACAAACCTCTTTGGGGAATCTATTATTCCACTGTGTTGCGGGTCATTTCAATCGCCATTTGATTCGATAAAAAACGCCTCAAGGGGTACACTTTAGGGTACATATTTATGATATGCAATTGACTATCAATTAAAATAATCCCTCCCTGTTCGCCATTAATTTTCTACCGCAATATATTGCATGCCAATATGTTGCGGTTTTTGTTTGTAGGAGCATGGGGAAGAAATGGGGGAAATAATATGAATTATCTTGCTTATCCGCTTGTTTGGATCTTTTATTATCCTAGCAATTAGAGTATGCATAAATGCATCATACATTTATAGAAATCGGCAGCACCCAAAAATATGAAAGAGATTCCTGCTCCAAATCTGCAAAGCGTGAGTCCTGTGCACGTCCAGTTTGGGAAAGTGATCCCTGCTCAACAACAGATTTTGCTCTATAATTTTTCTGATTGGGAGGATTTCGTGCATGAATGGGTTAATAGTCAAAGGTCGAAGTATCTTCAGGTCTTACGTATGTCAGGCCCAAATGATAAGGGAATTGACGTAGCTGGATATACAGACAAAGAAGGATTACATGGAGTTTGGGATAATTTCCAATGCAAACACTATAAAGACGCCTTGACCCCTGCAACGGCAATAATAGAAATAGGCAAAATACTATGGTATTCGTATTCAGGTGATTTTAGAGCACCAAGATATCATTATTTTATTGCTCCAAAAGGCTGCGGAATGAGTTTAGTAAGATTATTAGGCGACAGAGTTGCTCTAGCAACAAAAACAATAAATGAATGGGATAAATGTTGCGCAGAAAAAATAACAAACATCCGTAAAATTAATTTAGAGGGCGAGTTTAAAAAATATGTAGAAAATTTTGATTTCTCTATTTTTTCACATAAAACACTGCTCGAAATAATTGATGATCATAAGTTTACACAATATCACGCTGCACGATTTGGAGGAGGATTGCAACCTCGACCACCAGCCATAGAACCTCCTGAGTCTCTCCAAAGTAATGAAAGTCATTACATTCAGCAATTATATGAAGTTTATGAAGAAAAAACTAAGGCTAGAATTAGCGAAAAATGCCACTTAGAGACATATCCTGACTTATTAAAACATTTTAGTCGACAACGAGAGTTTTTTTATCACGCTGAATCGTTGCGGAATTTCGCCAGAGATAATGTACCTCCAGGGACATACGAAGATTTACAAACTGAAGTTTATGCAGGAGTTATTGATATTCATGATTTCACGCACAACAATAGTTTTTCTCGTCTCGGAGCAGTTTTACAAGCGGCATCCTCATTACAACTTACGTCAAATGCACTTATAAGCGTAATAAAAGTGCAGGACAGAAAAGGAATTTGTCACCAACTTGCTAATGATAATAGATTAGAATGGAGGCAGAAATGAAAAATGAAGCCCATGAATGTTTAACATTTAATAGTCCATTAGAAGCAGGAATTAGATCTGTAGGCTTACTAGTCGCGTCTTATCCAAAATGTTTTGATATACAACAACTTGTTGTTTTTGATTACTTAGTCGTACATACGGGAGATATTAATGGACCAGAGAGTTTGCACCCTCAAATCCCTTTACGATCAACAGAATTGTTGGTACGCCGAAAATTAGTAGAAAATGGACTTCTTCTTATGATGAGCAGGAAGCTTGTTGTTCGACAAGCTTGCTCAGAAGGTATTTTATATCAAGCAGGAGAAATGGCTGAGACTTTTATGTTGTGTCTGACTTCTCCATATTTGTTGGAACTAAAAAAACGTTCTATTTGGGTTATAAATCACTTTGGATATATGAACTACGATCATTTAAAAAAAATCATTCGAGAATTTTTTAATCATTGGGTCGAAGAATTTCAAGATGTTCAACAAAGTTTAGAAGTAAAATAATGGAAAAACAGGCATTAATAATTCGACATTTGATATTTACAGGTCCTAATCGAGAATCTGCAAAACTTCATTTTGAAAAAGGATTAAATGTTCTTTATGGCGCATCCGAAACAGGAAAATCGTTTGCCCTTGAAGCCATCAATTATATGCTTGGAGCAAAAGAGCTCCGCGATATTCCTGAAAGAGTTGGCTATAATAAAATTTTACTAGGTATAGAAATAATACCATCAAGAAAAAAATTCACTCTTATCAGGAGTACAGATGGAGGACAATTTTTAGTATTTGATGGGTTACATGAAGTTGATCCAGAAGATGAAGAAAGTAGCCTTACTTTGACCTCGAAGCATAATGAAAAAAATACGAACAATATTTCAACATTTCTGCTGGAGAAGATAAATTTTAACAATAATTATATAAAATCCAATAACCAAGGGACAACTAAATCTCTGAGTTTTAGAAATTTATGTCATCTATGTTTAGTTGACGAACAAAATATACAGAAACAAAGGTCTCCTATAGAAGGAGGTCAAGTTACACTTAGAACAACAGAGTATTCAATTTTTAAATTGTTACTTACAGGAATTGATGATAGAGCATTCATTTCTCTTCCTTCAGAAAAAAATATTCAAGGAAATATTGTAAAAATAGAATTATTTGATGAATTAATCAATGAATTGCAAAAACAATTTGGTGAAAAAATACAAGAAGAAACCGAACTTAAAGATCAACTTCAACGATTAGAAAAAACAATATCTAAGCATCAAAATTCTCTAAATTCTACCGAAGAAGAATACAATAAATTAATAATAAAGCGCAATGATTTGCGAAATAAATTTCAAAATGGAAGTGACAGACATCTTGAAATTGGTGAACTAATAGCTAGGTTTACATTATTAGACCAACACTATACTTCTGACCTTGAACGTTTAGAAGGTATCAGAGAAGTAGGATTTCTTGTGGGTTCTCTTGAAAACTCTTCATGCCCTCTATGTGGTTCATTGCCTGAGAATCAGCATTTAAATGAAAAATGTGACGGGAATTTATCATCTGTCGTAACTGCTGTTTCCGTAGAAAGTGAAAAAATATCCAAACTCAAAAATGAACTTAATCATACTTTAAGTCAACTTAAAGCAGAAAATAAAAATTTTGATGAGTTATTGCCAAAAATCGAAAAAGAGATTTTTATTTTTGATAGAAAAATACAAGAGGTAGCATCTAGTATTTCCGAACATGGTGTCTGTTATTCTGATTTGTTAAATTCTCGTGCAAATATACTAAGTTCATTGAAAGTACTAGAACGCATACATGAATTAACATTAAGAAAAGAAATTTTGGGTAAAGAACAACCTATTGAAATACCTGTTGAAAAAGAACCAATTAAATTATCTTCTTCTACTTTAGATGATTTTGCCAAAAAAATAGAAGCAATATTAAAAACTTGGAATTTTCCAGATTCCGATAGAGTCTTCTTTGATGAGAAGACGCGAGATTTAGTTATTTCTGGTAAACATCGAGGTGCTCGCGGAAAGGGCATGAGATCTATCACTCATGCAGCATTTAGTATTGGTCTTTTGGAATTTTGTAAAGAAAACGAATTGTCTCATCCCGGATTTTTGATATTAGATTCGCCACTACTCGCTTATCGTGAACCCGAAGATGAAAATGATGATTTGTCGGAAACTGATGTTCAAGAGAATTTCTATAAATACTTATCCAATTGGGACGATAGGCAAATAATTATTATAGAAAATGTGAATCCTCCTGATTACGTTAAAGAAATGGAAACAAGCACAATGTTTAGTAAAAACATTCAGCAAGGTCGATATGGACTATTTCCTACTCGTACAAAATAGCCTACCCTTATATTGGAAATCTATGATATTTTTACATTGATATATGGCCAATGCTTGACTACCGATCCCATATTTCCTATTGCTTTAATCTTCCTTAATTATACATTGAGTGAGTTCATTTATTAATCGATTTTTGTACTGACATGTTATGTGCTCTTTGTAGAGAATACGAAAGGCAAGAAATAAGCCATATTATTCCCGCTTTCGTATATAAAAAATTACGACAACTTTCTCCTTCTGGATTTTCAAGAACGACATTAAATCCTAATAGAAGAGTTCAAGATGGAGAAAAATACCCATTACTTTGCCCAAATTGCGAAGATCTATTTTCCGTATGGGAAAAGAAATTTGCTGAGAATGTTTTTCATCCTTATTATGCATCTCAAAAAAATACATTTTCTTTTAATTATGATGAATGGTTTTTGAAATTTTTGGTTTCAATATCATATAGATCATTAGTTAACAAATTGGAAAATGAAGGGGTAGATGATCATTCTAAATTATGTGTCAAAAACATGCGAGAAGCTAAGGGTATTTGGAAGGATTTTTTACTGAACAAACGAAAAAATATTGGATTGTATAGGCAATATTTTTTAATTCTACCAATTCAAACTGAAACAGAATCTCTTTTTTTAAAATACAATAATGGACTTTTTAATTTTTATCTCTTAACTGCAACTGATGCGAATACGATTTTTGCTAAAGATGACTCTGAAGCATATCTCATAACAAAATTGGGAGAATGCTTTGTTATTGCTACTCTCATTGATTCAAATCCTAGCCAATGGAAAAGTCTTGTAACAAAATCTACAGGTGGAATATTTAAATGGAACACAATGGTTCAAACTTCGCCATTAGTTATTAATTATATCGAATACGCAATTAAGGATATTATAGAAGCGCAAAAGAATCTTTCTCCAGTGCAAACTGAAAAAATTAGATTAAGCGTCGAGCGATATATAAAGGATCATTCCATATGATGATCCACTTTCTTTTCTAAATCCTTCCCATGGAGTAAACACATACCTATCTTCCATGTATTCACCCCATTTATGTGCTTCTTCTAGATTAGGATTCCTCCAAATCATTTTTTGAAAATGCTTCCGTACAAAACCGATTGACCTTGGGAATGCTTTCAGGGGATCAGCTGCAAGGTATATTGAGCTGAAGTCCCTCCATATCCCATTTCTTCCATTGAGTAAGACCGCTTTTGTTGTAACGTATTCATTTACATATATTTATAATTTTTAATACTATTTTTGGGCAATGAATTCCAAGGATACTGAGGTATACATTAAAACATCTCCATTTATTTTAATATACATTGAGCAAGACCAAAATATTCATAACTTGCTCATTTTAATATATTTTTGAATTTTGTTTTCTGATTTTCAGCAATTTTAAAGCCTCTTCCCATCCGATGTATCAAAGCCATTGGAGGTCTTAGTATTCCAGTAAATGCAAATGGCTAATGTCGATAATCCGGTTATTTTATTCTCAATATTTCCAGAATCATTTGTAAGGATTCCAGAGGAATGATGAGGATAAGCATACTCAAATCTGGAAAATTACCGTAAAAAATAATTTTGCCTTACAAATGACTAAATGGACTTTCCGCTTTTTCCAATTGATACAGTTCCTAATGGAGAAAAGGTTTCCATTTTTTACTGAGGGACAGACATATCATGACTTTTATGAGGAATAAGTAGGTTTCCCTAATAACTTTATTCGCTTATTGCAGTGATGTCAGTTTCGGGTTTCGGGAAACCTTTATCGGCAATCCATTTTTTCGTTTCAGCCACCATTTCGGGGGTGACGGTGAAATCGTAATTGGCATAGTCGCCGATGTGGAATTGTCCGGTTTCGAAGAAGCCCCATTTCTCGAAGAAGTCGGTCAGGTCGGTTTTTGTGACGTCACAGCATGCCCTGATGAATTCGAACTGGTATTTAATGGTATCATTCCCTCCGTAGTTTCCTGCGTTGTTGCGCAGGTATTCCATGACGTCAGGGTAGAAGTCGGGATGTCCGTTTTCGGTAAAGTAGAGATGGAGCTGCCACAGGGGGACCAGCTTGTTGAAAACGTCCTTTGATTGCAGGTAGGCAATTTTCCCATCGATGATTTCCTTGCGCGCCTTGTCGTAGCTGCCCTGGCGTTTCAAGCGGCTTTCGTTGCCCGTTTTGGCGGCGGCTTGAAGAGAGAAGATGTTGTTGCTGACTTCCGTCATGCCGCCCCAGGTCATCGGGCGCATTTGCATCACGTGGCCGACTTCGTGGGAGAAGCCCCAACAGGCGTCGCCTTTGAGGACGTTTTCAGGATCGGTCACCATTCGCATCGTACCATTGTCTCCCAGGTAGGCTACTCCATCACCGTCGCGGAACATGTAGTAGTTGAAGTTCACGCGGGCAAAGACGCGGTTTTTCGGGATTTTGCCGTATTTCTCAAGGCCCATCAGCTGGTATTGGATGCCTATCAGCTTGTCGTAGGCGTTGATGAGTTCAGTGCCGCGGTCCCTGGTGAATTTTTTCAGGAATTCGACGGGGTAGGCAACCTGGATGTATTTTCCCCGGGCGTCCATGATCGGGGAGACGGCCTGGTCAAGCAGGCGTACCCAGTCTTCGTTGGTATCGCCCCGGGTGGTGTCGAAATAGCCGTTGACTTTGCCCGTCACGAAATGGACGGGGATTTTCGGTGCCGTGTCGGCATCGTTGCTGAAGTAGCTGATGTAGGCGTTGGCGGGCGTTTCTACATCAATGATGTTGATTCCTTCCTTAAGGGGTATTTGCTTTTTGTGCAGTCCCCAGCCGTTGGGATCCTTCGTCGGCTGCACTCCTTCGGCCGGCTTGCGCATCAGGTTCGGGAGCAGAAGACTGATTTCACGCCCATCCGTCTTGCCGACCAGCACGACGTGCTGCCCTTTTTCCAGATAGACGCCCGTCATGTTGTCGTATTTACTGAATCCCTCTCCGATTCTAAGGTTTTTGCCCGTCTGGCGCGGTGAGGGGAGGGCCTGGTATTCGGCATACAGGTAGTCCGGCTTGTAGTTGCCTGCCAGGATTTTGCCCGCGAGTTCCTTCATCGCGTCAGGCTGGAAGGCGGAAATGTCTTTAACATGCTGCTTCAAAGCCGTGCAGGAGGCATCCTTGAATAGTTGGAGGTCGTTGCCGATGCTTTCCGGAGTGTTGGCCGCAAGTACGGATGCGAGCGGCGACAGGGGCAGGGAGAGGAATGAAATGATTCGGTTCATGATAACGTGGGAGTGGGTGATTCTATGATGTTACAAGTTACATTCTCCGTTTTCCTCTTCTTTCACCATTTCTCTTTTTACCGGCAAACGAAAAAATCAACCTGCTTCAACGGAAGACGGGGCGGGTTGATGAATGGGAACGCTCTCACGTTGTATAGCTGGTTTTCTTTTCGTATGGCGTGTTTTTTAAGGCTTCCATGTTTTACTCAATTGCCTTCCCATACTGCGGTAGTCCTATGAGGGCGTTTGCGACTGTAACCCTTGAGCCATTTGATTGAGTCCTTCTGAAATTCTTCGACATCGGCATAGAATTTCTACCACGCGCCTCCCCGCAATATTCTCTTCCTGTCATCCGTCAGAATGGCTTTTATGTGCCATCCGTGTTGCTGATAGAAGAACAGCACGTTGTTGTTCAGGATGAGGGCTGCCTGATCGAGGCGTTTCTCCATGTAGAGAAAGCGGAGGCAACGGATCCATAGGTTTCTATGAGCATTTACAGGTAGATTCTGCCTGTGTTTTTGGGTTTGCCCGTACAGAGAGAGTCCGGCACAGCCGGGAACCTTGCTTTCCACAGCCATTCCTTGAAGCAAAGTCGCTCTTTTCGGAAGGATGGGCGCTGTTTTGAGTTGCTTGACTTGAGTGAACTCCTTTTCCAGTTTCAGAAACCATTTCCTGCGGTTTCCCGGATGCGGGGTTCCACTTCGAGAGACATTAAAGTTATAGAAATGATCGGCTTCTCACCCTCCTTTAAGAGTCTTATTCTTGAACGGAGAGGCTTCGATACTGTTTTAACAGGAGAGTAGCCTCCAACCGTTTTTCCAATTCCAGCTTCTGATGAAAGGGTCCTTCATTTTTCAAATCAGGTTATTGTTTTTGAGGGCTAACAAGCTTCTTTGGGTCAAGGCTACCTATTTTGCGCTGCTGGCTATTGTTACGGCTATTGCCTCCATTTACCTGGGCGAGTTTGTTCCGTTTGATATTTTTCAAAAGATCGGGGCCGATACGGTCGATACAATTTTGAATATCCTGGCTTCAAGCATGCTGGCGGTTACGACTTTTTCCTTAACCACGGTTGTTTCCGCTTATGCAGCGGCGACGTCGAGCGTAACGCCCAGGGCTACGAAGCTGCTGATGGAGGATTCCACGGCCCAGAATGCTCTTTCCACATTCATCGGTTCCTTCATTTTCAGCCTGATTGCGATTATTTTCCTGAATTCCGGCATGTATGACCAGCGGGGAAGGGTGGTTCTGTTTGTTGTCACCCTGGGGGTGATTGCCATTATTCTGGTCACGCTCATCCGGTGGATTGAGCATTTGTCCAGGCTTGGCCGGGTGGGAGAGACTTCCGAGCTGGTGGAGGGAGTAACGGAAAGGGCATTGCTGGAACGCGCCCGGGAACCCTATCTGGGCGCCAATCCCCTCGTTGATAGGGAGCTTGATATTCCGGAAAATGCCGTTCCCGTCAGGAGTGATCAGACAGGCAATATTCAATATATTGATATTGAAAAGCTGGACCATCTTTCCAGGGATAGAGATCTTGATCTTTACGTCGTCTCGCTCCCGGGGGATTTCGTGTCCGTTACCTCGGTTCTGGTTTATGCTGACAAGCCTGTGTCAAATGAAACCCGGCGTGATTTGCTTGGAGCGTTTATCATCGGGCATGAGCGCAATTTTGAACAGGACCCCAGGTTTGGATTGTGCGTGCTTGCCGAGATTGCTGCCAGGGCCCTGTCTGCAGCCGTCAATGATTACGGAACGGGTATTGATATTATTAACCGGGGCGTGCGGCTGCTGACGAAGTATGCCCGGGAAGAACGCCGTCCCGGCGTGAAGCACGAGAGGATATGGGTGCTTCCGTTGACCGTCTCCAATTTGTTTTCGGATATTTTCAGCCCTATTCTGCGCGACGAAGGAGGGATTATGGCGATTGACATCAAGTTGTTGAAGGCTTTTGCCGCATTGCATGGCCTGGATAACGGGCAGTTCAAGGAGGAAGCCCGCAAGTATTCCCGCCAATGCTATGAACATGCATCCAGAACGGTAGTGCTGGATGAAGATAAGGAAGTCCTGAAAAAACTGGTCATTGATTAGCTTGCTTGTCTTCACGGTGAAGAAGAGGGGTTTTAGAGGTCCAGGTATGGTTGAATGGGCTGAATCTTATTAACGGTCCACAGTTTCCCGGATGGACCAGGTTGCAAAAAGGCGTTATTTTCCGGGAGAATCCATGGGAGAGAAATCATCATGGTAAAACGGATGGCTGCCCGGAATTTCCATGTTCATCAATGGGGCAGCTACGGGCGTCATGTCTGTTGAATGATATTCAACATTTTCATGTGTAGTGTTTTTGGGCAGGAGGAAGTTTCATTCATTCCCCGGTTATTTTCTTCAGCATGTTGAATTTTCGATAGGTACCGGACCGTACATGACCATGATTCAGCGTATTGTCATGAAGGTAAGCACATGTTTTCGTACCGGAGTTCTTTTTTGCCTGTTGATGGCTGGCAGTCCTTATGGTTTTGCGGAGAAGCCCGTTTTAACAGACTGGAATTATTTGCCGTCCTACGGGCAGTCGCTTTCCGTAGGATGGACGGCCAAGCCGGTGGTGACGACGGAGCAGAAGAACGGCAATTTGATGTTCAAAGGCGGCGTTCGTCCTTTTGAGGGCGGCAATGACCGGAGCGCCGTGATTCCCCTGGTAGAAGGCATTTCTCCGGACGGCGCCAGGGGAGAGACGCCCGTTTCCGGCGCTGCCGGGAATTTCATGCGCCTGCTGAAGAAGCGTGACTCCGGGAAGGCGTCCAACGTCCGGTTCCTGTGCTCTGCCGACGGCGTGGGAGGTGTCAGCATCGGTGTTCTTTCCAAAGGCAACGCCCCCTATCAGCGTATTCTGGATGATTTGACAGCGGGGCGCGAGCTCGCCTCCAAGGCCGGCAAGTCATTTTCCATGCCTTGTTTCCTGTGGACGCAGGGGGAAACCGACCAGCAGGACAGGAAAACCGGGGAATGGTACAAGGAGAAGATGCGCGCGCTGATTCAGGATATTGACGCGGACGCCAAGGCCGTTACCGGACAGAAGAACGATGTGCTCTGCTTTGGATACCAGGTTGCCTCCCATCTCAATTATTTTGCCCAGAATCCGACGGATTATCCCGCGATTGCCGTGGCCCAGCTGGATTTGGCTCTGGAAAAGGACAGCCGGTACATCATGACTACGCCCATGTACCATTTTTCCTATAGCGACGGGGTGCATTTGACCGCTCCCATGTCCCGGCTTTACGGGGAGTATGCCGGATACGTCATGTACAAGGTGCTGGTGGAGGGCGTGCATTGGAAGCCCATCCATCCTGTCGCCCATGCAGTTGGCAGGAAGGGGAAGGACTGGACGGTAGACGTGAAGTTTTTCGTGCCTGTGCCTCCGCTGGCGCTGGATACCAAGACGATCCTTGATCCGGGCAATTACGGCTTTTCCCTGGTGAACGCGCAGGGCGAACCCCTGGAGATCAAGTCCGTCACGCTGAACGGCAGAGACGCCGTCCGCATCATAATGTCGTCCGACCCTTCCGGCTGTCATCTCCGGTACGGAATGACCTTGAAGGAGAAACTTCCTTCCGGCCCGCGCACCGGAGCGCGCGGATGCCTGCGGGATTCCCAGGGGGAGAAGGTAAAGACCCGGATTCAGGACGTCGTTTACCGCATGGACAATTGGTGTCCGTTTTTCGACTATCCCTTGGATTCCCGGAATGGGATGAACAAGACGGAGTCCAGGTAGATTTTCATGTGACTGCCAGATTTTTTTGGTTTCTCACTCCTTCAGCATGGTTTATCCATTCCTTTGGAGAGAGTCAGAGTTTCTGCTCTGGTCTTAGGATGGTACGGCATGGATTGCGGTTGTAGAGCCCTTCGGAACAAGATAAAGTCCAGTAATGATGAATTCCATGTTCAAGTTTTTGATGGGTGCGGTGTGCGCCGCAGTTCTGCCCGCCTTCGGGCAGGGAGAGAAGACGGATTTTCCCACGGACAAGGCGGTGACCGTATTCAGCGCTGGGGAAGGGAACCCTTATGCGTCCATCCGCATTCCCGCCTTGCTCAATATCGGGAAGGGGCAGCTTTTGGCGTTTGCCGAAGGCCGGTATAAGAATACTGACCAGGGGGAGAACGACATTATCATGAGCGTCAGCAAGAATGGCGGAAAAACCTGGTCACGCCCCCGGGCGATCGCCAAGTCGCATGGGGCCACGTTTAACAATCCGTGCCCGGTTTATGATGCCAAGACCAAGACCGTGACCGTCGTATTCCAGCGTTATCCCGCAGGAGTCAAGGAACGGCAGCCCAATATTCCTCAGGGTTGGGATGACGAGAAGTGCATCCGCAATTTCATGATCCAGAGCAGGAATGGCGGTTCCTCCTGGACGAAGCCGGAGGATATCACGAAGACGACCAAGCGCCCCACCGGCGTGGACATCATGGCTTCCGGCCCGAATGCGGGAACCCAGTTGAAGAGCGGCCCCCACAAGGGGCGCCTGGTGATTCCGATGAATGAAGGGCCGTTCGGCAAATGGGTGATTTCCTGCATTTACAGTGATGACGGCGGCAAAAGCTGGAAGCAGGGCCAGCCGACCGCCAATATGAAGGGCCTGGTGAATGAAACGTCCATCGCGGAGACGGATAACGGAGGCGTGGTCATGGTCGCGCGCCACTGGGGCGGAGGCAATTGCCGCCGCATCGTGTGGTCACAGGACGGCGGCGCGACATGGGGTGAAGTGGAAGATGCTCCGGAATTGTTTTGCGACAGCACGCAGAATTCCCTGATGACTTATTCTCTGACGGCCCAGCCTGCCTTTGGCGGCAAGAGCCGCCTCCTGTTTTCCGGCCCCAGTGCCGGACGGCGCATCAAGGGGCAGGTGGCGATGAGCTATGACAACGGCAAAACCTGGCCGGTGAAAAAACTGTTGGGAGAAGGAGGTTTTGCCTATTCCAGCCTCGCCATGGTAGAACCCGGTGTCGTGGGGGTGCTTTATGAGGAAAACCAGCCGAATATCAAGAAGCTGAAGTTTGTTCCCATTACGATTGAGTGGCTGACCGACGGAAAGGATACGGGGCTGCCGACCGGGCAGAAAGCTCCGGTAATAAAATAGTCCCGCTTTTAGTTGTTGATTATTGCCGAGACCGGGGGAGTTAATCTGCCGGTCCTGTTTTGTTCGTAAGCTTGCGACGGGATTCTCGAATTTTCCGGGTATTTGCTCTATAAGTCTCCTTCTCTTCATACCCACAGACCATGTTTCTAATATAAGCTTCAGAATTGTGGAGAGAAGAGTTTTTTGAGTTGAAATCCTTGCTTCTGGTAAAAAATCTATAAAATGTAGCAGAGACCACCCGTATGCCTCCGTCGCCATGAAGAAGTTTTCCTGCAGAACGCAGAAGCCTCTAATGGGCAGATGTTGGATGAAGTAAGAAAAGCTCTGGGAGGAACGGTGGTAGGAATTCGAGACATTATGAAAACAAGAACTGGATTTTTCTCTTGTTTTCATAATGTCTCGATGGTTGAAATTTCAACCAAGGGAAATCAGCATGTTCACCAAATCATAGGGAAGATATGATTAGTGATATCATGAGGAAGATATCTCGGAATGCCTGGTGAGATATTTTTAGATTAATTTGACAATCTATCATTCTTTTGTTTTTTTGTTTTTTTGCATTCATAGATCACTCTATCTACTAAAAATCCACTTCTATCCTCCAGAGTTGACATCAGCGTAAAAAAAGATAGCATAGAGTTCCATATTTATGCTGCTGCTGTCTCCTTTGTAGGGCGGAAGTAGGAACCTGAAAAGCTGGGAAGAAGGGATTCTTTCTAGCTTTTTTGCTCTAACTGGATTCAGGCTATGAAATTTTTTTCATGGAGTCAACCTATCAATGATTTTCATAAGAATATTTTTTCGATTTTCGCTTGTATCTGATACCGTTTTAGCTACTATATGGCTAGTCGCATGGATAGGCGTGCGTGGATTGAAACTTATGTAAATCCTTGATTATAGAAGGAATAA
>OGYW01001285.1_pt1 | contig 22617 bp, 15 predicted proteins | sample 1576621 | NCBI WGS metagenome assembly OGYW01 (sample SAMEA3541528, study PRJEB24748) | human gut metagenome | biome: human gut; feature: human-associated habitat; material: faeces | place: China | collected 2012 | reverse complement strand
CTTTCGCATACAAGGGTTTTGAGTTGTCGGCCATCTTCGCATACAGCATAGGCGGGTATATTGTGGATCGTGACGTTACGATGTTGTGGAGCAATGGGAGCAATCCCGGACGCGCCTGGTCCACCGAGATCCTGAAACGCTGGACACCGGAAAACCGCGATACGGACGTGCCCGCTTTGAGGACAGTGTCCAACAACTGGAATTCCAATTCTACCCGCAACCTGTTTAATAATTCCTATTTGCGGATGAAGAACATCACGCTCTCCTACGACTTTCCGCAGCCGCTGATAAAGAAGGTCAGCCTGAACAGCCTGCAACTCTTCGTACAGGCGGACAACCTGCTGACTTTCTCTAAAAATCAGGGACTGGACCCGGAGCAGGGCATTACGGGGTTGACTTACTATCGTTACCCTGCCATGCGCTCCATTTCCGGCGGAATCAATGTTTCATTCTAAATCACTATTCACATGAATACTTCAATAAAAAATATAGCGGCTTTTACGGCCGGGCTGTTGTTCGTCCTGTCTTCGTGCAGCGGCGATTTTCTTGACCACAAACCTACGGATGCGGTGGATTCGGGCATTGTTCCCGTACCTTCCAATGCAGGGCGCATATTCAACGGGGCATGGTACAACCTGTTTGAGTACAGCAGTACGTATGCCAATATCGGCTATCGCGCCTTGATGTTGCAGGATGACATGATGGCGGATGATGTGGTGTCGCGCCCTATGTACGGCTTCAACTCTTCCTATCAGTTTAATGATGTGGTGATGCCTGCCAATAACCGTACCGCATTTGCGTGGTATCTGATGTACAGGACTATTGATAATTGCAACACAGCCATTTCCATTACGGCTACCGGTGATGACGACACCCGTCCCTCCGGTAGCTCCGGGAGGGACGGGCCGATTTTGCCTCTTGACAATGTTCAACTCATATTAGAAAGGCGTCCGATAATCGGACGCCTTTCTAATCAATACATGGTTTTGTAAATGTGCCTAGCTAACCTTGATAAGGCTGAATACGTCGTGATTGCCAGACTCAGCAAGCGTCGTACGAGGATTAAGGAACTGCAGCTCAAGAATGCAAGCAAACCCGACAAGTTCGGCACCGATTTGTTGGACGAGCTTACCGGTCGCTGCAGCAGTGCCACCCGTTGCGATGAGATCGTCGACTATGAGAACCTTATCGCCGGGTTTGATTGCATCCTTGTGAATCTCAAGCGAGTCGGTACCGTATTCGAGTTCATAGCTAACCGAATAGGTATCACGAGGAAGCTTTCCAGGCTTGCGAGCAGGAATGAAGCCCGCACCCAGTTCCATGGCTACAGGCACGCCGACGATGAAGCCGCGCGCTTCAGGTCCGACAACCTTGGTGATTCCAGCATCGCGAAAATGGTCGGCAATGGTTACAACGGTCTCTCGGAGACCATCCGGATCGGCGAAAAGAGGCGTGATGTCTTTGAAAACGACGCCGGGTTCGGGATAGTCGGGAATATCGACGATAAGGGACTCGAAGTTGAAATCAGACATTGAACGGACACCTTTCCTGTGGCTGGCCTATAGCATCGTCTAACGACGAGAGCTTGAAACCGAAGCACGGTTCTTAAGAGACGGAACCTCGATGGGCTTTATCTTCGCGGAATCGACATTGCTTTGAGCTGCCCGGGTCTTAGCGGCCTGGTCTGCGCGAGAAAGCTGCTCATCGATCGTGTCGACATCGGCGTCCTCCACAACAGCATTAAGCGACTCGAAAACTCTGTTTTTGAGCAGTGCGGTGCGAACGCCGTCAGTGAGATCGTGAAGCTTGCTGAAAGCTCGTTCCAACTTTGCGGCGCGGTCATCGTCCGAATCGTCCATGCCGAGCATGCCAATCAAAACTTGCTCGAACATGGTCGACTCGCGGTTGGCTGCGGAAACGTACTGGCGAAGGTTGCGCGGCTCGATATGAAAACGAGAAAGCTCAGCGCAGTAGCGGATGATCTCGAAGTCACGACCATCGATGAGTTCGCGATTCTGCGGACTTTTGATGATGCGGATGAGGTCATTCTCAGCAAGGGAACGAACGAATGATATCTCAACCCCGAGCAGATCCGGCATGTCCTCTATAGGATGCAGTTTCTGCTTGCTCTCCTTAGGCTGCGCCTTCATGGGGAGATCGGAAAGCAATCCGATTTCAAAGGCGAGGGTGGATAAATCGGTAGCGCTCTCGAGCTTCTGCTTGATTACGTTCAACGGCATGTATCGCGTTTTTTGTAGATGCAAAATGACTTCGAGACGATCAACGTCCTCTTTTGAGTATTGACGGTAGCCTTTTGGAGTGCGATGCGGCGTTATCAGCCCCTCGTCCTCCAAGAAGCGAATCTTGGAGTTCGAGAGGTCTGGATAGGCGCCACGCAACAAGTTGACGACCTGACCGATGCTGAGGTAGCTGCGCTCAGCCAAATTACTCACCAGTCTCAATGCGCTCCGGCGTGCTCTCGTGATAGATGAGCGTGAACGTACCGATCTGAACGGAAGAACCGTCATGGAGGGGCGCGGAGTTTACGATAGCGCCATCGACCCATGTGCCGTTAAGGGAGCCCAGGTCTTCGATGAGGACCCCCATGGGCCCACGCTTAATCTTCGCATGAGCGCGAGAAACGGTCATGTCGTTAAGGAAGATGCTGTTAGCCGGATCGCGACCAACGGTTGTTTCAACCTCGTCGAGCTCGAAGGTGTTGCCAGTCTGGGGACCCTTAATGATGGTGAGAACGGGAGTGCTAACTTGGACTCTTCTCATAAGATCGGGTGCGGTCGCATCGTCCAAAGGCATACGAAAAACGCAGGTGGCATCGGTGCCCTCGCCCATGCCGGACATGATGTTATAAGTTTCTACCATGGCAAACCCCTAGTAAAAAATGAAATTACATACTAGATATTCTACCCCACTGAGAACGATTAGTGCTCAGTGGAAACCTGCTCATCGGACTCAATAATTTCCGGATTGAGAAAATCCGCTTCTTCATCTTCCGGGTGATCAAGCGCGTGCTTAATCGCATTGACACCCTTGTAGGTGTATATAACGCCCGTGATCATGGAGAAGATAACTCCAAGGTATACGAAGAAAATTCCCATAGGCGCCGGGGTGCCGTTAAGACCCGGAAAACTGGAAAAGGATGCGGGCAGAAAGCTCAGGCCATCCAAAACAGGGAGGCCAAGCAGCATCAGCGAAAAGCCGGCCATAAGGAAGGCAGTGGCCGCTTTGCCGGTGTAGACGACGTCGATGGGTCGCCTATGATATCGGCGAACGATGAGGTTGCCCAAACCGAGATATACATCGCGACCGATAATGAGCGCGCAAACCCATAAGGGAAGCTCTGCTCTCGCAACAAGCCCGACGACACCAGTGAACAGAAGGGCACGATCAACGATGGGATCCATCATCTTGCCCAGCCAGCTGACAGTTTTGGTAGCTCTAGCTATCTGGCCGTCAAGCCAATCGGTAGATGCGGCGACCGCATAGATTACAAGCGCTACATAACGGTTGTAATCCGTGACAAATAAGTAGAGAAATACAAACGTTAAGATCAACCTTATAAAGGTAATGAAGTTAGAGATCGTAAAAATCTTATTTGAGGGGTAATCGGATGTACCGATTAGCTCTTTTTTAATCTTTTTCCTAAGGCCCACTGGCGGTCCCCGGTTTCCTCGAGAGTACACAACGTTTCATTACTATACCCGCTAACCAAACTTTGAACGCTATCCCCACATACGTTCTGAATAGGTTTTCAAAAAAGTACCCGAATAAAACCAAAAAGCAGCTAATCGTTACCCCTTCTTCGTTCGGCGAAAAATGATTCTAGATAATCCTGCTCTGGATAAACTAAGTATAGAAAATTGAATATTGAAGCGCTCCAACTATCTATATGCTTACAATTGCTTTAACCAGGACTTATCAATAATGAGAATAAAGATTATTAGGAGAATTGCCGATTTATATAGGGTGACAGCTCACTAATAAACCCGTTCACCATCTTGCTTTTATAAAATTAATAGATATTGGAGCGCTTCAATTAGAGAAAACTGCCAAAAGTCTGTTCACTTCCCTATTCCTAATTGCTATCATTCAAGTTGTTGGGTAAGGCCGCCGCTTAAGGAGAGCAGTATGGCAAAGAAACCTATCGCAAACCCTGCACCCCAAATCGTAGACTCAGTTGAATCCCTTGAGGCAAAGCTCGCACGCATGCGCGAGGCCCAGGGGATTTTTGCTAAGTTTACTCAGGAGCAGGTCGACAAGATCTTCTATGAGGCTGCGATGGCCGCTAATAAGGCTCGCATCCCCTTGGCCCGTATGGCCGTAGAAGAGACCGGTCGTGGAGTCCTCGAGGACAAGGTGATCAAGAATCACTACGCCGCCGAGTACATCTACAACGCGTACAAGAACACAAAGACATGCGGAGTTATCGAGCGCGACGAGGCGTACGGCATCACCAAGATAGCCGAGCCCATCGGTCTTGTTGGCGCGGTCATCCCCACCACCAACCCCACCTCCACCGCTATTTTCAAGTGCCTTATCTGCTTGAAGACTCGCAACGCGATCATTATCAGCCCGCATCCCGCAGCTGCTAAGTGCACTATCGCCGCTGCCAAGCTGGTTCTGGATGCTGCCGTCAAGGCTGGCGCACCCGAGGAGATCATCGGCTGGGTCGACGTTCCCTCCATCGACCTTACTAATATGGTTATGCGCGATGTCGATATCATCCTCGCGACCGGCGGCCCGGGCATGGTCAAGGCTGCCTACAGCTCCGGCAAGCCCGCCCTGGGCGTCGGCGCTGGCAACACCCCCGTTGTCATCGATGACACCGCGGACGTCAAGCTCGCTGTCAACTCCATCATCCACTCCAAGACCTTTGACAACGGTATGATTTGCGCTTCCGAGCAGTCCGTTACCGTTATCGATACCATCTACGACCAGGTCAAGTCCGAGTTCGCTCGCCGCGGCTGCTATTTCGTGAAGAAGGGCGTCGAGGTGGAGGCCCTGCGCGAGGCCATGTTCAAGAACGGAGCCCTGGACCATCGCATCCCCGGTATGCCCGCCGCCAAAATTGCCGAACTCGCCGGTATCGAGGTTCCCGCAAAGACCAAGATCCTGATCGCCGAGGTGGAGTCCACTGATCCCGAGAAGGAAGAGTTCTCGCACGAGAAGCTCTCCCCCGTGCTGGCGATGTATCACGCCGCCAACTTCCAGGAGGCAGTGGACAAGGCGGAGCACCTGGTCCTCGCCGGCGGCCCTGGACACACCGCGTCCCTCTACGTGCATCCCGCCCAGGCCGAGAAGATCGCCCTGTTCGAGGACACGATGAAGGCTTGCCGCATCGTCGTCAACACCCCCTCCTCCCAGGGCGGCATCGGCGACCTGTACAACTTCGGTATGAAGCCCTCCCTTACCCTGGGCTGCGGTTCCTGGGGTGGCAACTCCGTCTCCGAGAACGTTGGGGTGAAGCACTTGCTGAACGTAAAGACCGTGGCTGAGCGCCGCGAGAACATGCTCTGGTTCAGGGCTCCCGAGAAGGTCTACTTCAAGAAGGGTTCCACCCCCGTCGCACTCGACGAGCTTGGCACCGTCATGGGCAAGAAGCGCGCCTTCATCGTTACCGACCAGTTCCTCTTCAAGAACGGCAATACCCGTGCTATCGAGGCTAAGCTGGACGAGATGGGCATCGCTCACGACTGCTTCTACGATGTCGAGCCCGACCCCTCGCTGCAGTGCGCGCGCCGCGGTGCCGCCCAGATGGCCCTCTTCGAGCCCGACGTCATCATCGCGGTCGGTGGCGGATCCGCTATGGACGCTGGCAAGATCATGTGGATGATGTATGAGCACCCCGAGTGCAACTTCGAGGACATGGCCATGGACTTCATGGACATCCGCAAGCGTATCTTCACCTTCCCCGAGATGGGCAAGAAGGCTTACTTCGTCGCCGTTCCGACCTCCTCGGGTACCGGCTCCGAGGTAACGCCGTTCGCGATCATCACCGATAAGGACACCGGCATCAAGTGGCCGCTCGCCGACTACGCGCTGCTGCCTAACATGGCGATCGTCGACGTCGATAACGCAATGACGGCCCCGCGCGGTCTTACCGCTGCTTCTGGCATCGACGTTATGACCCACGCCATCGAGTCCTACGTCTCCATCATGGCTTCCGACTACACCCAGGGCCTTTCCATGAAGGCAGTTAAGCTGGTGTTCGAGAACCTGCCTTCCGCTTACGAGAACGGCGCCAAGGATCCTCATGCCCGCGAGGAGATGCACAACGCCTCTTGCATGGCAGGTATGGCATTCGCCAACGCCTTCTTGGGCCTCAACCACTCTATGGCCCACAAGCTCGGCGCCTTCCATCATCTGCCCCACGGTATCGCGAACGCCATCATCCTGACCCGCGTCATGCGCTACAACGCCGCCGAGGCTCCCGTCAAGATGGGCACCTTCTCCCAGTATCCTTACCCCAATGCTCTGCACAACTATGCCGAGCTCGCTCGCTACGCAGGCATCCAGGGCAAGGACGACAAGGAGGTCTTTGAGAACTTCGTCGTCGCCCTTGAGGAGCTCAAGGAGACCATCGGCGTCAAGAAGACCATCGCCGACTACGGCGTGGACGAGCAGTACTTCCTCGACACCCTTGACGACATGGTCGAGCAGGCGTTCAACGATCAGTGCACCGGCGCCAACCCGCGCTACCCGCTCATGAGCGAGATCAAGGAGCTCTTCCTCGACGCCTACTACGGCCGTGAGCCGCAGTCCTACGAGGTCTAAGGGACTTAACCGTTGTTCAGAGCGGGGACGCTGATGTTCCCGCTCCCACCTGTCGGCGCTATACCAGAAAGGATGCGCAGATATGATTCTCCCCGATTCCAAGACCCAGATCGTCGAGCGCGGTAACAAGAAGGTCTATGACCTGGGCGACAAGATCGTCAAGGTCGCTAATGCCGCCAAGCCCGTATCGGATGTTTTCAACGAGGCCCTGAACCTCGCCCGCATCAATGAGGCCGGGATCCGTTCCCCCAAGGTTCTCGAGGTTTCAGAGGTCGAGGGCGACGGTTGGGCCGTTATGACCGAGAAGGTTCCGGGTGTCACTCTTGCCGAGAAGATGGCAGAGGACCCCAGCCGTTTCTATGAGTATCTTGAGCAGTTTGTCGACCTCCAGATTGAGATTCACGGCTTCCGTGCCCCGCTTCTTAACCGCCAGCGCGATAAGTATGCTCGTATGATCAACAGCCTGGCCCAGATCAACGCGACCACCCGCTACAACCTTCTTGAGCGCCTTGACGGCATGAAGAAGGAGTTCCAGGTGTGCCATGGCGACTTCAACCCCACCAACGTAATCGTTGGCGACGACGGCAACCTCTACGTTTGTGACTGGGCACACGCCACGCAGGGCTCTCCCGCTGCCGATGCAGCTATGACCTACCTGCTTTTTGCGCTCCAGGACAAGCAGCAGGCAGAGGCCTATCTCGAGCTCTACTGCGATCGCGCCGATGTGCCCATGCAGATTGTTCGTCGCTGGATGTCCATCGTCGCTGCCTCCGAGCTTGCTCGCGGCCGCGCTGACCAGGATGCCGACTTCCTGCTGAGCTGGATCGACGTCGTCGATTATCAGTAGGAAATACAAGGCCTAGCCTCTAGCTAATAAATCCCCCGGCAGGTATATTCAAACAGCAGCCGGGGGATTATTGTTTCTATTTGAAGATGGCTCCGTCAAGCTAAGCGCGGGAAAACCCAGGCGACGATGGTTCCTTTGTGACAGGTTATCGAACCGTCTGGATAGTCGAGCTCGTTGGAAATGCCAAGGTCCGATAACAGGGTCGCCTGTTTGTGGTCGAGCTCCCACCTCATCCGATGCTCAGAGACCTCGCACGTGTCTGACAAGGGGATGAAGGAAAAGCGAGCACCCTGGTGACCTCCAAGGCTCCACGCCTGCCCGGCCTTGAGAATGCGGCCCCTCCTTCCATCGTGAATAAGCTCAACTGATCCTTTCCAATTCATCAATCTGCCCATAACGGCTAGAAAATGATCTGGTAGGCCGCCTTCAAGACACGTTGCGATTATATGGACTAATCCCCATCTGGTCTCGATGGCCTTGAGAGCAAGGTCCAAATCAGTAAAGTCCTTATGAGGGTTATAGCGCTCGACCTCTAAAAGGGCGAGTGGGTCAGAGGAAGAACCGATTCCGTTCACCAGGCGTCGCCCATCCTCTCCAACAGAATCCGCATCACCGCAAAACAGGTCAACCGCGATTCCGGAGGCTAGCAGCATGTCGAGCCCCCGATCCACAGCGACGACTTTATCAACTTGATCGACGATGCGACATAGAAGGTCGGCCGAGCATTGCTCGGGAGATCCTCCAACAAGCAAAACCTTCATGCGCATCACATGCCAAACGATATAATGCGGTCGAGCAGCTCATCGCTGAAATCATCGATAAAGATCTCCGAGTTTTCAATGACGTCGTTTCTGTCGCATCGCCCCGCGGGATCATGGATGCCGACGCGCTTATAGCCTGCAGCCCCGGAGCTCATCAACCCGAATACAGCATCTTCGAAAACCCACACACTGGATCGCGGAGGAACGGCTTCGCCTAAGTGCTCCATGAGCGTTTTGAGTGACAGGTCGTAGACGTCGGCATGTTTCTTTGAGGCTCCCGCCTCGCCTGTGGTTGTGATGTTTGAAAAATACCGCTCAAGACCATTCGCCTCCAGCCCAAGCCTCACAAGATCAGAAGGAGTCGAGGTCGCTATCGACATAGGAATGTCGGCCGCTTTTGCGGCGTCGAGGAATGCGCGGACGTTTTTGCGCGGTGCGATCATTTTCTGGTACCGCTCCTGCAGCATCAAACTCATTTCTTCGAATAAAGCTTTACCGGAACGTCCAATCCCCCACTTTCTATGGTACGCCTCGCATTCCTCCTCCAGGGCGAGGTGTTCAAATTGAGCGAGGTCTTTGGCGGTGACTTGGATTCCGTATCTCCTGAGAAACTCAGGGCCAAGATCGAGCCACATATCCATAGAGTCTAGAATGGTCCCGTCGCAGTCAAAGATAAAAGCCTGCGGCGTACATGAGCCTGAGTTCACGCGGCCCGTCCTTTCATTCGGCAGATAGATAAACATCATATAGTTAATCCATGTTAGCAAAACAACAGTCTGTATTTATGCAGGTAGCGTCATGAGTACTTAAGGAGAATATGTACATTTGTCAAGTGCGAATCCAACCTTTTCGTTCACTGCTAAAAACCTGCCAATCCCGTGTCTTCTCAGGATTTATCGAACCTTGGAGTGCTACATTAATGTTCGTCACAGGTTCCACATACATGCATGGATATTGTGGGCCGATAGCCATCTATCACTTCTAAAGCATGCCTGTAGAGCCAGCGACAAAAAAGGTACGGGCAAGCGGTTTTATACCGTCGATAGATGGGATGGTTCATCAATGGCACAGAAAGCCTCGCCTGCGGCATCCTCTCCCTGTCTCATGATTACTCCCGACGACATCCATCTTTTCAGCGAAGGCGCTTGGCAGCGCGGCTGGGAGAAGATGGGCGCTCATCCGGATGTGCAGAACGGAGTAGAGGGATGGCGATTCTGCGTTTGGGCTCCCGATGTTACGAGCGTGCACGTAATCGGCGAATTCAATGAGTGGAATCCAGAAGCTCACGCCATGTTCCCTATCGAGAAGAGCGGTCTTTGGCAGTGCTTTGTTGCTGGCGCCGAGAAGGGCCAGCTGTATAAGTATCTAATCGAAACAAAGGATGGCGAGAAGCTATACAAAGCTGATCCTTATGCCTTCTATTCTGAGTGCCCTCCGGGTACGGCGTCCAGACTTTGGACCATCGATGGCTATGCGTGGAAAGATGGCCGCTGGATGAACTCGCGCAAAAAGCGTGACCATATGCATAGTCCGCTTAATATCTATGAGGTTCACCTTGGCTCTTGGAAGCGCCATGGTGACGAGCCCCAGGGTGAACCGCGCGAAGACGGCACCTATCCGGGTCCCGGAGACCCGTTCCCCGCGCAGCGCGGCGAATTCTACAGCTACGACGACCTCTCTGAGGAGCTTGTAGATTACGTCAAAACCATGGGATACACCCACATCGAGGTTATGCCCGTGCTCGAGCACCCCTTCGATGGTTCATGGGGCTATCAGCCCACCGGCTACTTCGCCGCGACCTCGCGATATGGCACCCCCCAGCAGTTCATGCATTTTGTTGAAAGCTGCCATAAAGCCGGAATCGGTGTCATTCTCGACTGGGTTCCGGGGGGATTCTGCGCGGATGCCCAGGGTCTCTCCACATTCAATGGCAAGATGCTCTACGAGCGCGAGATCCATCCCAACTGGGGAACCCACAAATTCGATTTCGGTCGACCTGAGGTTGTCAGCTTCTTGATTTCCAACGCATTGTTCTGGGTCGAATGCTTCCACGCAGACGGTATTCGCATGGATGGTGTTTCTAGCATGCTGTACCTAAACTTTGGTGTCGACAATCCTGCCGATAAGAAGTTCAATAAGTACGGGACAGAAGAAGATTTGGATGCATCCGCATTCATCCGTAAGGTCAATACCGTTATAGGTGAGACCCATCCCGACGTCATGATGATTGCAGAGGAATCCACCGCATGGCCCTTGGTCACCTATCCTCCTGCAGACGGTGGTCTAGGATTCCATTTCAAATGGGATATGGGCTGGATGAATGATACGCTGCACTACATGCAGACGGACTTTCCATGGCGTCCCGGTAACCACCGCATGCTGACGTTCTCGATTATGTACTCGTTCAACGAGAACTTCGTACTGCCCTTGTCTCATGACGAGGTCGTTAATGGGAAATGCTCTCTTATCGGTCGAATGCCCGGAGACCAATGGCGTCAGTTCGCCGGCTTGCGAACGCTGGCCCTGTATCAGATGACTCATCCTGGCGCCAAGCTCAACTTCATGGGCAATGAGCTTGGAATGTATATCGAGTGGCGCTATTACGAGGCCCTTCAGTGGTTCCTCGCCAAGGATTTCGAGGCTCATGCCAAGCAACAGTCCTTTATTGAAGCCCTGAATCACTTCTACCTCGATGAACCCGCTATGTGGGAGAATGCCTACGATGCGGACGGATTCGAGTGGATCGACGCCAACAATGACAAACAGTCGATTATCTCTTTTGTTCGTCATGGCAAGAAGGAAAAAGACGACCTTGTGGTCATCATCAACTTCGACCCCGCTTCATACGAGACCTTCCGCATGGGAGTCCCACGCGAGGGTGACTGGAAGCTGGTCTTCAATTCCGATAGCCCTGCGTTTGGCGGAAGCGGAGACCTTGGTGTCGACGTCGCAAGCAGCCAACCCGCTGCATGGAACGGCTGCAAAGATTCAATCGAGATAGCTCTGCCCGGTCTTTCCGGCTTGGTATACAAGCGTATTGGCAAATCCAGCTACGTACCCCCTAAGCCTGCCGTCAAGAAGACGGTCCGCACTCGCAAAGCCCCTACGGCCAAGCCTGCTGCCGCCAAGCAAGGGGCGCAAACCAAACCGACGCAAAAGGCCCCCGCGACAAGCGCTAAGGATACGGCATCTAAGCCCAAAACTCCGGCAACCCGTGTGGCAAACGAATCCGAAGTCGCTGCGGAGCCAGCATCTCCCAAAGCGCCTGCTGCAAAGCCAAAGGCGGCCTCAAAGTCAGCTACCAAGGCATCGACCAGGGGCGCTAGCGCTCTTAAGTCTAGCCAGAAAGCAAAGTAAGTTCGTTCTATCAATTCGAGTCGGGGCACATGCCTCCAATCTCGCAAGCTGCCCGCACTCGCTGCGTCATTGACATCGCGGAATAGCTTGGGAAAGGAAACAATGGATACTATCTTCAACAGCAAGCAGGAGTTCATCGAGGAATACCGCGAGGCGGTTCGAGAGCTTTCAGGAAAGAAGTTCGAAATCACCAGCGATATCGATCGCTTCAATGCGCTGGCGGGCCTTATCGCATCCAAAGCTCGCTCCGTATCCGCGCGCACCGATGACCGCTTCAAGAAAGAAGGAAAGAAGCGCGTCTACTACTTCTCCATCGAGTTCCTTATCGGCAGGCTTCTCGATAACTATCTAATCAACTTTGGCATTCGTGACATGGTTGACGAAGCGCTTCGCGAGATGGGTTGCAATTTGGACGACCTCTGCCGCATGGAGCCCGACGCTGCCCTTGGTAACGGTGGTCTTGGCCGCCTTGCAGCCTGCTTCCTTGATTCCATGGCTCATGAGGATATCGCCGGCTATGGTAACGGTATGCGCTATCGTTACGGTCTTTTCAAGCAGGAGATTGTAGACGGCCGTCAGGTCGAAGTCGCCGATGAATGGCTCTCCCGCGGCTATCCGTGGGAGGTTCGCCGCCCGGATAAGGCGGTCCGCATCGGCTTCGGCGGCCATGTCGTCGGTCATACCGAGGGCGATCGCATCTTCTATTCCGTCGAGGGTACAGAGGACGTCTTGGCCGTTCCCTATGACATCCCCGTTGTCGGCTTTGGCGGAAAGACTGTGAACAAGCTTCGCGTTTGGAGCGCCGAGCCCATCGACGAGCATTTCGATCTCGAAGCGTTCAATCGCGGCGAGTACGCTATGGCCGATGCCTCCCGAGCCGATGCGGAAGCGATATCCGCCATCTTGTACCCCAATGACGCCGGCGAGCACGGTCGCCTGCTGCGTCTCAAGCAGGAGTATCTGTTTGTTGCGGCCGGCATCCGCACCGCCCTTGACGTATTCCGCCGCGAGCACGGCGCTAAGTGGGAGCTTCTGCCCGATTACGTTGCCATCCACACCAATGACACGCATCCCGCCATGTGCGGTCCGGAGCTCATGCGCATTCTTATGGATGAGGAAAAGCTCACGTGGGAAGAGGCATGGGACATCGTCACCAAAACGATTTCCTATACCAACCACACCATTCTTCCCGAGGCGCTCGAGAAATGGCCCATCGCTACCTTCAGCAAGCTTCTCCCCCGCATCTACGACATCATCGATGAAATCAACCGCCGCTGGCGCGACTCTTTTGACACTTCCCAGGAAGGTTGGCAGGAGCGCCTGCGCAAGACTTCTGTTCTATGGGACGGCGAGGTCCGTATGGCAAACCTGTCCGTTATCTGCAGCCATTCGGTCAACGGTGTCGCCAAGATTCATACCGACATCCTGAAGCGTTCCGTTCTGAACGATTTCTATGCGCTTACGCCCGAGAAGTTCAATAACAAGACCAACGGCATCACACCTCGTCGTTTTCTCGCGGAGGCAAATCCCTCTTATTCAAAGCTCATCACCGAGGCTATTGGCCCCAAGTGGATGGACGATGCCGATGAGCTTAAAAAACTCGTAGAGTTCGAGAAGGACCCGTCCTTCCTCGTTCGCGTAGGAGATTCTAAGCGTCAGAACAAGGTTCGCCTTGCCCGCTACGTTCGTCACGAGACCGGCCTGGTAATCGACCCCGATTCCATCTTTGATGTTCAGGTTAAGCGTTTCCATGCTTACAAGCGCCAGCTTATGAACATCATGAAGGTTATGGATCTTTACAATCGTCTGCTCGATGATTCGTCCTTTAGCATCCAGCCCACCACCTTCATCTTCTCCGGTAAAGCCGCTTCCAGCTACACCTTCGCCAAAGAGGTCATTAGACTCATCAATTCCGTTGCAAACGTCGTCAACAACGACTCTCGCGTCAACGACCTTATGAAAGTCTGCTTCATCCCGAATTTCCGCGTGTCCAACGCCCAGCTCATCTATCCTGCAGCAGAAATCTCTGAGCAGATTTCCACTGCTGGCAAGGAGGCCTCCGGCACTTCGAATATGAAACTGATGATGAACGGTGCGATTACCCTCGGCACTATGGATGGCGCCAATATTGAGATCGCCCAGCTCGCTGGCGAGGAAAATGAAAAGATCTTCGGTCTCACCACGCCCGAGGTAGAGGAACTTCGCGCGAGCGGCAACTACTTCGCATGGGATGTTGTAAACGCAGACCGCGACCGCTTGGGCCGCGTTATGAGCGAGCTCACCGATAATACCTTCGCCGGTCTTTCTGGAAACTTCGACAGCATCCACAATGAGGTCATGTCCAACAACGACTACGACCTAGTTCTTAAGGATTTCCGTTCCTACGTCGATGCATGGGAAGAGCTGACTAGTTCCTATGCTGACACGCGGGACTGGAACCGCCGCGCGCTTCACAACACGGCGATGTCGGGCTGGTTCTCTAGCGATCGCACCATTCGCGAGTATCGCGACGAGATCTGGCACGCGTGATCTAGCGCGCAGGTTCGGGGAAGGAAATATAGGTTCAGCACGTATTGAGAGGAAAGGTTCGATGAGTAAGAAAGAATGCATCGCGATGCTCCTCGCGGGAGGACAGGGCAGCAGGTTGGGGGCGCTCACATCCAAGATCGCTAAGCCTGCAGTCTCCTTTGGCGGAAAGTTCAGGATTATCGATTTCTCGCTTTCCAATTGCGCAAATTCGGGCATCGATACCGTTGGCGTTTTGACGCAGTATCGTCCGTATCTGCTCCATTCCTATGTCGGCTCCGGCGAAGCTTGGGATTTGGACGAGCGCGGCGCGGGCGTTTCCATCTTGCCGCCCTATGCTACCCAGGAAGGCGGCGCTTGGTATGCCGGCACTGCCGACGCGGTCACCCAGAATCTGGATTACATCAAGCTTCATGACCCCAAGTACGTCCTCATCCTTTCCGGTGACCATCTCTATCGTATGGATTACCGCAAGATGTTGAAGACGCACATCGAGAACAATGCCGACCTTACGGTCTCCGTTATGCCTGTGCCCTGGGAAGAGGCGAGCCGCTTCGGTATCATCACTGCAGATGAGAACGATGGGCACATCATCAAGTTTACCGAGAAGCCCGAGAAGCCGGATTCGAACCTCGCATCTATGGGCATCTACATCTTTAGCGCCGACGTGCTGATCGATGCGCTCGAAGCCGACGCCCTTGACCAGCGTTCCAGCCATGACTTTGGAAACGATATCATCCCGAAGCTGCTCGGCGATGGTAAGCGTCTCTACACCTATGAGTTCAATGGTTTCTGGAAAGACGTGGGCACCATCGCTAGCTTCCATGAGACCTCTATGGATTTGCTCGGACCCAATCCCGAGTTTGATCTGTATGACAAGAGCTTCCCAATCATGAGCAACGTCACCACGCGTCCGCCGCATTACATCGGCCCCGACGGCCGTGTCGAGGACTGCTTGGTATCTAACGGATGCAAGATTTTTGGCACCGCCCGTCATTCCATTCTTTCAACTGATTCAGTGGTCGGCGAGCGCGCTATCGTTCAAGACTCCATCTTGCTGCCCGGCGCCGTCGTTAAAGCAGGAGCTCACGTTGTCCGCGCAATTCTGGGAGAGAACGCGGTTGTTGAGGAAGATGTGAAGCTTGGCAGTGTTGACAGCACGAAGGATACCGCCGTCGTCGGAAACGACGTCGTGATCGGGAAGGGGGAATGAACCGATGATCAACCGTAAGGCCATCGGCTATATCACCGCTAATTACACCTGCAGGGAGCAGAGCGTTCTTCTTGAGGATCGTCCCTTTGCATCGCTGCCTTTTATCGGACGTTATCGCCTCATCGATTTTCCGCTATCCAACATGATGAACGCGGGCATCAAGACCGTTGGCGTCGTGATGCCCGGAAACTACCGTTCTCTTATAGACCACATCGGCTCCGGTAAAGACTGGATGCTCGACCGCAAGAAGGGCGGTCTGTTCCTGGTTCCCGGCAACCCCTATGGCACGTCTCGCCGCGGCATGCGCTTCTTGCTTCGCGACATCATTTCCAACAAGGTGCTCTTCCAGCGTTCCGACAAGCCCTATGTCGTTATGTGCGGAAGCAACGTAGTGTTCAACATCGATCTCAACCAGATCATTGATGCCCATGCATCCAGCGGGGCCGGCATCACCATGGTCTACTGCAAGGCCGAACGCGCACACGAGGACGTAACTTCCCTCGTTATCGGCGAAGCCGGCCGCGTCCAGTCTGTCAAATCCGGCTGCCAGTTCGGCGACAACAAGTTCCTGGACTGCTTCATCATTGACCGCCAGCTTCTGCTCGAGATCATCGACCAGTACGCCAGCGCCGACTACATGGACTTCTTCGAGGCAATTGCCGGCGACTTTGCTCGCGTTGACGTCTGCAGCTACGAGTTCAAGGGCATGGCGGTTGGCATCTTTGATGAAACCAGCTTCTATAAGCGCAGCATGGAGCTTTTAAATCCGGACGTCGCCGACAAGTTGTTTATGCCCGATCGGCCCATCATGACCAAGGCTCACGACGTGCCGCCCGCAAAGTATGCCGCGACTTGCCATGCGTGCAACTCGCTCATCTCGTCCGGCTGCAACATAAACGGTACGGTGCGCAACTCCATCCTGTCCCGTGGCGTTATCGTCGAGAACGGCGCATCCGTAACCAACAGCATCATCATGCAGGACTGCGTCATCAAGAGCGGTGCGCGCGTCGAGAACGCGATCGTTGACAAGAACAATGTCGTTCCCGCCAACACCGAGCTGCGCGGCACGCCCGAGGCCATCCTTGTTCTTCCCAAGGCGCCGCTGTAGCGGTTTCGCCTTGAGGCGTGGTATGTAACCAGCGCTTCACATGATGCTGGTATGATTGAATCGCCGTCCAGAACAGACTCTGGGCGGCGATTCTTAAAGGAATCTATTCTTTGGGAGAGAGCATGTCTGACAATCATAGGAAGATGAACGTCGTCTTTGCTTCGGCTGAGGCGGCTCCGTTCGTCAAGACCGGCGGTCTGGGCGACGTTGCGGGCTCCTTGCCCGCAGCGCTGCAAAAGGCCGGCGCAAACGTTATCGTCATGGTCCCGCTCTATGGGACTATCTCCGATGAGTACAAAAACAAGATGGAGCACGTTGCAGAGTTCTACGTCAGCCTTGGCTGGCGCAACGAGTATTGCGGCCTCGAGCGCCTTGTCCATAATGGCGTGACGTATCTCTTTGTCGACAACAAGCGCTACTTCGATCGCGATTATCCGTATGGATTCTTCGATGATGGCGAGCGCTTTGCATTCTTCTCCAAGGCGATCACCGAGAGTCTGCAGTATTTGCCCGATGGCTTTAGGCCGGACATCTTGCACTGCAACGACTGGCATACCGCTCTCGCACCGGTATTCCTGCGCGAGTTCTACCAGGGCATGCCGCTCTACGAGAACGTCTCCACCATCTTCTCCATCCACAACATCGCCTTCCAGGGCCAGTTCAGCGCTAAGGTGCTCGAGGACATCTGCGGCTTGGCACACATCCCCGCCGCCGCGTTCCAACTCACCTGCGGCCACGACGCCGTCAACTTCATGCAGGGTGCTTTGAACTACAGCGACGCAATCACCACGGTCTCCCCCACCTACGCCGGCGAGATCCAGACGCCCGCCTACGGCGAGCACCTTGATGGCGTGCTCCGCCGCCGCCGCGAGGCCCTTCAGGGCATCGTCAACGGTATCGACACCGACCACTTCAACCCCGAGACCGACCCCGCGATCGCCCAGAACTTCAGCGTTTCCGATCGCTCCGGCAAGGCCATCTGCAAGGCGAAGCTTCAGGAGGAGCTGGGCCTTACGGTTCGCGACGACCAACCGCTTATGACCATGGTCACGCGCCTCACCCGCCAAAAGGGCATGGACCTTGTCACCTATGCGCTCGACCGCATCCTGTCTAACGGCGTTCAGGTCGCCGTTCTCGGAACCGGTGATTACGAGTACGAGAACGCGCTTCGCTACTTCGCTTCCAAATACCCCGGCCAGATGGCGGCTCGCATCCAGTTCGATCCCGCCCTGTCCCAGCGCATGTACGCCGGCTCGGATATGTTCTTGATGCCGTCGCTCTTCGAGCCATGTGGTCTGTCCCAAATGATCGCCATGCGTTACGGCACCCTTCCCGTCGTTCGCGAGACCGGCGGTCTGAAGGATACCGTCATCCCTTACAACTATGAGACTGGTGAGGGCACCGGATTCTCCTTCGCCAACTTCAACGGCGATGAGATGGGCGATGCCGTCTTCCGCGGCGCACGTCTTTTCTGGGATAACCATGACGCATGGAACAACGTTGTCACGCAGGCGATGAACCAGGACTTCAGCTGGACCCGTTCCGCGAGCAAGTATATGGATCTGTATCGCTGGATGCACCCCGAGGTTCCCGTGTGGGTTCCCGAGTTGGAAGAAAAGCCCGAGGAGATAGTTGAAGAGCCTAAGACAGACGAAGCCGCTGCCGAACAGCCCAAGGCTGAAGAGGTAAAGGCTCCCGAAGCAGAGGCGCCCGCCGCTAAGCCCGCTCCGGCAAAGAAGCCGGCTCCTCGTAAGACCGCTGCCAAGAAGCCGGCTACCAAGCCCGCTGCAGAAGCTGTAGAGGCCGCTAAGGAAGAGACCCCTGCAGCAAAGAAGCCTGCGACCAAGGCCGCCAAGCCCGCAGCGAAAAAGCACGCCGCGGCCGCGGCCGCGACCGCAGCTGAGGCCGCCGAGCCCGCGGCTGAGAAGCCCGCTGTAAAAACGGCTGCAGCCAAGACGGTCGCGAGGGCCGTCGCAGAAACTCCTGCGAAGCCTGCTGCCGCAAAGGCTGCTACTTCCAAGACCACTGCAGCTAAGGCTACGGCGTCGAAGGCAGCTACTACAACGAAGGCGGCAACTAAGGCGACCGCCGCTAAGTCCACGGCGGCAAAAACCACTGCCACCAAGTCCGCAACTGCCACCAAGGCCGCAACTGCCACCAAGACCGCTACGGCCAAGACCATCGCAGCCAAGCCTGCTGCAGAAGAGGCAGCGTCCGCAGTAAAGCCTTCCGCTAAGGCAGGGATGAAGGACGAAGAGCCCAAGGCTCCTTCCTCGTCCGTAAAAACCGCTACCGCAGCGACCAAGGCTGCCGCCAAGCCCGAGTCCAAGTCCGCAGCTACGCCCGCGGCTGAGAAGAAGCCTGCTGCAAAGACGGTTTCCTCCGCCCGTAAAACTCAAAAACGCCGTTAAGACCTGCTGAACCGTCTTAACGCGCAGGGCCCCGTTCTCATCGCATCGGTGGGAACGGGGCCGTTTTCATGTTTCGATATTTGGTCTCGTCCACATAGATTGCATATAATAGTAACGCTGAGATTCTCATGAACCTGGCATTCGCGCTGGATAGTACCCGTAAATGCGCAAGGAGTCACGTATATGAACATTCGACACAACAGCCGTTTGGCAGAGTACCGCTCCCCCTTTGGCGCCGTCGTCATCGGAACCACCGTGGAGCTTTCCATTCGCGTGGACGAGATCGATCCCAAAGCGGTTACCGCCAAAACCCGCATTTGGGTGGACGGAGTCGGTGAGACCATAATCGATATGGATCACAAGGGCGATGGTTTTTTCAGCGCTTCAATTGAGTGCGACAAACCCCAGCTTAAGTGGTACAGCTTTATAGTTTCCACGCAAGATGGCTATACCTGCCACGTGGGAGCGCCCGTGGGCGCAACGGGCGGAGAGGCGGTCACTTACGACTACGCCGATGTCCCCTCGTTTCAAATTACCGTCTACAAGCACCGTGCAACCAGGCCGGCTTGGTATGAAAAGGGCATGGTTTACCAGATCTTTCCCGATAGGTACCGCCGCGATGCCAATTGGCGCGAGCGCGCTGTAAAAGAGGTTGAAAAGCCCCGCAAGGGTCCTGGAAAGAAGATCGTTTGGGATTGGAATACCCCGCCGGTCTACGATAGGGCTAGCGATAATTCGATCCAGAATTGGAATTTCTACGGAGGCTCGCTTGAGGGAATCCGCGAGGATCTTCCCCGTTTGCACGAGATGGGCATCACTGCCATCTACCTCAACCCCATATTTAAAGCTCTGAGCAACCACCGCTATGACACCGGCGATTACCTCACTATCGACCCCATGCTTGGCACCGAGGACGATTTCAAGGCGCTGGCAAAAGACGCCAAGGAGCTGGGAATAAGCTTGATCCTCGACGGTGTATTCAATCATACGGGCGATGACTCGCTCTATTTCAACCGCTACGGCAACTATCCAACGGAAGGTGCCTGGCAAAGCGAAGACTCCCCCTGGCGCGACGCCTACCACTTTAAGGAAGATGGAAGCTATGCCTCTTGGTGGGGCATCGGCAACATGCCCGCGCTTAATGAGGACTCCCCGCTTGTTCGCGATCTTATCTTGGGCGAGGACGGCGTGATTCGCAAGTGGATCCGCGCCGGCGCGAGCGGTTGGCGACTGGACGTCGCGGACGAGCTTTCAGATGAATTCATTCGCGATATTAAAACGGCGCTGCTCAAGGAGCGTCCCGACGGCCTGCTTCTAGGCGAGGTATGGGAAGACGCCTCGAACAAAATTAGCTACAGCAAGCTTCGAACCTACCTGCAGGGCGACGAGCTCGATTCCGCGATGAACTACCCCTTCCGTGACATGATGCTCAACTTCCTGCTCGATAAGGAGACCGCGTACCAGGCTGCCGAGCGCATCGAATCGATTAGGGAGAATTATCCGCCCGAGGCCTTGATGTGCGCCCTCAACCTGCTGGGCAGCCATGATAAACCGCGTGTCGCCTCTGTGCTGGGCGACGGTCCGGATGAGTCGCAGATTCCCGAGAGCGAACGCGGTCGCTTTAGGTTGGACGAGAACTCCATGGGCCGCGCCAAGGGCCGTTTTTGGCTAGCCACGCTGATGCAGATGACGCTGCCCGGCGTCCCTTCGATCTATTACGGCGACGAGTTCGCGCTCGAGGGCCTCTCTGACCCCGGCAACCGCCGCACTCTTCCTGAAGAGGACGACATCCACGACCGTGACATGCTAACCATGATCAGGAACGCCTCGGGCGTGCGCAAAACGCTTCCGTTCCTTATCGACGGCACGCTGCAGGCGCGCGCTCTGAACGACGACGTGTTGTGCTTCAAGCGCCGCAGCGCCGATGGCCAGGTCGCCACCATCTTGATCAACCGCAGCCTGTCGAATACGCGCGTTGTTCGCGTTCCGGTTGAAAACGACATGGCAATCGACCTGCTGAACGGCAACAATCTAGTTCGCGCGGCAGACGGTTGCGCCGAAGTCAAGCTTTGGCCCTTGGGATCCTCGGTCATCTACGCGAACAAGCAGCAGCGCCTGCAAAAAGACATGGAGCCCGGTGCGGGCGTTATCTGCCATATCACGTCCCTCCCCAACACCAAGGGAGAGCCCGGCACCTTGGGCGCCCCCGCGCGTCGCTTCATCGACCATCTCGCCGAGATGGGCATGAGATACTGGCAGGTACTTCCCGTCAACCCCACCGATAGTTTTGGGTCCCCCTATGCCGGACCGTCCGCATTCGCGGGCAACGAGTCGCTTTTGGAAGAAAGCGCGAGCGAGCTGAGGCAGGCGTTCTCGCAATTCAAGAAGGCCGGCGGCTTCAAGAGCGCCTCTTACCTGGAATTTGCGCGCGAAAACGAGCAATGGCTCGACGCCTATTGCGCCTTTATGGCGGTCAAAGAGTTCCACGCCGGCGCTTCTCGTCATAAGTGGCCCAAGATATTGCAGCGCTACACCGTTGGTATCCTCTCCGATGAGACATTCTCGCCCAGCGCTGAATATCATGCATACGCCCAATATCGCTTTGATCGCGAATGGAAGGAGATGCTGGAGTACGCCCATAGCCGCGGCATCCAGATCATCGGCGACATCCCCATGTACGTCTCCGATGATTCGGCAGATGCATGGTCGGAGCCCAGCATGTTCTCCCTGGGAAAGGACGGTATGCCCTACGAGATCGCCGGCGTTCCGCCCGATCGCTTCTCTGCAACCGGCCAGGTTTGGGGCAACCCCACGTACAACTGGGATAGCATGAAGAAGGATGGATACGTTTGGTGGATGGCGCGCCTGCGTCGCTCCTTCAAGCTGTATGACCGCGTGCGTCTGGATCACTTCTTGGGTTTCCAAAACTACTTTGGTATTCCCGCGGGCAAGACGGGTGCGGACGGGCGCTGGCTCAACGGCCCGGGCTTCGACTTCTTCCGGCGCGCGTATGAGGAATTTGGTCCCCTGCCGTTTATCGCGGAGGACCTGGGCTTGCTTACCCCCGCCGTTCGCGCACTGGTCGCTTCGTGCGGCTTCCCCGGTATGGACGTTCTCGAGTTCGCCGATAACGATGTTCGCCAGGAGATCTGCCCCCATCTGGACAAGATCCTGTACATCTCAACCCATGACACGTCTACGCTCACGGGTTTTGTAGGCCGCGCATTCTGCTCGGACAACGACAAGCAAGGCGCCAAGTACCTTGCGGGTGAGATCCTCACGCGTTCGCTCAGAAGCCCCGCGCGCGTGGTTATGATGCAGTTGCAAGACTGCATGTTCCTGGATGATGACGCCCGTATGAACAAGCCCGGTATTGCCGAGGGTAACTGGGGTTGGCAGGCCGATGAGACGCAGCTCAACGCGTCTTGCAGCAAGATGGCGACGCTGCTCGTGGAATCGGGACGCTTTCACGACGCTAGCGAGCAATAATCGCCCCGCGCCTCCCGTAATTGGGTAAAGTATCAACCGTAAACGTGAGGCGCCCGCCATGTTCAAAATGACATGGCGGGCGATTTATGAGAAGCAGAAGGATTTGAAATGGC
>OGYW01001280.1_pt1 | contig 22671 bp, 19 predicted proteins | sample 1576621 | NCBI WGS metagenome assembly OGYW01 (sample SAMEA3541528, study PRJEB24748) | human gut metagenome | biome: human gut; feature: human-associated habitat; material: faeces | place: China | collected 2012 | reverse complement strand
GAAAACGAAAAAGAACTGCTGACCGACAGTCTGAGCCGTCAGCTGGAGGAATTGGAGCATGCCCAGCTCAAGGCTGGGGAAGAGGCGGAACTCGCCGAGCGCAGCGACCTGCTGCGCAACTTCGAAAAGCTCTCTGAGGCTGTCGATCAGGCTTATGATCTGCTGGCCGGCCGAGACGATTCCGCATCCGCGCTGGCGGGCGAGGCGCTGTCGGAGGTCGAGCGGGCGGCAAACTACGCGGGCGAACTCGCGGCGCTGCCGGAGGCGGTCAAGGGAGCGGTGTTCACACTGCAGGATGCAGCGGAAACTTTGCGCGATTTTCGTGACGGGCTGGATTTTTCCGATGAGGAATTTGACCGCATCGAGTCGCGGCTGTCCCTGCTGCGGCGATTGGAGCGAAAATATAGCACTGACGAGGCAGGGCTGATCGATCTGCTCGATTCTGTCCGAAAACGTCTTGACCAGATCGAATACGCCGGCGATCGGCTGCAAAAGCTGGAGACATTGATCGCAAAGCAGGCACAGCAGACGCTTGCCGCAGCAGCGGAGCTGACGCATAAGCGCATGGAGGCCGCCGCCGCGCTCGAGCGGCAGGTTGAGTGCGAGCTGCGCGAGCTGTCCATGCCGTCCGTGCGCTTTCACGTGGAGATCACACCGCTCGGCGGCACGCCCGGATTCCAGAGTACAGGCGCGGACAATGTGCGTTTTTTGATCTCGGCAAATGCCGGTGAGGCGCTTGGGCGCATCAGTAAGATTGCTTCCGGCGGTGAGCTCTCACGCATCATGCTGGCGCTCAAAAACGTGTTCGCTGAACGCGATGACGTGCCCTCCATGGTCTTTGATGAGGTGGATGCCGGTGTTTCCGGCGTGGCCGCCCAGCGCGTCGGTGAAAAGCTCGGTAAGCTCTCTATGGCCAAGCAGGTCATCTGTATCACGCATCTGCCGCAGATCGCGGCTATGGCCGATCAGCATTACCTGATCGAAAAACGCGAGCAGGACGGACGTACCCGCACGACGGTGCAGCTGCTCGACAGTGACGGCCGTCAGCGAGAAATCGCGCGGCTCTACGGCGGCGAGCATATCACTTTGCTGACGCTTGCCAGCGCGGCTGAACAGCTTGCTTCTGCCGCTGCCTATAAACAATCCATTGAGAAAGGTGATAAACAATCATGAACATCCAAGAAACTGCCGTTGCATATCACACGAACGGCTGCAACTGTGCGCAGAGCGTGCTGATGGCGCTGCAAAACGAAACGGGACTGGATGAAGATACCTCCCGGCGTGTTGCGACCGGTTTTGGCGGCGGTGTGCGCTGCGGTGAGATCTGCGGCAGCATCTCCGGAGCGGTGATGGCGTTCGGACTCGCCGCCGATCAGGTAACTGCCACGGCTATGACCAAGCAAATGACGCAGAGCTTCCGCGAGGAGTTCGGCTGTCTGCGTTGCCAAGAGCTTGTGGCAAAAAACGGCGGAAAGGGTCACTGTGCCCATATGATCGCATGGGGTGCTCAGCGCGCTGAGGAAATCCTTGCTGAGAACAAGGTCAAAGAATGACATATATGAGGAGATAAGATGATGACACTGTATGATGAACTGATCGCTCGCGGCCTGATCGCGCAGGTGACCAATGAGGAAGAGATCAAAAACATGATCAACAACGGCAAAGCCACGTTCTACATTGGCTTTGACTGCACGGCGGACTCGCTGCATGTCGGTCACTTTATGGCGCTGTGCCTGATGAAGCGTCTGCAGATGGCCGGGAATAAGCCCATCGCCCTCATCGGCGACGGTACGACGCTCATCGGCGACCCCTCCGGCCGCACCGATATGCGCCAGATGCTTACTGAGGAGACCATCAAGCACAATGCCGAGTGTTTCAAGCGTCAGATGGAGCGCTTTATTGACTTCTCGGACGGCAAGGCGCTCATGCTCTACAATTCCGAGTGGCTCAAGCCGCTCAACTACATTGAGCTCCTGCGCGAGGTCGGAGCATGCTTCTCTGTGAACAACATGCTGCGTGCTGAGTGCTACAAGCAGCGCATGGAAAAGGGCCTGAGCTTCCTCGAGTTCAACTACATGATCATGCAGAGCTACGACTTCTACTATATGTTCCAGCACTACGGCTGCAACATGCAGTTCGGCGGCAACGACCAGTGGTCGAATATGCTCGGCGGCACGGAGCTCATCCGCCGCAAGCTCGGCAAGGATGCACACGCTATGACGATTACGCTCCTGCTCAATTCCGAGGGCAAGAAGATGGGCAAGACCGCCAAGGGCGCCGTCTGGCTTGATCCGAACAAGACCACGCCCTTTGAGTTCTACCAGTACTGGCGCAACGTTGACGATGCCGATGTACTCAAGTGCATCCGTATGCTGACATTCCTGCCGCTCGAGGAGATCGACAAGATGGACAGCTGGCAGGGTGAGCAGCTCAACAAAGCCAAAGAGATCCTTGCCTACGAGCTCACGAAGATGGTACACGGTGAGGCGGAGGCCAATCAGGCGCAGGCAGCTGCCAAGGCAGTGTTCGGCGGCTCCGGCGAGGGCGTGCCGACGGTGGAGATCACGAAAGAAGACGGCAATGACATCCTCAGCCTGCTCGTCAAGAGCGGTCTGTGTGCATCTAAGTCCGATGCGCGCCGCAATGTGCAGCAGGGCGGCGTGACTGCTAACGACAGCAAGGTCACCGATATTGCCAAGACCTTTACCGAGGCAGAGCTGAGGGACGGTGTTGTGCTCAAACGCGGCAAGAAGAATTTCCGTAAGATGCTGCTGAAGTAACCAAATATCCGACAGATTGATCGTGCCCCGCCGTTTCTGGCGGGGCACTTTTGTTAACGTTGCCGAAATGTGTGAATTTATATCCGAACACTTGAAAAAAGCAGGTTAAAGTGGTATAACTTGAAATTGATAGTTAGCCGCATCTAACAGAAATTTGAGCAAGCTAACCAGACCGTAATTCTGCGGATCAAAAAACATGGAGGTAAATCGTTATGAGCATGGAAAAATTGGGAGCATTTGTTGGCGGCGCGCTGTTTGCAACAGTCGGTGCAAAGATTCTCGCAAGTAAAGATGCCCAGAAGGTGTATGTGTATGCGACGGCAGCAGCCCTGCGCGAGAAGGAAGATGTCATGTCGGTCGTGACGAACATCAAGGAGATCGCCGGTGACGTGTTGGCCGGTGCAAAGGCATTCAACGAAAAGCGCGCGGCCGAACAGGCTGAGGTCATTGAGGACACGGCGGAGAAGGCTGAGTAAGCATGAAATGCACGATCCTGCATGAAACCCGAGGCCGCATGCGCGTGCGTACGATGCAGGGCGCTATGTCACTGCGGCAGGCGGATATTCTCGAGGCATATTTAAGGAAAATCCAAGGTGTAACCAAAGCAACGGTTTATGACCGCACAGGTGACGCTGTGATCTGCTATGACGCGCCGCGCACAGCCATCATTCAGGCACTTGCATCGTTTGCCTATGCCAACGAACAAGCGCTCGCTCCGGAGCATAGCAGCCGCGCCATGAGCCGCGAATTTGAGGACAAGCTGATTGCATCGCTGTGCTGGCGCGGTATGAAGCAGCTGTTCATCCCGAGCGCTGTGCGCACGCTGATCACGGTCGTGCGCTCCGTGCCGTATATCAAGGCCGGGCTTAACTGTCTGCTGCACAAGAAGATTCAGGTGCCGGTGCTGGATGCGGCGGCGATTTCGGTCTCTATGCTGCGCAAGGACTTCGAGACGGCAAGCTCGATCATGTTCCTGCTGGGTATTGGCGATATTCTCGATGAATGGACGCATAAGAAGTCCGTTGCCGACCTCGCGCAGACCATGTCCCTGAATGTGGACAAAGTCTGGAAAGAGACGGACGCAGGCTCGGTGCTTGTGCCGGTGGCAGACGTTCAGGTCGGAGACCGCATTGTCGTTCGTACCGGCGGTGTGATCCCGCTTGACGGCAAAGTCGTTGCCGGTGAGGCGATGGTCAATCAGGCGTCCATCACGGGTGAGCCGCTGGCCGTCCGCAGAACGGAAGGCGGTTATGTCTATGCCGGCACCGTCGTCGAAGAGGGCGACTGCACAATTTGTGTGGAAAAGAGCGCCGGCAGCGGCCGCTACGACCGCATCATCCGTATGATCGAGGAATCGGAAAAACTCAAGTCCGCAACGGAGGATCACGCGTCGCACCTTGCAGACCAGCTCGTTCCGTACAGTTTGGGCGCAACAGCCTTGGTCTGGCTCCTGACGGGGAATATGACCAAAGCGCTGGCTGTTTTGATGGTCGATTTTTCGTGTGCGCTCAAGCTATCCATGCCGATTGCCGTGCTCTCTGCGATGAAAGAGGCGAGCGATCATCATCTGTCCGTTAAGGGTGGCCGATTCCTTGAGGCTGTGTCTGAAGCCGACACGATCGTCTTTGACAAGACCGGTACGCTGACGCGTGCCGAGCCGAAGGTTGCGCAGGTCGTGACCTTCGGCGGCAACGAGGAAGCGGACATGCTGCGTCTGGCAGCCTGCCTGGAGGAGCATTATCCGCATTCCATGGCCAAAGCGGTCGTCGCCGAGGCGTTGCGCCGCGGCCTGTGCCATGAGGAGCGCCATTCGCGCGTGGAGTATCTGGTCGCACATGGCATTTCCAGCAGTGTCGACGGGCAGAAGGTCGTCATCGGCAGCCATCACTTTGTCTTTGAGGATGAGCACTGCGTCATCCCGGCAGGGGAGCAGGCCAAATTTGACGCTCTACCGGATACATATTCCCACCTGTATCTTGCCGTTTCCGGCGTGCTTGCGGCAGTCATCTGCGTGGAAGACCCGCTGCGGCAGGAAGCGGCCGACGTTATCCGCAGCTTGCGTGCGCTCGGTGTGTCCAGGCTCGTCATGATGACCGGTGACAATGAGAAGACCGCCCGTGCAGTCGCAGAGGCGGTCGGTGTGGATGCCTATTATGCCGAAGTTCTTCCGGAGGACAAGGCGGCCTTCGTTCGGGCGGAACACGCAGCCGGACGCAAGGTCATCATGCTTGGCGACGGTGTGAACGATTCCCCGGCGCTTTCCGAGGCGGATGCCGGCGTTGCTATCAGCGATGGCGCCGCTATAGCACGCGAAGTCGCCGACATCACGGTTGGTGCGGATGATCTGTATGCATTGCTGACGCTCAAGCGTCTGAGTGACGCGCTCATGGAGCGCATTCACAGCAACTACCGCAAGATCATCAGCTTTAACTTCCTGCTGATCTGCCTGGGCGTGGCCGGTGTTCTGCCGCCGGCGACCTCGGCATTGCTGCACAATGCGTCCACGCTGGCCATCAGCCTCAAGAGTATGACGAAGCTGCTGCCGTGAGCATCAGCAAAGGCCCGACCCTGAATAAAAAAACCTGACGAACCGTTGTTCGTCAGGTTTTTTTGTGTCCAATCACGCCTCGGCCGGGGCCGGGAGCTTGCAGACGTCGATCCACTCAAGGGCGTTGGAGTATTTGTAGAGCTCGTCCAGATTCAGCTCGATGGCGCTCGACGGGCTGCCGACAGCGGGGAACACCGTTTCAAACCGCTGCAGCGATACATCCAGATATACCGGAATGCCTTCCTTGCAGCCGAACGGGCACACACCGCCGACAGGGTGACCAACCAGCTCTACGACTTCATCCGCCGAGAGCATCTTGGCCTTCATGTGAAATTTCTCTTTGAATTTATGGTTATCAATACGCGCATCGCCGGCGGCAAGAATCAGCATGCAGCCGTCTGCAGTCTTAAATGACAGGGTCTTTGCGATCCGCGCGCCCTCAACGCCGAGTGCCTTTGCCGCCAGATCGACGGTCGCGCTCGAGACTGTAAACTCCTGCACACGGTCTTCCATGCCAAACTGCCGGAAATATGCTCTTCCTGCTTCAATAGACATTTGCCTCGCTCCTGTTCTCATATTGGAAAGTATCCGAAGCTCATCATAGCGCAGGCGACAGCTTTCGTCAAGCCGATTTTTTCTTTCCAGTACTTGCGGGATGGCCATATCTGATGTATAATCAATTAGTTATAGCGCGTAGTACTGTGTCCGGCTCAGCCGGATTCTTTCAGATCGGAGTGACATCCATGACCAAACTTGCACCATCCATCCTCTCGGCAGACTTTTGCACGCTCGGCGATGACATCGCGCAGATCGGAGCCGGCGGCGCAGACTACATCCATATAGACGTGATGGACGGTATTTTCGTGCCCAATATCTCGATCGGCATTCCGGTTGTGAAATCTGTGCGCAAGCATACGCAGATGTTTCTGGATGTGCATCTCATGATCGACCGGCCGCATCGCTATGTCAGCGCGTTTTGCGATGCCGGTGCGGACCTGGTCGTGTTTCACGTCGAGGCGGACGAACCGCAGGATGTGTTTGCCGCGATTGAGGACGTGAAAGCACATGGCAAGAAGGTCGGCCTCGCCATCAAGCCGAAAACGCCGGAGAGTGTGCTCATTCCGTATCTGCCGCTGCTGGATCTGGCTTTGGTCATGACGGTCGAGCCCGGCTTTGGCGGACAGCGCTTCATGGCCGATCAGCTGCCGAAGATCGCAGCGCTGCACGAGCGAATCCTGCAGGTCAATCCCGACTGCGAGCTGGAAGTGGACGGCGGCATCGACCCGGAGACGGCTCCGCTTGTGAAGCGGGCAGGCGCAAATGTTCTCGTGGCCGGCAGCGCCGTGTTCCGCCAGAGTGACCGCGCGGCTGCCATCGCCGCCATTCGCAACGCTTGATTCAGGACGGTATTGTCATGTCATTTTTCCCGAACGCACTTGAAAATCTCATTGACCGGTTCGCTGCACTGCCCGGGGTCGGGCGCAAAAGCGCGCAGCGGCTGGCGTTTCACATTCTGTCCCTCCCCGAGGAAGAGGCGCTGAAGTTTGCAGACGCCATTGTGGATGCGAAAAAGAACATCCACTGCTGCAGCATCTGTCAGAACCTCACGGATCAGGAGACGTGCAGCATCTGTGCGTCCCCAAAGCGCGACCAGAGCACCATCTGCGTCGTGGCACAGCCGCGCGATGTGCTCTCGTTCGAGCGCAGCCGCGAATATAACGGCGTATATCATGTTCTCCACGGCGTTTTGTCGCCGATGAATCATATCGGCCCGGATGATATCCGGATCCAGGAGCTCATCAAGCGTGTAGCGGATGGCGGGATCACGGAGGTCATCATGGCCACCAACCCCGACACGGAAGGCGAGGCGACCGCGATGTACATCGCGCGCCTGCTCAAGCCGTTTGATGTGAAGATCACACGTCTGGCTTATGGTATTCCGGTCGGCTCTAATCTGGAATATGCGGACGATGCAACGCTCCTGCGGGCGCTGGCCGGCCGAATGGAAATGTAACAGGTTTGACGGCCCGGGTTTCCGGATATACTCTGGTTATCCGCCGCCGCGACGACGCATTTCGTACATATTTTTCGAAGTATCAACCTGCTTTTGGGGGAGTAGTCTGCCCAAAAGTGAACGAAAAGGAGTTTCACATGGCATCCAAATTGAAAATCATCCCGCTAGGCGGGCTTGGTGAGATCGGTAAGAACCTCACCATCTATGAGTACGGCAAGGATATGTTCCTTGTCGACTGCGGCATGGGCTTTCCGGATCAGGACCTCTATGGTGTGGATCTGGTCATCCCGGATATCAGCTACCTGAAGGCGAATAAAAACCGTATCCGCGGCATGGTCATCACGCATGGGCATGAAGACCATATCGGTGCGATCCCTTACGTGCTCAAGCAGCTGGATATGCCGATCTATGCGACCCCGCTGACGGCTGCGATCATTGAGCTCAGGCTGGAAGAGCACGACCTGCTGTACCATACGCAGATCTTCACGAAAAAGCCTGGTGATAAGTTTAAGCTCGGCTGCTTTGAGATCGAATTCATCCACACGAACCACAGCATCGCCGATTCCGTTGCGCTGGCGATCAAAACGCCGATCGGCACCGTCATCCACACGGGCGACTTCAAGATCGACCTTACGCCCATTCAGGGCGGCATGATCGATCTGCCGCGTCTCGGTCAGCTCGGCAACGAGGGCGTGCTCGCGCTGCTGTCGGACTCCACGAATGTGGAGCGCCCCGACTACTGCGCCTCGGAAGCGCGCGTGATCGACTGCTTCGACGAGCTGTTCAAAGACTGCAGCAAGCGCATCATTGTCACGACCTTTGCATCCAACGTCCACCGCCTGCAGCAAATCATCAACGTTGCGGCAAAGTATAAGCGCAAGGTCGGCATCACCGGCCGCAGCATGGAAAACATCATGCGCGTTGCAACAGAGCTGGGCTATGTGGACATTCCCGACGGCGTCATGATGGACATGTCACAGATCGGCAGCCTGCCGCGCAATAAGACGGTTATCGTCTGTACCGGCAGCCAGGGTGAGCCGATGTCCGCACTGCACCGCATGGCATTTTCCGAGCACAAGCAGGTCACGATCGACGCGGGCGACCGCGTTATTATCTCCGCCTCGGCCATCCCAGGCAATGAGATCACGATCAGCCGCGTCATAGACGAGCTGTTCCAGAAGGGGGCAGAGGTCATTTATGACCGCAACACGCCGCTGCACGTTTCCGGCCACGCCTGTCAGGAAGAACTGAAGATGATGCTTGCGCTGACAAAACCGCATTACTTCATCCCGGTGCACGGCGAATACCGTATGCTCTGCAAGCACGCCGAGATCGGCAAGCTCATGGGTGTTGAGCCGAAAAATGTGCTCGTAGCCAAAAACGGTGAAGTCATTGAGATCACCAAGCGCAGTATGCGCGCAACGAGCAGCGTCCCTGCGGGCGACGTCTATATCGATGGCACCGGCGTCGGTGATGTCGGCAGCGCCGTTCTGCGCGACCGCCGCCATCTCGCTGAGGATGGCATCGTCATGGCGATCATCACACTCTCATCCGAAAACGGCAAGCCCGTTACTGACCCTGAGATCATCACACGCGGCTTTGTATACGTCAAAGAGGCGGAGGCGCTCATGGGCGAGCTCAAGCGCGTTGTCAACGAGAGCCTTGCCAGCTGTGAGCGCCAGAAACAGCGCGACTGGGCGGCTATCAAAGGCCGCGTGAAGTCAAACATCAGCGGCTACCTGTATAAGACCACACGCCGCAGCCCCATGGTACTGCCCGTGATCATCGAAGTCTGAGCGGAGGGACAGCATGAAGATCCAGATCTGGGGCAAGTCAAAATGCTTCGACACAAAAAAGGCCGAGCGCTACTTTAAGGAGCGCCGCATCCCGTATCAGGCTATCGACCTGCTGCGCTATGGCATGAGCCGCGGCGAGCTGACGAGCGTGAAAAACGCCGTGGGGCTAGAGGCGCTGCTCGATCCCAAGGCGGCGGACTACGCGCTTGTGCAGCATCTGGCCTATGAGCAGGAAAAGATCGAGCGGCTGCTCGATGACCCATCCCTGCTGCGCACGCCCATTGTCCGCAACGGACGACAGGCAACCGTTGGCTATTGCCCGGATGTATGGAAGACGTGGGAATAAAACATGAAGAAGTCCGATATGGCCACTGCCATATCGGACTTTTGCTATTACATTTAGTTTTAATGTTCTGCCCGCTCTTTGCGGATCGCATCGCGCATCCGCTCCAGCCCGGTCTGAATGATCGAGTGCGGCATGGCAAGATTCAGGCGCACATACCCTTGCGCGTTGCCGACGAAGAGAGAATCTCCGCCCTCGAGCAGCACGCCCGCTTTGTTGGCGAAGAAATCCGGAAGATCAGCAACATCCGGCAGACAGCGCGACAGATCTACCCACGCCAGATAGGTCGCCTCCGGAATGTACATGACTGCTTCCGGAAGCTCCCGAGCCAGAAACGCCTTGACAAACGCGAAGTTCTCGTCGAGATATTGCTTGAGTGCCTCATGCCACGCACCACCGTGCGCATAGGCCGCCTGCGCCGCTGTCAGCGACATGGGGTTGACCATGCCGAACAGCTTGTCGCGCTCCTGATAGCGCGCACGCAGCGCGGGATCGCGGATGATGATGTTGGAAAATGCCAGCCCCGCCATGTTAAAGGTCTTGGTAGGCGCCATGCAGGTGATGAGCTTGGGATAGCGATCCATGACCTTTGCCATCGGGATGTGGCGGCGGCCGCAGCGGATCAGGTCACAGTGGATCTCGTCGGACACCACCCAGAGGTTATACTTTTCGATGATCGCAGCGACTCTGCGCAGCTCATCCTCCGTCCACATACGGCCGGTGGGGTTGTGCGGGTTGCACCAGAATACCAGCTTACATGCCGGATCGGCGCACTTGCGCTCGAAGTCCTCATAATCCACCTCGAATGTGCCGTCAGCCTTCTTGTGCAGCGGAGAAGTCAGCACATCTACACCTGCATACTCCGCCGCGTGGAGAAAATAGCCGTAGGCCGGCGTGTTGAGCAGCACCTTTTCGCCCGCTGTGCAAAGCATTTCCGTCAGCTGATACAGTGCAGGAATAATGCCCGGTGAGATACAGAGCTGCTCTTTGGGAAAGTGCCAGTCATAGTGATCCTTGCACCAATTTGAGAAAGTGTGGTAGTATTCGTCATCATACAGGCCGGTGTACCCGAAAATGCGGCGGTCGATCCGTGCGCGCAGCGCATCGAGGATCTCGGGTGCCACGCCGAATTCCATGTCGGCAACCCACATGCGGACAAATTCTTCGTCCTTAAAAGCAAACACCTTTTCCGGACCGGCATGAAAAATATAACCGCGAAAACCGTCTGTATTGAGCGCGTTGGTATGGCGACGGTCAATGATCTCATCAAAATTGTAGGTCATAGCGATCTTCCTTTCTGTGCACTTGCAGTCATATCCGGCTGCACAGCTATTATAGCAAATATTTTAGGAAACAGGCAACCACGCTGCGAAAGAAAAAGCACTATGTGCGCGGTTTCCCACGCACATAGTGCTGCAAAATAGTTTGATTTTGCCCTCAGCTGAAGTTCACGCTGCCGCCGTTGGTCGGGATCACGCCGACATACGTCGTGCCGCGCGAAAGATTCAGCGCAGTGCCGTCCTCAAGCGTGTAGGTAAAGCAGCTGTTGATGTCGCTGCGCGCCCACTTGATCGGCACATATTTGCCGCCGGTCACAAAGTAACCGGTACCGCTGCCGATCAGATCGACCGCGAGGCGGCCATAGCTGTCGACCGTTTTCATGTCGGCCGAGAGGATGAGCAGGTTGGAGAAGGGGACAGGCTCTCCGGTCGCGCCGTCCTTGTAGTCGCCCTTGTACTGCACAGCCGTGTACTTGCCGGTGTCGGCATGGTATGTAAAGGATGTGCTCTTGGAGGCATTGAATGTCACCTGTGCGGTGGCGGCGTCGGCAGTGCACTGCTGCGCCGCGTTGTCCGCAAAGTTCAGGCCGGTCTCGTAGCTGCTGTTGTGCTCGGTACGGAACTGATACTTCTCTACGAGCGGCTGCACGTTCGCGCCGTGGAAAAACAGCGTATGCTCCGAGCCGTGCTGACCGCGGCTGGCATCACGGTAGAACATGGAACTGGTGTTGCCGTCTCGCACGCCGTCGAGGTGATCGGCATTATAGGTTTTCACATCGCTGTAAGCCTGCTCGCTGCCGCCGGCATGGATGACGATGGCGTCATACGACAGGGCAACGCTCAGATAGTACGGGCGCAGACTGCGGATGCTGCCGACAGACTCGATGTCGTACAGGTGGCTGAAAATTGCCATCATGCGGGTGATGCCGCCCTCAGCCGGGATCTCATAGATGATGTCTGCGTTGCTGATGCCGACTTGCGGCTGCGCGTAGACAATGTTATTGATCATGACGGCAAACGGGCGGGTATTTTCCGGCTTCGCGCTCAGCTGTTCGCCGGTGAGCGGAGCGTAATATGTCTCCGTTTTTGAGGGAGCACCGCTGACAGACGGTTTTTCGGATTTTGTGCCGCAGCCGGCGCAGATGAGCAGTGCTGCGGCAAGAAGACAAGCAAATATACGTTTCAAAACAGAGTCCTCCTGTTACGTTTTGGTTAACGTTTATGATACACGCCTCGCAGAGGATTGTCAAATCCGGCGCTGCGTGATACAATGAAAATAAGAAATTTTAATAACTGTCTGGAGATGACCATTTATGTATGAAGAAGTACGCTGCGCAGCCCGCGCGGCTTTGCTCGAACTGCTGGATGCAGCTGCACTCAAGCCGGGTCAGCAGGTCGTGATCGGCTGCTCCTCAAGCGAGATCATGGGGCAGAAGATCGGTAAGGGCTCTACGCCGGAGGCGGCAAAAGCCGTTGTCGACGAGATTCTGCCGATCCTGAACGAGCGCGGTCTCTACCTGGAGGCGCAGTGCTGCGAGCATCTCAACCGCGCCCTGATCATGGAGCGCGCAGCGGCCGACAAATTCGGTTATGAGATCGTCTGCGTCCGCCCGCGCCCGAAAGCAGGCGGCTCGTTCGCAACGGCGGTCTACGAGGCGATGGATGACCCGGTCGCGGTCGAGTTTGTAAAGGCTGACGCCGGTCTCGACATCGGCAACACCATGATCGGCATGCACCTCAAGCACGTGGCTGTCCCGCTGCGCCTGTCGGTCAAGACGATCGGCGAGGCGGCGGTCAACGCAGCACGCACCAGACCGAAGCTCATCGGCGGCAGCCGTGCGGAATATCCGGACTGATCACGCTTTGAGCCTTACCTGAAAAAGAGCATCCCCCGAATATCTCGGGGGATGCTCTTTTGTGCTGTTCTACTGTGATTATGCGCCCTTGTGCATCAGCACGGTCAGAACCAGCGTCAGGACAACAAAGACGAGACCGAACCACTTGGTCGCCTTGGCGAGCTTGGCGTCGAGCGTCTTGGCTTTGCCCTTGGAAAGGAACGTTTCCGCACCGCCAGCAATGGCGCCGGACAGACCGGCGCTCTTGCCGGACTGCATCAGCACGATCACGGTCACGGCCAGACCGGACAGCAGCTGGATAATCGTCAGAATCAGTTCCAAAGTAGTCATGGTATTCATCCTTTCATGATAGGGGAAATCATCTAATATAACGGAGTTACTATATCACAACATCTGGTGGATTGCAAGAGGAGATTTACAAAAAACATCGTGTTTTTGATCGTGCGCCATACTATACATCCAGAAAATAATCACTGTCAATACGTTTGATCTGGTATGTTTTTTGCGTTGATACGCCCAAATTGTATTCAATCATGAGTTCCGTCAATTTTTCGCCATCGACAAGAATGATATGCTGCGCTTTTGCAAAATCCATTGCACCTTGCGAAAACTTTGCGGTCGTTATGAACAGCCCTTTCTCCACTTTTGGAGGACCCATCATGGCACCGGCAAATTTCTGGATTTCCGGCTTTCCGATCACTGAATCCTTGTTCCAGCGCTTCGCTTGAATGTAGATCAAGTTGAATCCGAGCTTATCCTCGTAAATAATACCGTCAACTCCGCCGTCACCGGTTGCCTTTGTAACGAAGCCGTCACCATATCCCATGGCTTTCATCAAATCCACAACAAGCGTTTCAAAGAATGATGGCGTTTGATCTATAATAGCGGTGAGTAAGTCATCCGACAGCTGCTCGTTGATGATCGAATAGACGCGCTCAAGAGTCTCCGGCGGAGTTTCCGAGGCATCCGGTGGTATTGAGGGATCCGGTGGTATTGGGGGATCGGGTGGTATCTTTTTTCCTTTTACAAACGCTGCAAAGTCGGGATAATGCTCCGCAAGATAATGATTCGTAATACCAACACCGCTGTTAAGAAGACGCTTCCCTTCATCGGTTATCTGACAATGCCCGGCTTTCGGCGCGATCACAAGACCGGCTTTCTTCAAGTATGTATTTGCCCAGCCAAATCTTGAAGCCCATACGGACTGACGATTGCTGGAAATCATTTGTGACAGATCATCGTCCGACAGGTGAAGGCTGGATGCCAGACGATCTCTTACTTCTTTCACAGAGTAGACAGCGCCATCTTGAATCGTTGTCAAAAACGGCAGATAGAGTTCACTATACTTCGGTAAAGACATTTTTTCACCGCCTTATTCAGATAGTCTATTCAGCAGAGCCACCGTCTCCACATGCGGTGTCTGCGGGAACATATCCACGGCCAGCGCCTGCGTGAGCGTGTAGCCGCGCTGTGTGAGCAGCTTCACGTCGCGTGCGAGCGTGCCCGGGTCGCAGGAGACATAGACGATGCGCGGCGGCTGCATGGATACCATTGCGTCAATGGCATCCGGGGACATGCCCTTGCGCGGCGGATCGACCACAATGCAGTCCGGCCGGATACCGCGCTGCGCGAGCTCTGCTGCTGCAGCACCGGCATCCGCACAGAGAAACTCTACGTTTTCCATGCTGTTTCTCTCTGCATTCCGGCGCGCATTCTCGATTGCCTCCGGCACGATCTCCGCACCGATGACGTGCGCAGCCTTTCGCGCCAGACACAGGCTGATCGTCCCAGCGCCGCAGTACAGGTCCAGCACCTGATCTGTCAGCGCATTGACGGCATACTCCACCGCGCGCTCATACAGCCGCTCGGCCTGCACGGGGTTGACCTGATAGAAAGCCTGCGGTGAGAGTGTGAACGTCAGCCCACAGAGCCGGTCGGTCAGCTCCGGTGAACCCCAGAGTGTATAAAAATCTCCGGCGAGCACGACGTTGCCCTTTTGCTTGTTGATATCGAGCATGATACCGGTCAGCTCCGGGCAATGCTCACGCAGGTATGCAACAAGTTCCTCCGTCTTCGCGCCGAAGCCGCGTGCAGAGACGATGCACAGCACGGCGTCAGGCGTGTGCATGGCGCAGCGCGTGAACAGGTGGCGCACCGTACCGCGGCCGGTCTGCTCATCATAGGGGACGATGCCGCGCAGATTCATCCAGTCGCAGACCGCCTGCGCCGCCTTGTCCGCGAGCGGGAGTTGGAGCAGACACTGTTCGACCGGCGTGACATCATGGCTGGATGCGCGGTAAAAGCCCTTGACCACGCAGCCGTCTTTCATGCCGACGGCATAAATTGCTTTGTTGCGGTAGCAGAGCGGGTATTCCATGCCGATGATATCCTGCACCGGCGTCGAAACGCCGCCGATGCGTGTGAGCGCATCGTTGACGCGCGCACGCTTCATGCGCAGCTGCTCACCGTAATCCATATGCTGCAGGCTGCAGCCGCCGCAGATGCGGTAGACAGGGCAGGGCGGCTCTGTGCGCGCAGCAGCAGGGGACAGGCACTGCTCCGCCTTGCCGTAGACGGCATTTGCCGCCACCTTCAGGATGCGGACCTGCCATGTCTCACCGACAAGCGCGCCCTTAACAAACACGGCGCGCCCGGCGATGTGGCACACACCGGCACCCTCGGATGTATACCCCGTGATCTCGGCGGTATGCAGTTGGTTTTTTGCAAGCTGCTCCATGGTTTATTCCGTTTCCTGACCGGAGATGTGCATATACTCGTCATACGTGCAGCGGCGGTCGATGATGCCGTCCGGCGTGATCTCAATGATGCGGTTGGCGACCGTCTGCGTGAGCTGGTGGTCATGGCTGGTAAAGATAATGTTATACGGGAAAGCGTCCATACCGTTGTTGAGCGCCGCGATGCTCTCAAGGTCAAGGTGGTTCGTCGGCTGGTCAAAGACGAGGAAGTTTGCGCCGGAGAGCATCATCTTCGAGATCATGCAGCGCACCTTCTCGCCGCCGGAGAGAACCTTGACCTGCTTGTACACATCGTCACCGGAGAAGAGCATACGGCCGAGGAACGTGCGCAGGTAGCTCTCGCGCTTATCCGTGGAGAACTGGCGCATCCAGTCAATGAGGTCATAGTCGCAGTTTTCAAAATAGCTGTTGTGATCCTTGGGGAAGTAGGCCTGCGTGGTCGAAACGCCCCACTTGACCGTGCCCTCATCCGGTTCTTCGTCGCCCATGAGGATCTTGAAGAGCATCGTTACGGCAAGCTCATTCTTGCCGAGGATGGCGATCTTGTCCTCCTTGCCGACAATGAAGCTCACGTGGTTGAGCAGCTTTTCGCCGTCGACGGTCTTGCTGATATCCGTCACGAACAGGCGATCCTTGCCCGGCTCGCGCTCCGCCTTGAAGCCGACCCACGGATAGCGGCGGCTGGAGGCGGGCATATCCTCAACGGCGATCTTCTCGAGCAGCTTGCGGCGGGACGTTGCCTGACGGGACTTGGACTTGTTGGCGGAGAAACGGGCAATGAATGCCTGCAGCTCCTGAATCTTCTGTTCGGCGCGCTTGTTCTGATCCTTGACAAGCTTCTGCATGAGCTGGCTCGACTCGTACCAGAAGTCATAGTTGCCGACATACATCTTGATCTTGCCGTAGTCGATATCGACAATGTGCGTGCAGACGTTGTTGAGGAAATAACGGTCATGCGACACGACGAGCACGGTGCCGTCGTAGTCCATCAGAAAATCCTCCAGCCAGACGACGCTCGCAAGGTCGAGGTTGTTCGTCGGCTCGTCGAGCAGGATGATGTCCGGGTGGCCGAAAAGCGCCTGCGCAAGCAGAACCTTTACCTTCAGGCGCGGATCCATGTCGGACATCATCGTCTCATGAAACTCCGGCGAGACACCCAGCCCCTGCAGAATGCGCGAGGCGTCAGATTCCGCCTCCCAGCCGCCGAGATCCGCAAACTCCTCCTCAAGCTCGGAGGCGCGGATGCCGTCCTCGTCCGTCATCTCGTCCTTTGCGTAGATGGCGTCCTTCTCCTTGCCGCAGTCGTACAGGCGCTGATTGCCCATGATCACCGTGTCCATGACGGTATAGGCGTCATACATCGTCTGGTCCTGCTTGAGCACAGACATTCTTGCCTTGGGATCGATATGCACGCCGCCGGAGCTTGGCTCGAGCTGACCGGAGAGGATCTTCAGGAATGTGGATTTTCCGGCGCCGTTTGCGCCGATGATGCCGTAGCAGTTGCCGGGGGTGAACTGCAGGTTTACCTTGGAAAACAGCGGTGCGCCGCTGTACTGCAGCGAGAGGTCATCAACAGTGATCATTTGGGAAACTCCTTCGTTATGTTCGAAATATAGATAATAAATCAGTATAGCATACTTTGGGCTGTTTGAACAGCGGATTTACACACGAACAGAGCCGGCGATGATCACCGGCTCTGCTGATCTTTATTTTGCAAGCACTTTTTTCAGCCGTGCATAGCGGGGGAGACCGTTTTCCACGGGGATCTCAGGCACACCCTGAATGAGCGGCAGGGCATAGTCAATAAAATCCTGCGTGACATTGTTGCCCTCCGGGACGATCCATTCGACCGGCACTTTCTTCTCGTAGTTAGCGACGTCGGCCAGCGGAATAAGCTCCATGCGGCAGGTATATTTTCCATCGACCATTTCACGCATAAGGGCGACCATCTTGCCGGTTTCACCGGCGATGGCAACCTCAACCGCCGTTTTACCGGCAGCAAATGCCTCGTCAATATCGGTCTGAGATGCCAGATGCGCACCGGCGCGCTGCAGCAGCGAGAGTTCGATGCCGCGGACCTTTGCGTGCTCGCGCTCTTTGAGTGCCTGTGCCAGACGCGCAGCCAGACCACCGAGCTGCGCGTGGCCGAAACCGTCTGTTGCGGATGCCTTCGCCTCGGACACGAACGAGCCGTCGGCATAGTGGATGCCCTCGGAGACAGCAATCAGCACGCTGTTCTTCTGCTCATAAACACGATGCACATCGGCAAAGAATCGCTCCATATCAAAGTCCACTTCCGGCAGGTAGACAAGATCGGGGCCGGAACCGCAGTATGTCGCCAGTGCAGCGCTGCCAGCCAGCCAACCTGCATGACGCCCCATGATCTCGATGACCGTGATCGTACCGTTATCATACACGCGGCAGTCCTTGGAGACCTCCATGCACGATGTTGCTATGTATTTAGCGGCGCTGGCATAGCCGGGGCAGTGGTCAGTGCCGAAGAGATCGTTGTCGATCGTCTTGGGTACGCCCATCACGCGGCACTCCCAATCGTGCGCCTGCATATAGCGGCTGATCTTATTGCAGGTGTCCATAGAGTCGTTGCCGCCGTTATAGAAGAAGTAGCGCACGTCGTATTTCTGAAAAATCTCCAGAATGCGCCGATAATCCGTATCGTCCGCTTCCGGGTCGGCCATCTTGTAACGGCAGGAGCCCAATTCCGACGACGGTGTGTGCAGCAGCAGACGGAGCTCATCCGGATCCTCCTGACGGATGTCATACAGACGGTCATCCAGAACCCCGCGGATACCGTGCGCCGCGCCGTAAACATTGGTGATGGCATCCGATTCCAATGCGGTCTTGAGCACGCCGTAAGCGCTGGCGTTGATGACAGCAGTCGGCCCTCCGGACTGCCCAAAGATACACGCACCCTTCAATATACCGGACATAGCTTACCTCCACAAATTCACAAAATTGATAGATTTTAAGGGAACATTGAATTCTGCTATTGATATTATCTCGAAACATGTGTAAAATAAATTGAACCCCTTATCGGGGACATTCATTTTATCACTGTTCCTTATATTATATGAAAGAGAGTTGACTTGTCAATGTCGATTGTTACTTCTCAGGAAATGTTTGCAAAAGCGTATGCCGGCGGTTACGCCATCGGTGCATTCAATGTGAACAACATGGAGATCATTCAGGGTATCACTGAGGCCGCAAAGGAGTGCAACGCTCCGGTGATCCTGCAGGTGTCCTCCGGTGCACGCAAATACGCCAACCGCACGTATCTGGTCAAGCTTGTGGAGGCTGCCGTGATCGAGACCGGTCTGCCGATCTGTCTGCATCTGGATCACGGCGATTCGTTCGAGCTGTGCAAGTCCTGCGTGGATGACGGATTTTCGTCCGTCATGATCGACGCCTCGTCCAAACCGTTTGAAGAGAATATCGCGCTGACGCGTCAGGTCGTGGAATATGCACACGCGCATGGCGTCGTTGTCGAAGCGGAGCTTGGCACGCTGGCCGGTATTGAAGATGATGTGAAGGTCAAGGCTGAGGACTCGTCTTACACGCGCCCGGAAGATGTGCAGGAGTTCGTTGAACGCACCGGCTGCGATTCGCTGGCCATCGCCATTGGCACGAGCCACGGCGCTTATAAGTTCAAACCCGGAACGAAGCCGCAGCTGCGCTTTGACATTCTGGAGGAAGTGTCCGAGCGTCTGCCTGGCTTCCCGATCGTGCTGCACGGATCGTCTTCCGTGCCGCAGGAATATGTGCAGATGATCAATGAATTCGGCGGCAATATGCCCGGTGCGATCGGTGTGCCGGAGGATCAGCTGCGTCAGGCCGCGCGCTTGTCCGTATGCAAGATCAACATTGACTCTGACCTGCGTCTGGCCATGACCGGAACGGTGCGCAAGTATCTGGCTGAGCATCCGTCGGAATTCGACCCCAGAAAGTACCTCGGCCCCGCGCGCGAGAATATCAAGCAGCTTGTCAAGCATAAGATCATCGACGTGCTCGGCTGCGACGGGAAAGCCTGAGTTCGTATACCGCTCCGTCTGGACAAGGGGGATACCCATGAATTTTCAGGAACTTCTGACGCGCCTGTCCGCGAGCTGCTTTGCTGCGGATCGGCCGGACTATGATTGGAAAACGCTGCGCCTGTTTCCGGAAACGGGGCTGAGCCTTGTGCTGATCGCGCGGCTCTTTGCGGCGCTCGTCCTGTGCGTGATCGGTGCGCTTTTGCACAGCATGGCGCTGCGCTATGTGCTTTTGATTTTGTCCGTGCTCATCTGCGGCTATGACTATCTCGCTGCCGCGCTCTCGTGTATCCTTGCGCGGCAGGTGTTTCGGCCGGCAGTGCTCATCATCGTGTGCGTGATCGGCACACTGGCAGTCGGACAGCCGGTAGATGCTGCTGTTTTCCTGCTTGTATACCGGCTCGTGACGATTCTGATCGCGGTCGTGACGCAGCACGCACAGAAGACATTGAAAGATGCAGTCGGCGGGGAGATCCACTCTACGGCAGAGTTTCCCGCGCCGAAATGGATCGACTATCTCGCACCGGCAGGGCTCTGCATTGCGATTTTGGTTGCCGTGCTCGAGAGTGTGCTCAAGGTAGCGACTGTTTCTCAGGCAATTCACGCTGCAATGATCGCGCTGTTCCTGTCTACGCCGTGCGCGCTGCTTGTTTCCGTGCCGCTCGTGTGGTACAGTGCCGTCAACGGTGCGTATCGCTGCAATGTGCTGTTTCGCAGTTGCCGCAGTATGCGCGCGCTCAATGCCGTGCGCGCAGTCGCGGTCGACGAAGGGGAGGGGGACAATCAGCTCCCGAAGGTAGTCAGTGTAAAGTCGGATCAGCTGACGCCGGATGCGCTGCTGCAGCTGGCTGCCAATGCCGAATCCTGCTCCAGCAGCCGCACGGCGCGCGCCATCTGCGCCGCTTATACCGGTCCGATCCGCAGCGAGTACCTCTCCAATGCGGTGGACATTCCCGAGAGCGGGGTGGAAGTATATATTGAATCGACGCGCGTCTGCGTCGGTACGCGAGAACTGATGATTCTCAAGGGTGTGGACATCCCTGATGCAGACCTCTCGGACGGATATGTGGTCTATGTATCTGTTGGAGAACAGTATGCCGGCAAGATCCTGCTGCAGGAAGTCGTGCAGTCGGATGTCAAGCCTGCGCTCAAGGAGCTGCGCGCGCTCGGCGTGCACACCATCACACTCTTCAGCAATGCCAGCAATGACTCCGTATCCGAAAACGCGAAGGAGCTTCAGGCGGATCATCTCCACTGCAAATGCAGCAGTGAAGAAAAAGAGCGGCTTCTTACGCAGCAGGTGGAAAAGCTGGATGACGGGGAACTGCTGCTTTACTATGACCGTCGCTGTACGGCGCATCCGGAACATTCGGGCGCCGACCTCGACGTCTGTGTTATTCCGGAGGAAAGCGAGGAGCGGTTTGATGCCGATGTCCTGCTCACAAGCCAAGACCCGTACTTGCTGCCGGAAGCGATCGAGACTGCCGGTTGGGTCGAGGGTATTTGCCGCGAGCATCTGGTGATTGGCGCTACTGTGAAGATACTGCTTTTGGTGATGGCGGAGCTTGGCTACTGTACGCTCTGGTTTGCCGCCGTTTTGGACGGTGCGGCCGTGCTCGGTACACTGCTGATGGCGATCCGTGCATTCGGTTTTGACAAGCAGCACCACCGTGTTCGCGACTATTTGCCGAAGATCAAGTCAGAATAAAACACAAAATCTCCGATCCCACGCTCAGGGATCGGAGATTTTTTCTGCCCAATTCTCGTCCGGCGAGAATTCTCCCAGCGGATTTGCCGCAGCCGCTGTGCGCAGCTGATCGTTATCCACATGGGTATAGATCTGCGTCGTGTTCAGATGTTCATGCCCGAGCACCTCCTGCAGCGTGCGCACGTCAACGCCGTTTTGCAGCATGAGTGTTGCCGCTGTGTGCCGCAGTTTATGCGTGGAATACTGACTGGCGTCCAGGCCCGCGCGCGTCAGATTTTTCTTGACCATGACCTGTACGGAGTCACAGCTGATGCGCGTGCGCCGGTTGGAGAGGAACATCGCCGTCGTGCGCGGCGGCGCGATCTCTTTACGGACCGCCAGATAGCGGTCGAGCGCCTCGCGGCAGGCATCATTGAGATAGACCACGCGTTCCTTGCTGCCTTTGCCGAGGATGCGCAGACTGTCGCCGTGATCGTCCTGCAGATTCAGACCGACAAGTTCCGAAATACGCAGCCCGCAGTTGAGAAAAATACACAGGATACAATAATCTCGCTCCTTATTTTTCCCGTCCACCACAGACAGAAGCCGTTTGCTCTCGTCCAGTGTGAGATAGTGGGGGAGCGTCTTGGGGATCTTGGGGGAGTCGAGATCCTGCACAGGGTTTTCCACCAGCAGCTTTGCCTTCATCGTCAGGTATTTGAAGAAGCTGCGGATCGCAGCGATCTTGCGTGCACGGGAGTTTGCGCTCAGACCATATTCCGGTTCGTGTGCGTTGGACTGCTTGATACGGTCACGCGACAGATAGGCTAGGAAATTATAAACCTCAGTAAGTGTCACAGCGCGCAGAAATGCCACGTCAATATCATGGATCGGAATCTCGTCCAGCTTCGCAGCACGCGGCATGAGCCCACGTTCCAGCTTCAGAAACCGCAGGAACATCCGCAGATCGAGATAATACTGATCGACGGTTGCCTTAGAATGACCGCAGATCGTTTCATGATAAGTCAAAAAGTCGCGCATGCCCGGAGGCAATCATGAATATCAATGATAAAATACCTGCCGTACACATCTGAATAAAGTTCAACACAGATGCCCTGTACTTTTTCACAAAGATGCTTGTCAGAAAAATCTGAAAAGCAAAGCCCACTGCACATATAAGGGTCAGTCCGTCACCCAGTCCCAGGGACAGATCTTTATCCAGGGACAAAAGTCCCACCCCCACGATGGCCAGCACTGCTCCTATTATACCTCTGAATCCTACTTTTTTCCGGCAGATCAGAAAAGCAATAAAAGGAACAATCACCACATTTGTAGCTGTGAGGAACGCATTCTTTGACGGAGTCGTATATTGCAGTCCTATGATCTGAAGAGAAAACCCAATAAAAAGAGCTGCGCCCATAAAAACTCCTGCAGTTACTTCCTCTTTTTTTATCCCTTTAAGATTCCGGATACTTATCCCACCCATAAGCACGGAAGCCAACAGAAAACGAATGGTCATGTTCCGGGTGTTCAATGTCGCCCAGACCAACCTGCAGGAGGCTCGA
>OGYW01001278.1_pt1 | contig 22688 bp, 24 predicted proteins | sample 1576621 | NCBI WGS metagenome assembly OGYW01 (sample SAMEA3541528, study PRJEB24748) | human gut metagenome | biome: human gut; feature: human-associated habitat; material: faeces | place: China | collected 2012 | reverse complement strand
ATGAATCATTCCCGCTCAAGCGTGCATTGCGCAAGCGCGGTGTTGCCGATGCGCCTTCCATTCTTCCTATGAAGAAGGCCGAAGCGGGATCTGATGGAGACGACAACCCTGCATGGGAAAGCGTTTTGCTTGCTCGTAATGTTCATCGTCCTACCGCTCAGTACTATATTGACCATATGGTAGATGGCTTTATCGAACTTCATGGTGATCGTTCATTTGCAGATGACGGTGCAATTGTAGGTGGTATTGGTTGGATTGATGGCATTCCTGTTACGGTTATCGCAGAAGAAAAGGGCGCAGACTTGCATCAGCGTATTGCACGTAATTTCGGTTGCCCTCAGCCTGAAGGCTATCGCAAGAGCTTACGTTTGATGCGTCAAGCAGAAAAGTTCGGTCGTCCTATTGTGTGCTTGGTAGACACCCAGGGTGCTTTCTGCGGAATGGAAGCAGAAGAGCGCGGTCAGGGTAATGCAATTGCAGACAACCTGATTGCTATGTCTGGCTTTGGTGTGCCTGTCGTATGTGTGGTTCTTGGTGAAGGTGGCTCAGGCGGTGCTTTGGCGCTTGCTATGGGTAATCGTGTAGCTATGCAAGAACACGCCGTTTATTCGGTTCTCTCACCCGAAGGCTTTGCTTCTATTTTATGGAAAGATCGTTCTCGTGCTGCAGAAGCAGCGGCAGTTATGAAAATGAGCGCTGCCGAAGCTTGCGAGATGGGCTTGATTGAAGAAGTTTTAAGCGAAGGCGAAAAGCCAGCACATGAAAACCCCGAGCAGGCAGTGGATGCTGTTCATGACTTTGTGACGCGCTCATTGGAAGAATTGTTACCAATGACTTCCGAAGAGCTCCGCCAGCAACGTTACGAGCGCTTCCGCGCTTTTTAATTTTAAGATTGGTAGGGTGTTAGCTAAGTCGGCGAGGGGCTAAGACAGGATCGAAGCCCATATGGTGTCAAACCGCTCAGCCAAACCGCCCAGCCAAACCGCCCAATTCGTACTAAAGTTTCAGCAGTAGCAAATACGGAATGAGGTATATTTTCAGAATTTCCTGTATTTGCAGGTATAAATGACAAATTTAAGGCGATTTGTACTAGGTTTCTAAAGCAATCTCAGGATCCTAGATTCAAATCGCCTTTATTTTGGCAAAAATCATACATGCACCGCATAAATTGCCAAAGATATGTGATTTCCGAATAGAATAGAGCGATTATGTGATGCAAATCGTGCCTAATTTACCGTTTCCCCTTCTATTTCCTGGAATTTTTTTCTTTAAGGAAGATGCTTCTAGTTGATACAAAAAATCAGGCAATCGCCCGAAGGTTCGCCCGAAGGTGATTGCCTGATTGCATTTAGATCCGAATTAGTGGAGCAAGATCTTATTTGGTGGAGCGAGGCTCATTTTTCGAAGCGGGATCCGATTTGGTGGAACGAGATCTTATTTGGTGGAGCGGGATCCAATCCGGAATACTCGCTCGATGTATCTTAGCCCAATCCAAGCCATGTCATTATTTTTGGCGCATAACCCATGATGAAGATGATAATGATCAGTACAGGAATGCCATAGGATACCCAAATGCGGCTCCATGCGGGAAAAGCAATACCTTTGCCCATATTTGCTTCTGCAACAAAGTTCTTCCAGCCCCAGCCATAACGACGTGTACAGAACAAAACAAAGATCAAGGAGCCCAAAGGCAGCATGTTGTTGGATACGATGAAGTCTTCGATCGATTGAATATCGCCAATAGCAGGGATAGTAACGCCAGACAATACATTGAATCCGAGTGCACAGGGAAGGCTCAAAATGATTACCAAAACACCGTTGATAGCAACTGCTTTTGAACGAGGCATGCCCCATTTATCCATGCACCAGCTAATAAGGTTTTCGAAAACTGCGATAACCGTGGAAAGTGCTGCAAAGCTCATGAATACGAAGAACAAAGCACCCCAAAGTTCTCCCAAGGGCATTTGTGCAAACACCAATGGCAAAGTGACAAAAACCAAAGAAGGACCGGAATCGGGGGTTACTCCGTAAGCGAAGCATGCAGGGAAGATAATCAAACCAGCAAGAATAGCAACAACGGTATTAAGGGCTGTTACAGAAATTGCTTCGCTGGTTAAGCGACGCTCACGCTTAATGTAGGAGCCAAAGATTTCCATAGCGGCAATACCCAAGGAAAGCGAGAAGAACGCTTGCCCCATTGCGGCATAAGTTGCCTCACCAAAGGTCGACCATCCGTTCTCGAATAAACGAGAGAAGTCGGGAATCAGATAAAAGGCAATGCCTTCGGCACCACCTGGTAGCGTCATAGTTCGTATGCATAGCGCAATCATGACGACGAACAAAATCGCCATCATCCATTTTGTGATGCGCTCAACGCCCTTTTGCAGACCAAGGCTGCAAATAGCAAATCCAATAGCAACAGCAGCTAACATCCAGCCAATAAGTTCACTCGGATTGGCAAGCATTGCGTTGAAGACATTTGCCGCCACTTCGCTTCCGCCACCATTAAAGGTTCCTGTTGCCATCTTTGGAATATAGGCAAGCATCCAACCTGCAACAGTGGTGTAAAACATCATCAGAATCATGCAGCCAATATAGCCCCACCAAGAAAACCAGTGGAAACGACGTTTTGGCTCAAGGATGTCAAAGGCTTGTGCAGCACTCTTTTGAGCAGCGCGACCTACCGCAAATTCCATGACCATAACAGGTAGGCCTAGAATTACCAAGAAGATCAGATACAACAATACAAATGCGCCGCCACCATATTCACCGGTGATGTAGGGGAAACGCCAAACGTTACCGATACCAATTGCGCATCCAGCAGCAATAAGGATAAATCCAATACGTGAGGCAAAATGCTCGCGAGAAGAACCAGCATTTGCTGCTGTATCAAATGCTTTATTACTCATGGTTCACTTTCTCTTTAGTCGGGAACAGAAACGTTCAGAATTTTACCACTTTGCAACAGTTCTATGATGAAGGTATTGGCAGCGAGTTCTGCATCCCAGATTTCGGTCATGACATAGAAACCTGGATGTTCTTTGGCATACGTAAGTGCCGTGTCAACACATTCGGTTAAGTCGTTGCTTTCGATGCGAAATCCTGTGTAGGTATCTTCGGGAAGGTATTCGATTGTTGTTTTATTGTTTGGTGTATCAATTGCAGGCATATCAACTCTAGATTTGCTGGGATACAAATCAACCGCTACATACGCTTGGCACGCAGGTGCTTTTTCGGTTGAAGTCGTATCGATAAGTAATCCCTGAAAGTAGAGCGGCGTTGTGTCGAGTTGATCGGCAAGCTGATAAAGATCGCTCATGGTTTTTAAGTACTTCTTTATTTCAAAGGCACGATTAATATCCCAAGGTTTGGCGCAAAAATAGTGTGAAGGCATTGTCCGTGTGTAGGTGTTGGCGCAGTGGCGAAAACTGTCTTGTTGCTCCATCTCTTCTAAATATGAATTGATCTGAAGAAGCGACTGATGTGCTCGTTTCATCTTTTGTTCGGCAAGCTCAGATCCTTCGATAAGTAATTGACGCAAATCTATGGTGCCTTGTTCGGTTTGATAATCAAGGATGTGTTTAAGCGGTATGCCAAGTTCTCCGCAGGTCAATATCACATCAAGATCGAAGAGCTGAGCAGGTGAATAGTAGCGGTATCCACTTTGTGGGTCGATGTAGGCAGGATTGAAAATGCCCAGTTTTTCGTAATAGCGAAGTGCTTTTATGCTGACGTTTTTCAGTTTTGCTGCCTCGCCTATTGAAAGAAGTGAATTTCTCATGATGACTCCTTGACTCTACCCTTGGGGCAGAGTTTAGCATAGCAATTCGAAAAAGCAGGCAATTGAAAACTGTCTTTAATTGCAAAGCGGCGTCTAGCTTGGCACTTGAATGAAAGCTGCCTTTTGAAGGTGGAATTCGTAAAGGTAAAGCTCATGAAGACGAAGCTCGTAAAAGGCAAAGCTTGTAAAGGCAGAGCTCGAGCCGAAGAAACAACGCCTCGATTTGAAAGGGTAAAAATGAATCCTTATCTCATGATAGCCATTGCGGTATGTGCGGAGGTGTTTGCTGACTCCATGCTTAAAGCGTCGCAGGGCTTTAAATATAAGTTGCCCGTTGTGGGTATCGTTGTGGGTTATGTCGTTGCATTTTGGTGCATCTCGCAGGTGCTTATGATGTTGCCTCTTGGGCCTGTCTACGCTATCTGGACGGGTGCAGGTATTGCTCTTACTGCAATTGTGGGTGCCATTATTTGGAAAGAGGGATTCAATCTGAAAAAGATTGTTGGACTTACTTTAATTATTGGTGGCATTGTTATTTTGAAATTAGGTGTCTAATCATGGGAAGTATTGAAACATTCCAAAGCGAGAAAAAGCAAGAAATTAAGAAACTAAGTGCATCCAAACGATTCTGGTTTTTACTTTTAGGTATTTCGATTATTTGCGAAGTAATTGCAACGATATCTTTGAAAATGGCAGAAGGTTTTACCGTGCCAGTGCCAAGTGTTATCACTATTGTGGGCTATTTAGCATCCTTTATCTTGCTGGTTCGTATTCTTGAACACATGCCGCTTGGTTTGGTCTATGGCATTTGGGGTGGTGTAGGATCGGCGCTCACCATGTTGGTAGGCGTGCTTGTTTGGCATGATCCTTTTACTCCGCTTACTGCTTTAGGTTTGGGTCTTGTAGTGGTAGGCGTGTATTTCTTGAATACGGGAACTGACGAACTTGAAGCTCGAAAAATGCAGGAAAAAGCACAAGAGATGCAAAACGCGTAGAGCGTTTGAAGCGTGCAAAATGTGTAAAACGCGTAGAACATGTAGAAAGTGCAGAACGCGCAATGGTTTTGACGCGATTTGGGGCGACAAACGAATGCGCAAGGGAAGAAGCATCAAACAACAAGATAATTAAAGTATCCCTAAACTGCCCACAAAGGAAACGATCGCAAACCATATAGGTGGCACGAATAAAGCGGGTAGCATATTCATCGTGGGTATTTCTTTAATCTTTAAAAGATTGATGCCTGTTGCCAAAATAAGCAGACCACCCACGATGCCAATTTCTGTCATAAGGCCGCCGCTCATATAGGGAGCTAAAAAGCTTGCTAGTAAAAAGATGGTACCCTGCCAACAAAAGAGTACTACTGCGGCAAGAGCAATGCCGATGCCAAATGTGGCAGCAAGAACGATAGAAGAAACAAAATCGAGCGTTGCATTCGTTAAAAGAAAGGTTTCATCGCCATAAAGTGCGCTGTTAATTGGTCCTAATATAGATAGTGTTCCTACACAGAAAAGCATAATGGCAGTAGAAAGTCCACGAGCAAATTCGGTGCCGTTTTTTGCTCGTTTGGATACGGCTTTTTTGAAGCGTTCTTCTAAATTCAGTGCAGTTCCAATTACCGCACCAAGTGCCATGCTTACGATAAATAAGACAGGGTAATTGCTGTTCGGCATATTTTGAATAGCAGCATTCAGGCCAAGCCCGATAGTGGCAACGCCAAGTGCAGTGAAAATAGCTTCCTGATATTTCGGTTTTAGTCCACGTTTAATTACGCTACCGATAGAGCTTCCTACAAGAATGGCACACGCATTGATAATGGTTCCTATCATGCGGTGGTACTCCTTTCTTGCAAGCTTCCTGTGTACTAATTGTGCTCGGCAAATCCTGCAGTGTATTCGCGTAGCACGTAATGGTGTAAATGCGGTTATCGTTACAAATGGTCGCTTTGTGGCAAATGCGTACGTTATTTACCATAGCGCAGATAATTCTAACAAACGTTTCTTTTACGTGAATAATCTACCGATGAACTACCAATGTGTTGGCGTTGGTCGGTTTTTGATTACACTAATAAATACATGCAGGGGTGCCTTGAATTCGTGAAAGGCTGAGAGGGCAAAAGCCCAACCCTTTGAACCTGACAGTTAGTACTGGCGTAGGGAGCAGATTCTTAGGTTTTCTAGGAGCGCTGTCTATGCAGCGCTCCTTTTTGTTTGGGTCGCAGCATGGAATTGGTGAATGTCTAATGTAAGGAGAATGCGGTGATTGAATCCGAACAAATCAAGCAAAACATCGTGAAAGCAGTCGAAGAAGTTCGCGCTACTAATCCTATGGCAGGATCAGTAACCAACACGGTAACGATTGACTTTGTGGCAAATGCTCAACTTGCGGTGGGCGGATCGGCAGCAATGGTGTATCTGCCCGATGAAGGTGAATGCTTAGTTGCAGCAGGGGGAGCGGTATATCTTAATATGGGTACTCAATTTCCTATCTATACTGAAACCATTCCTCGAACTGCAGCAGCAGCGTTTAATGCAGGCAAGTCTTGGGTAATTGATCCTGTTGGTATTGGTATTGGTCAACAGCGCACTGATCTGCTGCTTGAGGTAAAACAATACAAGCCCACGATCATTCGCGGTAATGCTTCAGAAATTATTGCTCTTGCGAGTTTGTGGAATCTGGAAGGCACCACAGAAGATCTTTCCCGTGCTCGTGGAGTGGATAGTACCGACGAGGTTGCTACTGCACGCGATGCTGCGGTTGCGCTAGCTCGTTACACAGGTGGCGCTGTTGCGGTATCGGGGCAAACCGATCTCGTTACCAACGGCGAAGTAGTGGCGTATTCACATGGCGGATCTTCTCTTATGTCGAAAGTGACTGGTTTTGGATGCTCGCAAGGTGGAGTTTTGGCTGTGTATGCTTGCGTTGCAGATCCTTTTACTGCAGCGTTAGCGGGTGTGGCGCACTACAATATAGCTGGAACCCGAGCCGAGCAGAGCGCAAGTGCTCCAGCAAGCTTTAAGGTTGCGTTTATTGACGAGCTTTATAGGGTCTCACCAGAAGATATCGCAAATAATCCTTTTGAGGTGGAAGAGGCTTAAATGAATACTTTGGTCGCTGTTGCTATCGCGCCGTTTGGTGTGGGAGATGAACTGGCAGAACACGTAGCTGAGGTAGTGAAAGTAATTCGTGAATCGGGATTGCCAAACAAAACTCATTCCATGTTTACCGAAATTGAAGGTGAATGGGATGAAGTTATGCGCGTGGTAAAGGAAGCCACGTTTGTTTTGGCTGAAAAAGGTATTCGAACTGAAGTTATCTTGAAGGCTGATGTGCGCCCAGGTCACGAAGATATGATGCGTAAAAAAGTTGCCGTGGTAGAAGAATTACTTGGTGAATAGCGAAAATAGTCAGACTGCTTGCAAACAGGCGTTAGTAGGTTTGTTTGTAGCAAAACTTGCCGAGCAGACTGACAAATGAATTGTTAGTTAAACAAGAAGGAATAGGGGTTTCCGTGAGAAACGCACTTGATATTTCAGCTTATTTGGTAATAGGACCAGAAAATACTCTTGGAAGACCTGTTGCGGATATTATTCGTCAGTCTTTAGCGGCAGGTTTTACCTGTATTCAGATTCGCTCCAAGGAGTGCTCTGCGCGCGACTTGATTGACTATACCGCGCAGGCAGCACAGGTAATTTCGGAAGCAGGAAAGAGCGATTCGGTAGCGCTTTTGGTTGATGATCGCTTAGACGTGGTGCTAGCTGCTCGCGAAGCAGGGGTTAAGGTAGATGGTATTCATGTTGGTCAAACCGATATTCCTGTTGAAGTGTGCCGCAAATTGCTTGGACCTGATGCGATCGTTGGCCTTTCGGCGCGAGCAGATGAAATGCTGGAATATGTTAAGACAGCAGATATGAGTCTTGTCGATTATCTTGGCGTGGGACCCTTACATGAAACTCCCACGAAAAAAGATTGTGGGCGCAGTGCAGATGGCACCATTATTACTAAAAGCATTGATGATTTATGCGAATTAGCTCAGGCGAGTTCTGTGCCTATTGTTGTTGGTGGTGGCGTAAAATTAGATGATATTCCTTTGGTAAAAAGCACGGGGGTAGACGGCTTCTTTGTTGTGTCTGCTGTTTGTTCGGCAGATGACCCTTATCAATCCGCGCGTGCATTGGTTGAAGCCTGGAATCAAGCGTAGGACTTATCTGCAAGCTGGGGATGAACTAAAGAAAACACCTGCTGGTAAAGGGGAGTAATTATGCCAGATGAAGTAATGCCGTATAGGTTTTCAGGAAGAACGCAATTAGCAGAAGTTTCACCTGGTGTTTTCGCTCTTGATTTGCCAACACCTTTAGCAATAGGATCTACGAATTCGTATATCTTTAAAGCTGACGGTATTCACGATAATGGTCGCTCTCTTATTGTGGATACTGGTTGCAATTCTTCTCTTACTAAGGAAACCTACGATAAAGCGCTTGCGGAATTGCATATTGCTTGGGAAAACGTGGATGTTTTCATTACTCATTTTCACTGGGATCACTGTGCTGGACTCGATCAAATTTGGCAGCCAGGAATGAAGGTATACGCAGGGGTTCAATCCACGAAAGATCATGGAACTCCCGTGATGGCGGCACGTGAATTGGGTGAAATCGAGCGACGCACCAGTGAATACTTTGAAGTGGGCGATGAATATGATCCCGCTTACTGGCAGCCTATGACCATAAACGGAGAAAAAGATATACCTCTAACGCACGTTCATGAGGGTGAGATTATTACTGTTGGAGAATATGATCTTCAAGTTTTAGAAACACCTGGTCACGATTTGCATCACGTGTGTTTGTACGACAAGGCTAAAAAGCTTCTTGTTGCAGGTGATCAGGTTTTATACAGCATGAATCCGCCTATTATGATGGAATCGGATACAGAAGATCAGCTTGGCATTATGCTTTCTACGCTTGAGCGTTTAGGAAAGTTGGAGGTTGATCTTGTACTATGTGGTCATGGTGAAGAAGGCAGCGATTTGTCGGCACGTTGCGCAAGGGTGATTGATCACTACCACAGGCAGCTAGCATCCTTTAAGAAAGTGTGCCTTGATTATCCTGAATGCAGTGATGTGGGTAAGCTTTCTTACTATTCAACTCATGAAGGTAAGCGAACCCCCTGGGAAGACAGGCTTATTTTTGGCAGGCGCGCTCTGCTGGCTCAGAATATGGCCTATGTTGCTCATTTGGTAGCAACAGGGGAACTGCCTGATAACTATGATGTGGTTCCGTTGCGATAAAGGATTTTGTCGCGGGAAAGGGATTCTTCGCACTAGAAGTTTCCGTCACGAGAAGGGATCTCGTAACGCTATTGAGCTTCCGTTTCGCTAAGTTAAATGCCTTCTTTTTCGGTGCTCTTCGCTATTTGAAGGGCACCGATTTTTTGTGCAAAGAAGCGGATAAAACAGAACAGCACAAATACCGTCATTCCTCCAGCGAATGCCGCTTCTGTATAGAAAATTACCTCACAGATAAACGGTAGGGTAATACCTGCTTCATTGAGAGCACTTAACGTATTGGTTAGGGCTGTTGCGGTAATAACAAAAGGGAAGGTCATAGCAGCAAAACTCGGGAAAAAGCCGCCGCGTAAGAATTTCGGTAGTTGCGTAAGGACTACCACAAAGAGAATTTGTGCGAGGAGTTCTAACACAACAACAAAGGTTATATTTGGTTCGCTGTATACCGCTAAATATCCCGCAAGAGACAGGCTCATTGGTGCGGCATAAATACAGAATGTTGGTGCTGCGCCAGCAGTAAGAGATAACTTGGCATGACGCGCGGTAACTAAGAACAGCAAAACGATATAGGCAACAAAGCCAAACCAGAATAGGGCTTTTCCGATAGTAATCATATCAACCGCAGGACTAGTAACTGATCCAACAATAATTCCTACATAGCAAACAAACCAAGTAGCAAAAACATCGCCAAGCTTAAATTCCAGATAACGCTCTCGGGTAAACCATGCCATTAAGACGAATTGACCAATAACTGCAGCGAACCACAAAACACGAGCTGCAGGTAGAGAGATAGGTGCTAGATAGGTGGAAAGTTGCATGTAAGTCATAAAAAACGTTCCAAATACCGCTGCTTGAACAGGTTGATGCAAGTCATGCGCGAGTGCTTTTCGACACAATAAAGCCTTTGCCGTTACAAGTGCGATAAGAACAATGCTTATCGTTGTGCAGGTGATTTCAAAGTAACTGTTGTAAGGGCTAATAAGCTTAGCAATTGCTACTATGCCTAAAGCAAGTCCAGCAGTAGGAACAGGTACTTCTTTTAGGAAATCACGAGTCATAAGGAGGAAACCTTTCAATGCATCTTGTTTTAGAGCAACGTCAAAAAAGAGCTTTTGTTGTAGTATGCCTGCTCTTGAGTAAAATGATTCCTAATGATTGCTTTTATTACCATAAGGAATTGTTATGCTTGATTGGCGTATCGATACATTTTTAGATGTGTGTGAAACCTTGAACTACACCCATACAGCTGCACGTTTAAACATCACGCAGCCAGCGGTATCCCAGCATATTTCATGGCTGGAAAAGCAATTAGGTGTTCAATTGTTTACTCGACAGGGTCGCAGTCTTTTTCTTACTGAACAAGGCGGTTTGGTCAAAGAAGTCCTTCAGGCACAGCGAAATGATGAATCCTTGCTTAGGCGAGAGCTAACCATGCTGGATTCAGGCAACAGCACCCTTTCTATTGGTGCTACGCTTACGGCTGGCGAATACCTTTTAGCGCACCCTTTAGCGCGTTGGTGTAAAGCGCATCCTCAGGTTCATGTACGAGTTGATACCGCAGACACACAAGACTTGCTTCAAAAGCTCGATGCGGGAGAAATTGATTGCGCTTTGGTGGAAGGCATTTTTGATTCAACACGCTATTCATATAAAGAATGGTCGCACGAGCGTATGGTGTGCGTTGAAGCTGCGAGTAACAAATGGCCAGAATTAGATGCATTTCAGGACTTGTTAGGCAATCAAGCTATTACGGCTCAATGTGGGGAGCATTATTACGGAGATGACCGAGGCGAAAAGGATGGCTGCTGTTTTCACTATAGCGATTTACTCGATCGCAGCTTAATCATCCGCGAGCCAGGTTCAGGATCTCGAGCAGTTCTTGAAGCGTCATTAGCTCGCAGAAACTTAGTTCCTGATAGTTTTGCTCGTGTCATTGAAGTCAAGGGCGTAGGGCTGGCTTTAGAGATGGCAGCAGGTGGGCTTGGCATTACGTTTGCGTATGAATCGGCGGTAGTATCTCGGATTGCTGCGGGTGAGTTGCAAGAATTGCCGCTTGAAGAAGAAGGACTCGATCATTCGATTTGTTTCGTTTGGCGTCGTGAAACGTATTTTGCCGAGCGATTTGAAAAGTTGTTCAAAGAGCTACGTGGAGTAATGCAGCCTCGAAAGTAGGGGATGTAGGCGCAGAAAAAGAAAGGCTGCACGTATGACGCGTGCAGCCTACTGTTTGCGGAATATCCTTGTGTATTTATCTTCTGAGGGCTTTGAAGCTAAATACTTAGGAGGTTTTGTCTAATTCATATTCAATAATCCAAAAGCAGTTCATCTCAAAAGAGATTAATGAATCATTGAACGTTCATTAGTCACATAGTTTTGACTGGTTGTTTGACTTACTTGGTCTTGTACTTCTTTACCAGCTGACGACCTGCAATGTAGTCCATAATTTCGTTGGTGCCACCAGCGAATTCGTAGCCCTTAAGGTCGTTCCAGATACGGCCAGCACTCATTTCCTTGGTATAACCAATGCCAGCGTAAATGGACAATGCATGCTCAGCAACCTTAGTAAGATTCTTGCAAGCATATGCCTTAAGCAGTGCAGATTCCAAACGGGTAGATTTGCCCTGGTCGAGCATGGTGGTTACCTTGTACAGACGAGTACGTACGTTGTCCAGAATGGTTTCCATCTCTACCAAGTGCTGCTGAATTGCGGAGAGATGTCCGATTGGCTTCTGGAAGCAAATACGCTCGGAGCAGTAAGGGCCAACTTCGTTCATTACTGCCTGTGCCTGGCCAAGAGCCTGAGCAACAACGAGGCAGCGTTCGAACTCGAGCTTCTTCATGAGAAGCTTCCAGCCTTCACCAGGTTCACCAAGACGCATGTCTTCGGTAAGAACAACATTGTCGAAGAAGCAGTCAACGAATGGTACGATCTGCTGACCGATCTTCTCGAGTCCGCCGTAGGTATAGCCTTCAATGCCGTTTGGAACCATCCACAAGGAGTACTTGTCGTTTTCATACGATGGATCTTCATCCTTAGCTACTACGATGGTGTAAACAGAGAGGTGAGCCAAGGTAACCCAAGTCTTCTGACCATTGAGCAGGTAAGTGCCATCAGGCTGTTTAACGGTTACGCAGGTCATAGCATTGTTGTCGGAACCAGCGCCTGGTTCGGAAATTGCAGTAACGGCAACGCTGGTAGATTCTACGTTGTCTACCACGTCCATGATCTTTTTCTGCTGCTCTTCGTTGCCAAATTCGATAACGTCCATAATGGAGTTGAAGTCGGTCTGGAAAGGAAGTACGCAGCTGGTGTACTCATGGAGCTTTTCTACCAAAGCAACCAAGGTAAGCTTGTCGCAAGGAATGCCGCCTACTTCTTCTGGCAAACCAAGATGCATAAAACCAAGCTCGCGGAATGCCATAGCAGCTTCCAAGCTAATGTGGTGATCTACTTCGTAGTACTGCTTAATAAGTTCAGGAGTGAAGTACTTTTCTGCGTATTCTTTAGCGCTTGCGAAGAAAAGTTCCTGATCAGAAGTGAAATCAAAATCCATATGGACTCCTTCCTTGTATAATGTTTCCCCAAAATGCATTGTACTTTCATTCTGCTACAGAAGATTATTCCGTCTTATATTACTTTTAGGGGTGTTTTATTTATATAGGTTATAGATTGCGCATAAGTGCTTATGAATAAAGCAATAGTAATCATGTGTCATGAAAAAATTGTGACTCCTATTTTGCGATCTCTGGATTCCTTCTGCTTTCCGAGTAAGGCAATCTAGCCGCTTACGGAAAAACGTAAAACCTTCTATCTGAATACATCTTTAATGTTACTAATTTGGTCGTATATTCGAGCTAACAGCTAAAGAATAGCAATTATGCTGCGACGCGAATAAGTTACTTCGCAACCTTAGAAACACTAGCCAAGGCAAACAAGCGCATAAGACAAATTTGAATGTAATAGTTCTATTCGACACAAGGAAAGAGGCGTTGATTATGGCAGAAACATTGAAACTTGCAGTACCTACAATGGGCAAAGCAGGCCTTAACGCACAGCGTAGTGGACATTTTGGCCACTGTGATTGTTTTACTCTTGTTGATATTGTTGATGGCGAATTAACCAACGTAACTGAGTTAGATAACCCGCCTCACGAAGAAGGTGGCTGCATTGCCATTGTTGACTTACTAAAAAATCAAGGGGTTCAGGCTATTGCTGCTGCAGGTATGGGAATGCGTCCTATGCAGGGTTTCGCGAATGCGGGAATTACAGTGTATTACGATGCCGAACACCCTATTGTGGGTGATACAGCAAAGCTGGTGGCAGAAGGAAAGCTTCCAAATATGACTGCCGATCAAGCTTGTCAGCACTAATGTAATCGTTGTCAAACTTGTTAGATTAACTACTGGGGGTAAAAGCCAAAGGTTAATAATTAACTACCGAAAGCAATTCGAGCCGTTCAATGAACGGCTCGTTTTTGTTTAATAGGTATGTACGAAATTTTATTTCACCAGGTTGTATAGTTTTATTTTGCAAGATTCCGAAGCGCTTCTGCGCTATCAGCGGAAGTTAAGCTCAAAGAAATATTGCCTAGCACCGTCATGCTTATTCGAATCGTATCAGAGTCCTCAAAGGTGGTTATTTCGAGCACCTTTTCTTCGGAAACATCAGATTCGTCTTGACCAAGCTTAATCGTTTCGGGCTGCCAAAACTCAAAGATATATTCTTCGGGCGCATCGGGGGTAACTGCTATCGAGTTTTCTTGCGATAGTGGCATAAGAGCTTCTTCGATGGCGGTTTGGTTGGTAATTTCTTTTATGGTTTTACCCGACTCGGGATCGCAGACCACAATGCGGGTTGCTTTTTCAAACTCAAGCCCCGCTAACATTTCTGCAGCATCAGCGGCTTCTTCGCCAGCATTAGCTAAGTTGTCAGCCGCTTCAGTTGCTGAATCTACTGCGTCATTTACGGTGTCTTCATTGAGGGTGAAGTTGACAGAGCATCCCGAAAGCAAAAGGGTTGCTGCCAGAAGGGGAGTAATTAACAAGGCGATAAACGTGCGCTTTTTTGTAATCATGAGCGGCCCTTTCTGGCGAGGATTTATGTATAGCGGATAAGTTAAGTTGATGGTGAATAATGATGGTGTATGAGCTAGTTATCTATAAGCTTATTATGCGCGAATGTCTTAAAAAATGATACGAAATTAGTGTGACTGTTGAATTACTGTTAATATCAATCTGACCTGGGGTTGCAACTATTGGTTGCATGGAAATTGGTAAAAATGCAGCTCGCTAGTTGGTAGATTAAAGGTGTCTGCTACCCTTATTCTGGTTGTGCCGGCAGGGAAGAAAGATTCACTTGGCTGTATTTCTCAATACTGGTCAAATAGAACTGCTTCCTAATTACAGAACAAGCGACCGCCAAGCTAATGCAAACTCGGGCACCACTGCTCAAAACACGAAGTATTGAGAACAAAAGAAGGTTCGAGTTTTACAGGCGCACACTGAAAGGGATTACCATGAGCTTTCGTGATAATTTGCAACACTTGCGTGCGACACGCAATATGACTCAAGAACAGCTTGCGATGCTTCTTGGGGTTAGCCGGCAATCGGTTACCAAATGGGAAGCAGAAAAAAGTTATCCAGAAATGGATAAGCTCATAAAAATATGCCAGTTGTTCGAGTGCTCTTTAGATGATTTAGTGCAAGGTGATTTGACTTCTCGTCAACCACAAGCAGAAAAGGCAATTCCCGTGGGGGCACCAACGGATGTGTGTGGCTACGATACGCACCAACGAATGCTTGCCTGGAAAATTCCTACAGGAATCGCAGTTATTCTTATTTTTGTTGGCATCGCAATGCTCCTGGAGGGAACTGTTACTCTTTCGGTTTGGAATGGTAAGGATGGTTTGTTTGTAATTCTGGTGCTTATAGGTACCTTGATTGGACTTGCTTTCCTTATCCCAGCAGGAATGACTCATTCTGCTTTTGTAAAAGCTCATCCTTATATTGAAGACTTTTATACCGAAGAGGACAAAACGCAGGCCCGTAGTAAATTTACGTATGGTCTCATTGGTGGCATTGCCTGCATTTTTGTAGGAATTGGCTGCATGCTTATTATGGAGAGTAATCCTGAAACGGAAGGTTGGAGCTACTTTTTCTTACTGTTCTTCATAGCTCTTGGTGTGTGGAATATTACCCACTATGGAATATTGCTTGGACGCACCAACGTTGCCGAATATAACAAAAACGTTGCCGATGAATTGGAAATGGAAGAAATCGTAAACTCTCAATTAGATGCCGAATTAAAGGAAACTCTTATACAGAAGAAAAAACGTACTTCCAAAAAAGGTGCTTTGTGCGGAGTCATTATGATCTTCTTCACGATTGTTGGTCTTGGATTGCTGTTTATTCCGATTCTGTCTTCGCCTGATCCTTCAAATTTTCAGCCCGAAGGAACAACTGCAATGTGGTTTTGGCTAGCTTGGGTTGCCGGTGGGCTTGTATGCGGAATTGTAAGCATAATGATGGATGCATTCGGCGAACACGAAAAGTAAAAGGTTTTCAGAACGAAAACGTTTACAGAACGAAAACACTTACAGAACGAAAACACTTACAGAACGAAAACACTTACAGAACGCGCCAACTTGACTAATGATTTGCAGTGCATGTTTGTTGCGGGGTAGCACTTTTGGTTGTGGGCTTGGTAGAAAGCTTACGATAGGCATCACTTAATGATTTGCGCTCGCTAATTTTCTAAGGGCATTTTTATCAACAACCTCAACTGTGCCACGCGAAAGGGACACATAGCCATCATCGGCAAATCGCTTCAACATACGAGAAACAACTTCACGCGCACTACCTAAGTGGTGCGCTATTTCATCGTGAGTAAGCTGGAGTTTATCTGAGCCATTACGTGCAACTTCATCAAGCAGGAACACAGCAAGACGTTCATCAAAACTCATGAACAGCACCTGCTCCATCACCCACATAACTTCGCTGAAACGTTCTGCTGTCTGGCGATAGGTAAATGCTTCAACGAAGACGTTTTCTTCAACTAACTGCGCAAAGAATACAGGATCGATAATAAGTAGTTCAGTATCGCTAGTTGCGTCTAAAAACACATCAAAGGTAATCATGGTCAATGCGCATGACGCTGCTAAAACGCAACTTTCCTGTTCTCCTACGCGGAAAAGAGTTATTTGTTTGCCCTCATCAGAGAGCATATAAGCGCACAAACTGCCAGATAGCACCAACATAACGCCAGCAGGAGTGGAAGGATTCCGCACTTGCTCTCCTTTGGAAAAACGCGCAAATCGGGTGTGGGCGACAACCGCAGCCTGCTCTTTTTCGGAAAGGTTAATCCAAAAGGGAAGGCGCTGCGATAACAGCGCCTGGATGGTAGCGAATTGTTTGTTCTGGTTGTTTGCGGTATCGCTCATCATTAATGCCTTCTAATCGAGCGTGATCTATTGCGTATAGGTATGTTTAGATGGTACCAACTTATGCTTTTAACCCGCAATCTCCAATGTTTTCGGTTTCGGTATTTCTGTCTAGGTGCAAAGCTTGGTAGAACGTGTAACCTCCTGCAATATTGACGCAATTGAATCCATGTTGTTTCAAGATGCGGCAGGCAATATAGCTTCTAATACCTGTTGCGCAGTGAACGAATAATTTCTTGTTGCGCGGCAATTCTTCTAGTCGTTCGCGCAGCTCATCGACGGGAATATGGATTATGGGGTGGAGAGTATCTTCGCCATAATCTTTATTGCTTCCAATATGGCCACGATCAAATTCTGCTTGAGCGCGCGTGTCTAGGATTACGGCATTGGTATCTGTCGCAGCAATGGCTAGCGCTTTGTCCCAATGGATTTGTGTCACCGTGCCTTCAAGGATGTTTTCGATGACATAGCTTGCCATGTTTACAGGATCTTTAGCGGATGCGTAAGGTGGGGCATAGGCTAAATCAATCTCAGTCAGATCAAAAGCGGTCATACCTGCTTTTATTGCTACAGCGAGGACATCGATGCGTTTGTCGACACCATCGCGACCTATAATCTGCGCACCAAGAATACGGCCTGTTGGTCGCTCGAATAGCACTTTCATGGTCATGGTGTGAGCGCCAGGATAGTAGGTGGCATGTGAAGCAGGAGTAATAATGACGGAGTCGAAATTAAGACCTGCATTTTCTGCTGCTTTACTGCTAATACCAGTGGTCGCTACCGTAAGATCGAATGCTTTCATAATCGAAGAACCCATTGATCCTGCAAAGGTACGCGAAATACCACATATGTGATCAGCTACTATGCGTCCTTGTTTGTTGGCGGGACCAGCCAGGGCAATGTGTGCAGGTTGCCCACTAACAACCTGCGTTGTTTCAATGGCATCGCCAATGGCATAAATATCGGGATCGTTTGTTAAGAGGTGCTCGTTGACTTTAATAGAGCCCTTTATGCCAAGTTCAAGATCGGCGTCTTTTGCGAGCTTGTTTTCGGGCACAACGCCAATAGCCAAAATTACTATGTCAGAAGTGATTGTTTGGAGGGTTTCTTCTGTTTCGTCTCCTTTGTTTTTGAAGGAGGTGGTAATTTCGTTTGCGGTTTCTGAAAACCCTGTGACATCAGCTCCCAGTTTTAAGGTTATGCCTGCTTCGCGCATGCGGTTATGCAAAAGCGATGCGATGTCGGGATCAAGCGAGTGCATAAGATGGCTGGGGCGCTGGAGCACGGCAACATGCACGCCACGTTCAACTAAATTTTCTGCCATTTCCAGACCAATGAATCCGCCGCCAACAACAGTAGCGCGTAAAGGCTTCGATTGAGCAAGCGCTTGATTGGCACGTTCTGCCTGTATCTTTTCAAGATATTCTGCTATTGCAAAGGTATCCTCGACAGTACGTAGGGTGAAAATTCGTGAGGAGTTAATGCCTGGCAGGTTTGGCTTAACGGGATGAGCGCCAGGAGACAAAATAAGCTTGTCGTAGGTTTCGGTGTAGACTTCATCGGTCGCTAGGTTGTGAATTTCAATTTGTTTTTCCGTGCGATCGATGCTTGTTACTTCCTGGTCTACACGAACATCGATATTGAATCGCGCGCGGAAGCTTTCGGGGGTTTGAAGGGTAAGTTTATTTCTATCGGTAATGGTGCCCCCGATATAGTAGGGTAGTCCGCAGTTTGCATACGATACGTAATGAGTACGTTCAATGATGATGATTTCTGCCTGTTCATCTAAACGACGGAGACGGGCTGCTGCAGTGGCACCACCTGCCACACCACCAACAATTACTACTTTCATTTTGGTTCCTTACTTAGATCCCTTAACAACTTCGCCGCGCCATGATCCGATTCCGCCCATGTTGGTTACTTGGGTAAACCCTTGGCTTTGTAAAAACCGAGTAGCACTTCCGCTTCTTGCTCCGCTCGCACAGTACAAATACAGGGGAGTGTCAGGGTCTTTTACTGCTTGTTCTACCTTTTGAATCTGATCAACGGGTATATTGAGCGCTTCTTCAATGTGACCCTGCTTGAATTCTGCGGGCGTTCGTACATCAATGATGGTAGCGTTTTGCGTTGCGCGCGCTTCTTCTACTAAATCGTTGATGTTGCTTCCGAATCCAAAAATATCAAACAATCCCATGATGTTCTCGTTTCTCATTTTTGAAGTACCGAATCCGAAACCAGTGTGCAAGAAATTGTAGGAGGAGATAGGGTTAATCTTGCAGTAATCTTGCAGGCCATTTTGTATTCGGTACTTCTTTGGCTTTGCTTCAATAAGAACTTTACGGGATAGCCGTTTAATTGTCTGTGACAAAGTCACTTAAAGTAGTTGCTAAAAGCAGTTACTCAAAATGATCGCGTAAGGTAGTCGCCCAAGACAGCTACTTAACACGGCTGTACAAGAAACAGTCACTTAAGATACAGTCGCTTAAGAAACAGTCACCAAAGAAACTAAAACCATTTGAGCCTTTTTAGGATAAGCAGCAAAACAGCCAAAATAATGGCCGCCATACCAGTGACGATGGCAAAGCCATAAGGCGAATCTGCCAGCGGAATTCCTTCAAGATTCATACCGAACAGGCCACCGATAATGGTTGGAATACACAACACCAAGGTAAGCGTTGCAACTAATTGCATGGTGTGGTTCAGGTCGTAATCCATGATTAAGCCAAAATGGTCAATCGCAGAATCTAAAATACCCGAATAAATCTTAGTGGTTTCAAGTGCCTGCTGATGTTCAACGATGACATCGTCGAACAGTTCAATCAAGTCCAAATCGCCCGAAGCAGCAACGTAGCGACGATAGCGCTCAAACACGGTGTTGTTGGTGGCAAGCGAAGTTTGAATATAGACGTAAGAATCGTTTAGTGCGTAGAGCTCTTCTAATTCTTTTCGCGTAGGGCGATCGATCGAAGAAGTAAGCGAACGGCGGCGTTTGTCCAATGCTTGCAGCGAATTGAAATACGCCTGAGAAGATGCGATCAATATGTCGCTTACAAACTGTTGTGTCTGGCTGGTATCGTGCAGATCATCGAAGTGGGACTTCAGAATGCGTACTAGCGGAACGCGATAAACCGAACAGACCGAAATAACATGGTCGCGTGTTTGGAAAATGCCGATAGGAATAGTTTTATAGCGCTTTTCACCTGAGGATTTGTCGTGAAGCGGTGTGTCGACGATAAACATTACGTAATCGTCGTTGCGTTCAATACGAGAAATTTCTTCCAAGTCCAAAGGGGCAGCAATGTCATCTTCGTCAATATGGAAGCGCTGAGCGGTTTCTTCAAGTTCTTCAGGAGTTGGCTCGAATAGAGCAATCCAGCATCCTGGTTGTTCGGCGGGAACACGAATGAGCGAATTGCTTTTTTCTTCCAAGACGAAGTATTCGATCATGCTGCCTCCTTTCGGGTTTTTCTTAATTAGAACACTTTATTTTCTCAAATAGTTCTTAAACGCATGTTAAATATAAAACTTGCTCATTAAGTTACGCTTGCTCAAGAGCCATGGGTTCCAAGGGGTGGAGTGTTTTAGTGGTTAGATTCGCTAAAACTCACGCTTTTCATAAAGCTTGATAGCGATAAACAAACTAAGTATATAGAGCACAACAACTACTGCTGCACCACCGAAAATCAAATACAGTACCGCAGATTCGTCAGTTAATAGCCACTGAATAAAGTCGGGAACATGGGCTGTCAGAGGGCCGCCTTCGCCAAACGCAGCAAGTGCTATTAAGAAAATAACTACACCAACAACAGGTACAAGACGAGCACTTTTAGTAAGGCCAACTTTAGCTACGAGAGGTAGCGTGATAGCTGCGAGAAATAAGGCCATAGCTGCGCCGCCAACTGCGCTTCCGAATATAAGCTCGGGAGGGTTTGTAGCTAGTGATAGGGTAGATAAAAACTCTCCTGAAGGACTGGTGTAATTCCAGGTAGATCCAAAGTCAGCTCCGTTTTGGGTTCCGATCAGGCTGACTATGAAGCCTACCAGGTAGGACACCGCAACTCCAATAACAATTGATATCAAAGCAATAATGAAAAGACTTGCATAACGCCCTGCCATAATGTCTTTTCGCGTAGAAGGAAGAGTTAAGCGGAAGGTTTGCCAATCATTCATTTCGTCATAGCCTGCGACCGTGAAGAGGTACAGCAAGGGGATCATGGCGCCAAAGCACCCACCAATGGGAGCTAGTGTGCTGTTCATGGCTACGGTGATAACGATAACAATAATGAAGCAGGTTAAAACCATCTGGGATAGATTGCGGCGCATGATGATAAGGTCAGATAAAAGCATAGTTTTCATCGGATTTCTCCTTTCAACATGAAGCGCATGTAGTCTTCAAGGTTGGTGCGATCGCATGCGATAGAAGGCATTGCTTGGGCAAGTTTCACGCGGTCGGGAACAAGAATGTCGGTGCTGTAGGTACTGCGAATAATGCGTAAGCTTTGAGGCTCGAAGAGTTCTTTTTGGAGCAATTCTTCCACTTCAGCTGATCGACAATGGGCTATGCCTGCTAAATCGCAAATTTCATCAATTGGCTTAGTGAAGACTTGCTTGCCTTCATCTACGCAGATCACATAATCAGCAATTTTTTCTAGGTCGGAAGTAATATGGCTCGAGATAAGGATGCCGTGGGATTCTTCGTCCATGAAGTTACGCAGCATATCCAACACTTCATCGCGTGCTAGGGGATCAAGTCCTGCGGTAGCTTCATCGAGGATTAGAAGTTCGGGATGATGGGCTAGCGCAAAGGCTAATTGCAATTTCATTCCCATACCACGCGAAAGGGACTTTATCTGTTTGGTATGTTTCAGCTCAAAGGTATGGATGAGCTGATTGAAATAAGATGTATCCCAGTTGGTGTAAGATGCTTTACCAATTGCAGCAATGTCGGTTAGCTGGCAATCGGCAGGGAAAGGTAGCGTGTCAAACACGACGCCGATACGCTGTTTAGTTTGTGCTGGCAGTCCATTTCGGGCTGTTTCTGTAAGTGTGTCACCAAAGAGTTCAATGGAGCCAGCATCATAAGAGATAAGTCCTAAGATTGCTTTGATAGTGGTGGTTTTACCAGCGCCGTTACTTCCTATGAAGCCAACAACGCCATCTTCGGGAACAGATATATTGATATGGTCGAGGGTAAATTGGTCATAATACTTAACCAAACCCGATACTTTCAAAATGTCAGACATGAGAGCAATCCTTTCAAAAGGTAAGTCTCTTGTAGAGCCTGGTTGAAACAGGTTTACTCGATGTTCGTAAATGTTTGGATAGTGCTTGCTGAAGTGTGGTCTACCTTAAGGCTCTGATTATTGAAGTACGTCTTCTCCTTAGGATTCTGCCAACGTATCTAAAATGTCATGCAGCTCTGGCAGACTAACTCTAGCGGTTTCAGCATTGTTTAGTGCTTCTTGTAGGAGTGACTCAATATGACGAAGTTGTTCTTCCCGTAGTAGCTCAACATTTCCACCTGCAACAAAACTCCCTTTACCTTGGCGTGTTTCGATAAACCCCAGTGCTTCCAAATCGGAGTATGCACGCTTGGTGGTTATAACGCTTACATGAAGGTCGCTTGCAAGAGAGCGGATAGAGGGAAGTGCTTGTCCTGTTGTGAGTTCTCCTGACAGTATTGCGTTTTTAATTTGCGTTGATATTTGTTCATAGATGGGCTTATCGCTTGAGTTTGAAATGATGATTTCCACGTTCGATGAGCCCTCCTTACCTGCTATCTATTCTTATGCTCAAATAGCTAAGCGAAGAATAGTTTGCCTTTACTAATAGTCCGTTGCTAATTCACTGCTAGCTTGCTGTTAAACAGAGTTTCCGGAGAACCCTGTTTTGAAGGATCGTTTCGGTGTCGTCCTTCTACAGTTTGTTTGGATCAGGTGCGCATCCGAATTCAAACTAACTGTATATATCATGATGTATACAGTATATACACACTATACACAGTTGGCAATAGGAGATTTAAGAAAATGAGTTTTTCTGCAGGGTGCCTTCGTTTTTCCGATAAAAACATTGCAGCGCAAAAATGAACGTGTTCATAAAGTGCTAGAATCGAGTCAGACATTAATTCCGAAACAGCAAAATTTTCATATAGAAATTCAAAAATGCCATGATTGGAAAACAGCAAAAGAGT
>OGYW01001261.1_pt1 | contig 22843 bp, 15 predicted proteins | sample 1576621 | NCBI WGS metagenome assembly OGYW01 (sample SAMEA3541528, study PRJEB24748) | human gut metagenome | biome: human gut; feature: human-associated habitat; material: faeces | place: China | collected 2012 | reverse complement strand
GCCGTGATGGAGCAGGTGGCGAGGGAGTGCGGTGTGGCACTGGTATCCTACAGCATTACGCACCATACGCGCCAGTCTGCCATCGGGCTGCCCTTTATCAGCAAGAAGGAATACGGCGGAAAGGAATACACCGTAACGGAATACACCATGAGCGAAATTATCGCATCGGTTTATGATAAAATGGAGGAAACGGGCCTGCAGGAGGGGATTTTGTTTATTGATGAAATCAACTGCGCCTCCGAAACGCTTGCGCCTGCAATGCTGCAATTTTTGCAGTGCAAGACCTTTGGGGCGCATAAGGTGCCGGAGGGGTGGCTGATTGCCGCGGCAGGCAATCCCCCCGAATACAACAAAAGCGTGCGCGAATTTGACGTAGTAACGCTTGACCGTGTGAAGAAAATCGACGTAGAGCCTGATTTTTCCGTCTGGAAGGAATATGCCTATCAGCAGGGCATCCATGGGGCGATTCTGTCCTATCTGGAAATTCGCAAGGATCATTTTTATGCCATGGAGACAACGGTGGATGGCAAGCGGTTTGTGACGGCGAGAGGATGGGAGGATCTTTCTACCATCCTGAAGGTGTATGAGGATATGAATCTGCCTGTAGAGGAAGGACTGATTTATCAGTATTTGCAGCACCGCAGGATTGCAAAGGATTTTGCGAATTATCTGGATTTGTACCGCAAATATCGCACCGATTACCGCGTGGACGACATTTTGCAGGGGAAATATACCAAGCAGGCGGTGACAAAGCTGCAGGATGCACCGTTTGACGAGCGACTGAGCGTGATGGGACTTTTGCTGAGCAGGCTTTCTGAGGGCTTCCGTGGGGCATACGAGGCGGATTTGACCGTAACGGGACTGCATGGGGCATTGCTGGAGCTGAAGGAGAGGTTCAACAGCCCCTATTGCAAGGAAACGCCTTGGGAGAACCTCTTTACGGGACTGGTGGAGGAAAGAGAAGCTGCTTTTGCGAAGGAGCGGAAGGCGGGACTTCTGGAGAAAACGGCGGAGCATGCCTGCATGCGTGAATTGGAGCGGCTGCATTTCTTCCTTGCGGAGGGCAAGCGGAACGGCTGTCGGGAAAAAGAGGATGCGTTTGCGCTGGTGAAGGGACTTTTCGCAAAAGAGGCGGAAGGACGGGAAAACGCCATTGCGGATGCGTCTGCGATGCTGGACAATGCCTTTGCATTTTTGGAGGAAGCCTTCGGCGCAGGGCAGGAGATGGTTATCTTCATTACGGAGCTGACCACGAACTTCTATAGCGTGAAATTCATCAGCGAGAATGGCTCGGAGAAATATTATCGGTATAACGCGGAGCTGCTGTTTGATGAAAAGCAAAAGACGATTTTGCAGGATATTGAGAAGGCGAAAACGGAATTAAATCTTCTGTTTTAAAGAAAAGAAAAAGGCTGTCATCCCTTTTACTGGAATGACAGCCTTTTTGATTGCTTTCGTTTAATATTTGCTCCAATCCGGCTCTGCGGTCAGTGCTGTCCATGTTTCATACTTGGAATCCTTCTGCTCATAGGTGTGGCTGTTGGTTGCCTCCTGCACAGCCAGATAATACCATGCGCCGGGCTGATTATCGGGCCATTTGGTCATGCTGTCCAAAAGGTCGGCCTTTGTTTCGGGCATACGGCAAAGCACACGGTTAATCAGTGTCATTGCCTCTGCTCTTGTAATCGGGGCATCGGGGTGGAAGCTGCCGTCCGTATAGCCGCTTACCCAGCCAAGGGTGGCGGCACGCTCAATTTCCTTTTCCGCCCAATGGCCGGAAATATCCGTAAAGCTGCTGTTTTCCTCTGCTCTGCCGCTGTCAAAGCGGGCGCAGATGGCGGCAAATTCCGCACGGGTGATGGGGGCCTGCGGTGCAAAGCTGTTTGCTGTGCGGCCCTTGAGAATATTCATGCCTGCCATGGTGGAAACTGCTGTGTTGTACCAGCTGTCCTCTGTTACATCGGCAAAATCGTTGTGCTTGCTGAGGTTTTCGCTGCGCACCTCCTCCTTCAGCAGGCGGAAGAAGATCGCGGCGGTTTCCGCACGGGTGATGTTGCCCTGCGGCCTTACGTTGCCGTCTTTATAGCCTACAACATAAGCAAAATGATTGCTGCCGTTGAGCAAATCGGGAACCTTTGTCGGCGTGGTTTCGCCGGTATTGTTGTCTTTGTTATTGTCTTTGTTATTGTCTTTGTTGTTATCCTTGTCCTTGTTTTCGTCTTTGCTGCTGCTGTGGTGCTTTTTGCCAAAGATATAGGTGTAGGTGACATCACCGGTAATGCCGTTTTCTTCGGTATTCGGTGTCACATCCCAATGACCGGGGGTGTTTTCATAGCCTGCGGCAGGAATCATAATGGCAGGAACATGGCTTGCATCCAATGTGCCGCTTGCAGAACCATTTGCCTGCGGATGCAGTACAACGGTAACCGTTTTATCCTCTGTGGTGTTGCCAGACCAATAGCCGTTTACGATTTTGAAGGTGACGGTGGCATTTTTTGCCCAGTGTGCATAAACGGTTTCCGCACGATCGAAGGTTTGGGTTTTAAAATGAATGGGTTTTCCGGAGGTGTCATACCATCCAAGGAAGGTGTAGCCTTCCCTTGCGGGGGGACGCAGGGGATCAATATGGTTTTTGTTTGCAGGTACGGGGACATAGCGTTCGGTAGGTCTGCCTTCCGTAAGCTCCCAATCGCCGCCGTTGGCATTAAAGGTAACGATGGGCCACCATTGTGCCACGAAATTCAAGTCAGACTTTATCGTCATATCCTGAATTGCCTTACTGGTATAGAAGGTGCCTGCTGTGGAGAGAGAATCATCAGAATGGGTGACGGGTTCCTCCGTATCCTCCGTATCTTCTGTATCTTCTGTATCCTCTGTACCCTCTGTACCCTCTGTATCCTCCTGCTCTCCCTGTGTATCGGGTGGTTCAAAATCCCCCCAACCTTCGAAGTAGTAGGGGTGTGCAGGATCTGTGACGGGTGTGGGAACCTTGGCAAGTGTAGAGCCGTAAGGAACGGTATAGCTTATTGAGTAACCATCTGTATTATTATAATCATCTGTATTATAATCATCTGTATTATAATCATCTGCATTAAAATGTCCATGTGCAGGCCGGTAGGAGTCCGCATAGAAGGTTACGGTGCAGGGATCGTGTGTCCATTTGCCGTAAAGCGTGAGGTTTTTTGTGTCATTTGCGTTGTCTTCAGGGAAGATATAACTGTCGCTAATTGCTGTGCCGGTTAATGCTTCGTTTGTATACCAACCGCTAAAACTCCATTTTTCATCATCAGAGGTTACGCTTTTAATCGTAAAGGTCGGATTTGTGCCGTTGCCATCTTCCTTCTTTTCCTGCTGTGCAGGCAGGCTCACACCCTCAGGTACCTCTGTGTCTGTTACCCAACGATAGGTAATCGTGTAGGTATCCGCTTTGGGGAAGGTATAGGTATACGCATAGGTGCCGTCCTCGGTGATGGCATCCGTATTGGTATTGGGGGCTTTATCTCCCCAAGTGCCGGGTGCTTTGTAGCCGTCCAACGGTGTCATATCCTGATTATCTACATGAGGAACCAAATCGGGTGTCAGCGTGCCGTTGCCGTTGCGCAGGGGAACATTGACGGTAATGGTGTCAGTAGTTGTATCTGTATTTCCGATGTTCTTTTTGTACCAATTGCTTTCCGTATTCCAACTGCCGTTTACAACGGTAAAGGTAACCTTTTTTGTGCCGATTTTCGTCCAACGGCCGTAAAGGAAGGTATTCTTTGTTAGGTTTTCGCCGCTTTCATTATAACGATCTGTGCAGGCGGGATCCTTATACCAGCCGTCAAATTCATACCCCTCTTGGGATGGTACGATGGGGGTAAAGGAAGCGGTTCCGTCATCGCTCAGTGCAAGGGAAACGGTGGAAGGCGGTGTGGCATCTGCGGGGATGACAGAGCCAATCCATTGGAAATTTACATCAATGGAAGGAATCCAACGCCCATACAGGGTTAAATCACTGCCGAAGGCATCATATACGTTATCCTGATAGGCAACGTATTTTTTTCCGTCATACGTCATCCAAGTTTTCTTTCCGTCCTCTTCACGGTCAATGTTGTCATCCCAAAGACGGTACCAACCGTCAAATTTTAATTTCATGGTGTCGCTTGTGGTTTCATTTTGTTCCGGATTTGCGGGGCTGTGCTTCACACCACGCATGGCGTGCTCGTGGTCGGGCGGAGCGAAATCCGGTGTCCAACGCCCTGCCCATTCATAGTCCACACAGACGGGATCGGTAATGGTAATGACTGCTTTTACGCCGTAGGCAGTCCCTTTTGTGTCTACAGGGGGAATCGGCTGAAGGCTGAGTGCCGTTTGAATACTGTCGCCACTGCCGATATTGGAAAGGCTCCGCTCGATGTGCAGATAGGGGGTTGTGTCAAATTGCGGATTGTTGTTTGCATCATACTTCTTAAAGCGGTAATAATCTACAGAGGCAGTTTCGTTGATGGCACTGCTTGTAAGAATATGGTGTTTCTCTTTCAATTCTTTCCAAGTATGCGAGATATGCGAGGTAGGCTCTGTGGATTTTTCTTGGAAGTCCTTCACATCGATAGGCAGGCTTTTCGCATTTGGATTGACATTTGCGTCAATCTGAATCAGCAGCTCATTGAGCGCCGCATCAATATCATGCACTTGGCTCAAGCCTTTGAAATAGGGTGTGCCATCCTGTGTGGTGGAATTGCCGCAGATTCCGGCCATGGTGTTATTGAATTGTGTACGTTGTTCCTCCGAGGACATTCCGTTTTGCAAGTTCAGCGCACGGAAGTCACCAAAGCCGAAGATGGTGGCGTTATAATTATTTTTCAATTCCTGTGCCGCTGCCTGTGCCGCCTCAGAGCGGAGAAGCTGAAAGCCTGCGCTGTTCTGATAGGGCAGAGAGCTGGCAGCAACAAAGATGATAAGGTTGCGGTCCTTGCCGTCTGCTTTGTGTGCTTGTGCAATTTTTGCCAACTGCTCTGTGATTTGCAGACCTGCATCCATACGGGAGGCACCTGCGTGCCAAGATACCATTTTATCAACATCAATGACATTCTTTGCATCGTCAATGCTCATAAAGACTTTATCGTAGCTTTCATTGGCAAGATAGCCTTCCGGCATCTCCGGCAGGGTTGTTTTTTCATCGTAACCTGTGATTTTGTCCCATTCTGTCCAACCGCTTTGGGAATGGAAGTCAGGAGCATTGTTTTCACAGGTATAATAGCCTGTGTTCAAGCTGGGGTTTTGGGTTGCAGATAGCTGTGTGCCGGGGTGCTGACTTTCGATGTATGAATCGGATGTGCCGCTGTTATTGATACGCCCAAAGCCTGCGATTGCCACCCGATGTTCGCCGCCTGTGGTGGGGGTAGGAAGATTTTGCAGCAGACTTTCCATGGAATTGAGAATATCCGCTCGCTCCTTCCCATACTGCGTTGTATCGGTTGGCGTATTCATAAAGGTGGATTGCTCTATCAAGAAGATGATATCGCAGGGCTTAACGGTGTGGGATTGGTTTTTCGTATCCGTCAGATAGGCTTCGATTTGCGCTGTAATCTGCCCCGTTTCCGCTCCGCTGCTGTCCAAAGCGTGTTTCACTGTGGCGGTGAAGTACGGCGTTGTGGTACTTTCTCCTTCTGCCAATGCGGAAGCAGGCAAAAGGGCGAGTATCATGGAAAACACCAAAAGATAAGAGAGTATGCGTGTTTTCATGAGATTCCTTCCTTTCTGCTATGAATGATTTTCGATAAAATTTGCTGTTTTTGACAATTTTTATTTTATTACAAGGAAAATACCCAGTCAAGCGGCTGCAAATAATTTCGAATGATTTTATATGGATCAAACAATCGCTATCAGGTTATTCTTCTGTCTAAATAATTTCGATTTTACTCAAAATGCTCCGGATGAAGTCCCGACCAGCCTGTTTGGGGCATGGTCAGCAGACGATAGATATCCTCCTGCTCTATCTCGAAATCGAAGATATCGAGGTTTGCCTTCATGCGCTGTGGTGCGGAGGATTTCGGCAGGGGCAGGACATTATTTTGCAGGCAGAAGCGCAGACAGATTTGCGCCGGACTTTTGCCGTATTTTTTCGCAAGCTCCAGAACCAGAGGATCCTCCAGAAGCCGCCCTCTGCCAAGGGGACTCCATGCCTCCGCCTGTATGCCGCGGCTCTGGCAGAACTGTAATGTTTCATACTGCGGATAGCCGGGGTGAAATTCAAACTGATCAATCATGGGGGCGGTATTGGCGTTTTTCAGAACGTGCAGGAGGTGCTGCGGCAGAAAATTGCAGACACCGATGGCACGCACGGCCCCTTCATCATAGAGCCGCTCCAAAGCACGCCAGCTTTCCGTTACCAGCGGCTTCCAATCTGCGCCGGGGAAGGGCAGGGGCCAATGAATGAGGAACAAATCCAGATACTGCACCTGCAAATCTTTGAGGGAGGCTTCAAAGCTTGCCATGGTTTTATCATAGCCTAAGTCCGTTTTCCAGACCTTAGAGGTCAGGAACAGTTCTCTGCGGGGGATACCGCACTGCTGTAGGGCGTTGCCGACCATTTTTTCGTTTTCGTATCTTCTGGCGGTGTCGATATGGCGGTAGCCGGATGCTAAGGCATCCAGAATGATTTTTTCCTCCTTTACAAGCCAGGTGCCAAAGCCCAGAAAGGGCAGCTCCGTACCGTTTTCCAGAACAAATCCTTTTTCACTAATCATGGCTGTTTCCTCCTTATAATTCTTCCAACAGCGCAAGTGCAAGTGCTGTCAGCGTTTCTTTTGTGTTTTTTTCGGGCGCACGCAGAACGATATCCAGTAGCTCCGCAAGGATAGTGCCTAGGATTTTGCCGTGCGGCGCACCGAGTGCCATCAAGTCCTGTCCCGTTAGGGCAAGCGTTTTCAGAGAAAGACAATCCCCTGCCGCAAGGATTTTTTCCAAGGTGGCTTTTGTCTCGGCGTGGGGAGAAGTGGGACGCAGGATGCTTTGCAGAAGCAGAAGCTGCTCTGTTGCCTCCTGCCCGATGGTGCTGAGCTTTTTGCGGAGCGGATAGGGCTCTGTCGGCAAATCCGCGGACAGCTCCTCCAGAAGCAGGGAAATCCGCTTGAGGGAGTGGTTATCGAGCCGCATACCTTTTAAAAAGCCCTTCACCTCGCCGATGGGGTAATGCTGCAAAACAATGCACCACCGCAGAATATTATCCTTCGGGCAAAGGGAAATTTCCTCCAAAAGGGTCTGGCTGTTTGCGATAAGGCTTGCGGAAAGGGTCGCATCTATCTGTGCGAGCAGACCGCTTTCCCAGAGCAGGGGCATTTTATTCGCAAAGGGCGCAAGCCAGAGCTTTTGCAGCTCTTCACGAATTCGCTCCGCACTGATTTTCTGAATCAGCGCCGTATTGGCGCAGAGCGCCGCCCATGTTTCGGGGTCAATCGCAAAGCCAAGCTGCGCGGAAAAGCGCACACAGCGCAGCATCCGCAGGGCATCCTCCTGAAAGCGCTTTGCCGGCTCACCCACGCCGCGAATGATGCCTGCGGCAATATCCTCCTGCCCATGGAAGGGGTCGCGAAAGCCTTCCTTGGGGTGATAGGCAATGGCGTTCATGGTAAAATCGCGGCGGAGCAAATCCTCATTCAGCTTTTTGGTGAAGGAGACCTCGTCCGGATGGCGGCAGTCGGCATATTCACCGTCGATGCGATAGGTTGTGACCTCATAATTTTCATGATGCAGGACGACGGTAATCGTGCCATGCTTGATGCCCGTATCAAAGGTATGGTCGAAGATGGTCTTGGTTTCCTCGGGCAGGGCGGAGGTGGTGATATCCCAATCTTGCGGCATGCGCCCCAGAATGGAATCGCGGACACAGCCCCCGACGATATACGCCTCATGACCGCCCTCATTCAGTTTATTCAGAATCCAGACCGCGTCCTGCGGAATGGCAATATTCAGCTTCTGCAAGGCTTCTCCTCCTTTTCGGAATTTTTTATAAATGAATTATATCATAAAATTACTATATGGACAAAAAAAGAACATCTGCGGAGAACAGATGCTCTTTTTTTCTATAGGGGAAATAATACAATGGATTTCGGGAATTATTTCTTATCGTAAGGCTTTACCGTAACCTCTTTCTTATCGAAGTCGATGAAAATCTGATACGCGTAGTTATCCTCACTGGTATCCCAGACTTCAACGAATTTCGGGGTTACCTCAATGATGATTTCGGAATCCTCGTGGCTGTATTTATTGTAGCTGCCCCAGAGGTGCTTTTTATAAAGGCCTTCAAACACTCTGCCGGGCTCATCTACAACCAGACCGCAGTTTTTCGCAGTCCCTTCCACCTGAATGCCGCCATAGCAGAGGGCAACATTGGGGTTTTCGTAAAGCTGCTTTGTTTTGCGGAAGTCCTTGTCTGTTTTGAAATAGATTTTGTCATTGTAGAACAGGCAGCTGACGTTGCGCACCATAACGTAATCGTTTACGCTGCTGGCAAGCGCCATAATCTTCCAATCGCCCAGCTGTTCAAAGAAAAGGGCTTTTGCCTGTTCAAAGGTAAGGTTTTTGTCTAAGCTGAATTTCATTTCGGTTTCTCCTTTACTTCTCCGTGCTTTTTATACTCAGATTTTTGTTTCGTCCGCTTTCTTTATGGTGCTTGCCTTTTTATTTTTTGCAGAGGCATTGCCGTGGATGATGGGGCTTAAGTGCTTATACAGCAGCATTGCGCCAACGGAGTTGATGCCGCATTTAATCAGGTTGAAGGGCAGAATCCCAAGGATTGCCAGTGTGAATACATTGGAAATCAGAGGGTTGACCTCGGTACACATGGCTACGAAATAGCTCATATCCTGTCCCATCAGTGCCATATAGAAGGGAATGATGATATATAGGTTGGTAAAGATGGCAACGATGCCTGTGAAGACAGAGCTGATTGCCATACCGATGATTGCGGTTCTTTTAGATTTTTTCTGGTGATACATGATAACGGGAGGCAGCACATACGCACAGCTGAGCAGGAAATTCTGCAGCTCGCCCGTAAATGCGGAGGAGGTACCCTCGGTTGCCAGCTTCAGCAGGATTTTTACCAGAATGATGCAGACTGCCTGCAAAGGCCCCATGGCAAAGCCGCCGATGATTTCTACCAGACCTGCCAGATCAAAATTCATGAAGGGGGGCAGGAAGGGAAGCGGGAAATCAATATGCAGCAGGATGCAGCAGATGGCACCCATCATGGCAATCATGGTTAAATCTCTGGTTTTGAATTTCGTTTTCATGTTTCATTCCTCCAATTTTTCTGATTGGATTCTTCTTAAGACTTGCGATTGACACTGCATTTTTGCAATAAAAAAGCCCTCGGAACACATTCCAAGGGGCATTGCATGCGCAAACAAATTTTCATGCGAGAAACGCATGAACAGCATCAAAGTTTCTTCTCTCATCCGGACTGTTACCGTCGGTCATGGAATTGCACCATATCAGCCTTTTGTATCTTTCGGCACTTCGCGCTTTAAGATACTGGAGGGTCGCGGACTTTTACCGCCGGTAGGGAATTGCACCCTGCCCCGAAGAATCACGTTATATTTTTCACATTCCAACCATAACACAAAAGGCTGTTGTGTGCAAGAGGGAAATGTAAAATTTGTGAAAAAATTATTTTTTAAAAAATTTGAAAAATGTTGTTGACAGGAGAACAAGTTCGTGATAATATATCTCTTGCAGTTAGGAATTGCAAAACAAAGCAAACAAACATTATGCGCCTTTAGCTCAGTTGGTAGAGCAACTGACTCTTAATCAGTGGGTCTAGGGTTCGAGTCCCTAAAGGCGCAGCTTGAAAAAAGCGGGATGGATTAACTCAGGGTTGGTTCATTCCGTTTTTATATTTTATAATTTTATATTTTAAAGGATAACAGCCATTCTCGGTACGGTCGGGAATGGTTCTTTTTTTTGCCCTTGCCCCATAGAATGTTTCAGAGACGATGTTCGGTCGCAGTGAAACAGGGGGAGTGAAGTATGGAGGAGATCTATGAAAAAATCATGCGAGAGGGCTACGGCTTGCAGCTGCGCCACGGCACAAGAACGCGGACAGGTCTGGTCTGCCGGACAGACAGGGGACTTCGCGAGCTGAAAAAGCCGCGCGGCAGTACGGACAGCCTGCGGCTTGCGTTTGATGTGAAAAAGCGGCTTCGGGAAAACGGCTTTGCGAACATCAGCCGCTGCTACCCGACACTGGAGGGAGAGCCGTTTTATCGGCAGGACGGGACGCTTTATATTCTGGAGGACGTGCTGCCGCAGGGGACACTGGCGGAGGACTGTGCGGAGACCTTTTTGCAGGGGGCAGAGACCTTAGGCGAGATGCACGCGGCGGCAAAGGGGCTTGCAAGCGAGGCGGCACACTGGGAGAAAAACCGCCTGCCACAGCTATACGCCAAACGGCGGAGCGAGCTGGCGAAGGTGCGCCGCAGGAACGACAAACGGGGCAGCTATGACGCGATTGATTTATTGCTGTTACAATATTATGAGCCATACATGGAACGGGCGGCAGAGGCGGAGGAGCTGCTGTGCAGGGGCGGCTATGCGGAGGCGGTAGCACGGACGGCGCAGGAGGGCGGCTTCTGCCATAATGCCTACAAGGGGGAGGCACTGCGGCAGGAGACGGATGGCAGGATTTTTGTGGGGAATTTCGATAAATGCAGCGCAGAATTGCCATCCTTATAAAAACCGTCACCGCTGTCTGTTATAACCATTACATCCTGTATACCGGATATAGCATTCTTTATACTATCGTTGTCTGAAAGTAATATTCCACGAACAGCAAAAATAACTGACTCCCAAATTCTGTTAGCACCGGTAAGCTTTATCCTATCATTAAAATGTTTTTCCGCCGCCATATATCGTTTGAGTTGTGATTTGTCAGTATAATCATACATCAAGGTAAAAATACTGTTGATACTAAGAGGGATACCTATTTCCCAGTACCACCAGTTACCTTTAGGCACAGTAGTGTCATTATATACTTTTTCTAAAGTATTTAGTGCATTAAATATTTCATTTTTTATATTTTTATTATGATAGAATTGTGAGTTATTTTGAGAAAACGATATAGAAATGTCCAGTATTCCTTTCAGTGTTGCATTTATAACTCTCGGCTCATTTGATGTAATTGCCTTTTCTATACGCCCACCAAGCTGTACAAGCCTTTGTTCTGTGCGTTCATCTGATTGTAGTATGCAATCAGCCGTTTTTTTGCCGTTGTATCCTCTACCGCATAAAACATCAGAATATCGCTTTCTTAGTATGTTAAAATCCGTCATAATCATTCCTCCCATTTTTATATGTATCAATAATATCATATATGTCTATGCATATTAAATGGGAGAATCTTTAATTAATGCGTTAAATTTTTTATATTTCAATTTAAAAGGACGCTTTAAAATAGAGCGTCCCTTTAAATTTTATAACAGTTCCCATTCTTTTATTCATTCTCTTTTTATAGGCTCATCTCTTGCCTAATTAATATACACGTTTTAAAACAACTGATTTAGCCAATCAACTGACAGACTCAACCACGGATACTCTCTTTCAAACTTTCGTTTGGACCATATTAACTCATCACTCACCCTTGACAAACCATGCTCGCCTTTCTCAAATATATGTAATTCAAACGGTACTCCAACCCTCCTCAAGCCAGCTGCATACATCAGTGTATTTTCAACAGGAACACATATATCCTCATATGTATGCCATAAAAACGTTGGTGGAATTATATCCGTAATACGCCTCTCAAGCGACAGACTGCTCCATAGATGATTTGACTCGTCATCTGTACCTGTAAGATTTTTAAATGAATCTTTATGAGCAAATTCACCCGATGTTATTACCGGATAACTTAAAATTTGAGCATTTGGCTTATGCATTGCTAACTCAATCTCGCGCTCGCTGAATATTTCAGAATCATTCCACAAGGCACTTAGTGATGCTGCAAGATGTCCACCGGCAGAAAATCCGCATACAATTACCTTATCCGTATCTATATTCCATTTTTCTGCATTTTCTCTAAGCATGGCAACTGCATTAGCTGCATTTTGTATAGGAAGCGGATGTGTGTGCGGTTCAACACAATAATACACTACTGCCGCATGGAATCCTGCTGCGTTATATGCCATAGCAATACGCTCTGCCTCACGCTCAGATACCATTCCATATCCACCTCCGGGAAATATCACAACTATTGGACGTTTCTTACCGTCCAGAATATACGTTTCCATATACGGCATAAATCCATATTCTGTCGCTTCTTTCAACAAGTTAAATTTCTTATTAAACATAACATTCACTCCGTCTTAATTTTTGTCAGTTAAACGGGCATATCCTATCACAGAATATGCCCGATATGCTCATCTTAATTCAATGTAAATACTTTATTAAATAATGGTTTCATATCATTTTTCCATATAAAGACCTTCACCTTACTCTTATTTACGCAAGTAAATGGAATAATTACACTGTCTGAAATTTCATCTGATTTTATCGAAAGCAATGTACCATTCTCATTATATTCTGCAACATAAACCATGCCTTCTTCTGTTATATTGGTAAATATAGCATTAACATTTCCATTTTTATCATCATACGTTATATTCACTGTCGGTTCTGTAGGCTCATCCTTTGCTGCCGCATTAATTGTCACACTCATAACTTCACTGGCAAAGGATTCATCTGCAACTGCCGCCACACGAACAATGTAAGACCCCGGTGCAAGATTTGTGATTTCCGTGCCTGCACACTGCGTCCATGTGAATGTAGGTTCTGACAATGATTTATATTCCATTGTAGTGTCAACACCTGTGATTTTGCCGTCATTGCCTTGATAAGTCTGTTCTTCAACCGCTGCTACATTTGGTGCGGATGAACGTTTAGGAATAGAAAGTTCAAACGCTTCACTGTTGCTTGTTTTTATGCCATCACCTTTTTTTACGATTTTTAGGGTATGACCGAAATATGTGTTGTCAATGTCGATATCCTCTGTTACATTATCTTTATCCGTCGCTACGCCATCATCTATTTTTATTATATAGTCACAGCCTTCCGTAAAGCCTGTTAGCTTTTCGTTTACATAGTTAATCGAGATTGTAGGCTGCGTTTCCGGCATTGCATCATACGCAATAATTGTAACCGAATATTCTGCACTCTTAAACTGCCTTTCGGCTTCCTCGTCTGCACTTACAGCTTTATAACGGATTTTATATGTGGTTCCAGGCTCAATATCACCTATATCATCTCCATCGCCCGTAGTCCAATTAATACCATTATTCGTACTATATTCCATAGTGTCTGCGATACCTGCAATAGTACCTTTGCCGCCAATCACACTCGGTTGTGTTACTATGATTTCCGATTTTGTCGGTGCTGCAGGACGTGCCTTAACTATTAGAGTCTGTGCTTCACTCGCAACCGTTGTCACATTATTACCCTTCTTTACTATCGAAAGCGTTATCTGTTCATTTGTTATATAATTAGCTAATGATAACTTGTTATCTGTTAATGTAACATCTAAACCATTAATTGTATATGTTCCATCCTCAACAAAGTTTATAAGTTCCTCTGTTGTATAATCAATTGCGATTTCAGGCGTCATTTCCTTTTCAGCTATAAACGTTTCAACTGTAATTGTTGTCTCCTCACTTGCAAAGTCTGTATCTGTTGCAGCTTTGCGGACATTGTATTCGCCTGCATCAACCTCAACTGTATCAACCAACTGCGTACTACTCCATTCATCTGTTCTCTTGAGTTTGTACTGCATGCCATTCATACCTGTGAGTTTACCTTTGCCGCCTATTTCCGTAGCATTTACACCTTGAACGGTTGTAGGTGCCTTAGGACGTGCTTTAACTGTCAACTGTTGCACGTCACTGTCGGTATATGTTTCGGTATTGCGTGCTTTTTTTACAATTTCAATAGACAATAATTCGCCGGCATAACCAATTTTTTCATCATCAAGCGATATTGTCGTCACGCCCTCGCCAAGCGTTATATCTTTAGCATTACCTTCACCCACCTTTATCGTATACGGTTCCTGTGACTCAAAGCCGGTAAGTGTTTCATTTATATAATCAATGCTTATCTGTGGAGTTGCTTCCTGTATTTTTGCCGGTGGTATAATTTCCTCCTCCGAATATGATACTTCTGTTACTTTAACGTTATCTATATACGTCGCATTTTCAATATTATTTGAAGCTGTATGATAGAATCGCAAGTCTGTTATTCCTTCCTTTAAAGTGTCAAAGGCTCCTTTACATGTATCAAATGAACTTCCTTCTTTTACAAAACTCACATTATCTTGAAGCATTGTTCCATCTAGCCATATTGAAAATATTCCTGTGTTTGGATGAAGTTCAAGTTTTATATGGTGCCATTGGTTATTCTTTATAGACATTGCTTGTTCATAGCACCAGTTTCCTCCCGTATTAGTAATAGCTGTTCTGAGTGACGATGCGGTGAAATATGTAAGCCATAGTTCATTTCCTTCCTTTGTTTTAGCATACATACCTCTTGATGCACCAATCGCATCATCAGCACTTTCAAACATCGTGTCGTATTCTATTGTTAATGTTTTCTGCGGATTATCTGCCTTACTTATAGGAATAGTTGCATTAGCCGTTGCCTTATTGCCGGTGGCAGACAACTTCAACGACTTTGTTGTTTCTCCTGTAGGTATTGCCGACGTTACCGTCGTTGTTGTCCCATTAACGTCATTCGTTGCCTTTGCCAGCATATCATCGCCGTTGTTATACTCAACAGATGATGGACTTTCTGTATATCCCTTCACATAATCATATCTTGTAGGTCTTATAATATTATAAGTTGTATAGTCAACACAGGTAAGACTGTTAATGTTATCATTGTCTGTTGCAATTGCATAAACACTGTGCACACCCGATGTAACATCAGGTGTAAATACCCATTTACCGTCGTCACGTTGTTTAGCATCACCCGCCTTGATTTCTCCCTCGTCAATATATACCTCAACTTTACTGACAACACCATCTGTGTCATAAGCACTTATTACAATGTCGTCGCCTGACTGCTCTACTTTTGATATATACGGTGCATAATTATAGAACTCTGTCGTTGACAACTCTTTATTTACAGCTTTAGAAGCATATTTCTCTGTCAAATCAGTCATAAACGGTGCTATAGGTCTGCCTGCAGCATTAAATGTATTAATCACGGCTGGGGTGTCAGTTTGTGCTTCAACTAAATCCTTTGCAATACCCGGAGTATCTGACCATGCATACTTAACCTGTGGATTTGTTATATCTGTTACATCTATTTCTATAGTATCGCCGTTAATTGTCGGTGTAACATCTTTGTATATTCCGTCATCATCTTTAAGTTCAAAGCCCAACGGCACACCTCCATCATCGGTTGAAAGAGAGCCGTATGTATTCTTGAAATGAAGAATAAGTTTATCGCCACTGCGTTCCATATAATCAAAAGATGGGCTTTCAACATTTGATTGTGTATTGTTAATAAAATCTTCTATATAAGCAACTGCTCTGTCAGCAATAGGTCCTTTATCATTTGGGTGAACATTATTTGTAGTTCCTGTATCATTGCTCACAACTGTTTTTACGTTATCCATTCTTTGTGATACATTCCATTGTCCCGCTCTTACTCCGGTGCCAATGCGTATTGTCGAATAAATTTTTGCAAAATTCGCAGTAGGAAGTTGAATGACTACAAATGGTAAGTCCTCATCATTAAATGTTTTTCTCCAGTTGTTAATAAGCGAAGTCAATGCTTGCTCATACACTGTGCCGCTTTCAAAGGTAGTATTTGCCTCTCCTTGATACCATACAACAGCAGATGCTTTCAAATTCTTTAGCGGCAGAAGTCTTTGTGTATATAGTCCGCCTTTTGAGCTTGCTCCCGCCATCATTCTCTTTGCTTGTGAATCCCAATTTACTGAATATGTCGGAATCCACTGCATTATTGACGACCCACCCAAACTTGAACTTATAAGACCTATAGGAACATCAGAATCTTTTTTTATCATCCTCTTACCTATCAAGAATCCAAGTGCAGAAAATTGCTTTGAATTTTCCATAGTAGCAACCTTCCACTCTGAAATCTCGTCAAATGAATTCATATATCTCACGTCTTCGTAAGCTTCACTTAATTCTTCGTTCATCAACGTTGGAAAAGTCTCAAGGCGATTAAACATATTTGATTGTCCCGTACAGAATATAACATCACCGACAGCCACATTATCGAGAGTAATCATGTTATCACCGCTTGATACTGTCATAGTTGCTGATTTTACAGCTTCCATAGCAGGAAGGGTTATCTCCCATAAACCATGTTCTATTGTTGTTTGCTCATCAGCCCCATTAAAATTTACTGAAACCGTATTCCCCGATTTTCCTGTACCTGTAATAGTAATAGGTTCTTTTCTCTGGAGTACCATGTTTGAGGAGTACACCGCATTCAAAGTTAACTCCGGTTCAAGAGTAGGCGTTGGGGTTGGACTTGCCGTTGGGGTTGGCGTTGGTGTCACATCCGGATTGATTGTTGTGGTTGGCGTTGGTGTTGTATCCGGCTCTGTTTCGCCACCTCCATCACTGTCTATATTCACATCAAATGAGTCAATAGACCACTGTATTTTCTTAGTGACTTGAGTTTTATCCTCACTTAAATCTCCACAGCCTATATATAAATATACGAATCCATCCTTTGATGCCGTAATTCCGTTAGGCAGGGAATACTTCATATTTGATTTGTTTGTTGACCAGTTTTTTATATTACTTTCATCTGTATGCTTTTCAAGTTCCTCTTTTACCAAATCCTGCGAGTGTGATGTAAGTGTTATTTCGCTATCAGAAACAAAAAGACAATATTCCAATTCCATTGTTGCAGTATCAAGATATGTAAAATTAATATCGACATTAATCTTGTCGCCGGTATTTACTTGTGCCAACTTAAACATTGTCGCTCTTGGTGTATTGTTTGCTTGTATATAATAAGTGACACTTTCTTTACTGCTTACAGTATTTTTTAATATTTTACTATTACTTTTGTCTGAACTTGGCAGTGTATACGCTGATACTCCGTCCGCTTCCGCTTCTACTGTAGTTGTAGTAGCCGCAAATGCCGTCAAACCGATAGATGCACATATCATCGTCACAGCTAACATCAATGAAATAATTTTTTTCATTTTTTTCCCCTCTTTCCGTTTTTATATACTTTTACTCATAATAACTATATCTTGTTATTAATCTTACCACGGGAATTTTTTTATTAAAATGCGGTAAACTTTAAGCTGTGCGGTTAAATTTATTAAAACCAACCATGTTTTTCGGTACAAAAGTCATATAAATCGTAAAATATGCTGTTAAAAGCTTGACTTGCCATAACATTATCCATAACCCTATTGACGCAAAAAAACAGTGCCATTAGAGTTGATTTTCAAACCAACCTAACGACACTGTTTTATTATAAAGTATAAATAATTTCTTCTAAAATTTAATCGCTATATCATTCCAAAATGTTTGAGTGCGTATTCTATGCCATTATCGAGCAAATCTTTTGTCACAAAAGATGCCGACTTTTTAAGTTCTTCACTGCCATTACCCATAACGATACTGTTAGGCACTGCCGTAAGCATAGGCAAATCATTCATACTGTCGCCTATTGCATACGCATTATCAATCGGAATATTATGGTATTCAAGAACTTTTTTTATTCCTGTACCCTTTGAAAATCCTTTTACCGTCATCTCACAAAAGCCGTCACCACGCACAATAAAATCAAAATCTTTTTCGATTTCTCTTTTAAATCGTTCTATATTGCTTTTTTCATCATACCAAGCCAAGAATTTGTCAAAAGCAAAACCATCGTCGCTGACATCAGGTGACAAATCTTTACCTTGCATTTCAAAACGTCTTTTCAGTTTTACAAAACCGTCTAAATTTCTACTGCGTTTATCACAATAAAATGACTTAGAATGTTCATACATTGGTGTCATATTACATTCAAACACAAGTTTAGCAACATTTTTGCAAAGCTCCGATGACAATGTATGCTGATATATCACTTTGCCATCACATTCTATATACATTCCGCAACCACATATATATCCGTCAAAGCCTATATCTCTTATTCTCTGTTCAACGTTCATAACGGTTCTGCCCGTATCAACATACATCAAATGTCCGTTTTTCTGTGCCTTATGTATTGCATTTACCGCACTGTCGGGTATTATATATGCCTCGTCATCAGATATAAGTGTACCGTCCAAATCAAAAAATACTATCATAAAAATCACTCCAATAAGTATATTATATATGGTGCAAAAAGATTTTTCAAGTCGGACATAATAAATTTATATTGCAAGCATTGCAGCACCGATAATTCCCGCATCATTGAAAAGCTGTGCCGCTACAATCTTTGTCTTTGTCATATGTTTATTAAAACCTGTATTATACACATATTCTCGTATCGGCTCAATGAGATAGTCGCCCTCTTTACTTATACCTCCGCCGATAGCAATTATTTCGGGCTGAAAAATATTTTCTATACTGACAATTCCGTCTGCCAAATATCTCTAAACACACAAGTATGTACGGAGGAAAAATAAACCTTGGTTATCTTACATATACAAAAATTCGTTTCTGGGGAGAACAAACACTTGCAACGCCTAACGAAAGATATAATGGAGATTATATAGCTCAAGTTCTTACACCTTCAAGGCTAAAAAAAATACCATATGTAACCAGCGTTGTAAACTCACTTGCATCACTTGATAAAACTGAAATGGCAGGAAACAGTGTTGTAAATATTATTTTACCCGGTACAACCTCATTATCTACCTGCGAAGCATTTTTACGCACCTCTGCTGATACTGCTATGGAAGCACTTCAGCTTAATTGCGTATCAAGAGATACACTGCTTGATGCACAAAAACATCCTGATAAATATCCTGATTTAATTGTGAGGGTATGTGGATTTTCAGCTAAATTTACAAGCTTGTCCCCTGAATGGCAAGAAGAAGTTTTAACAAGAAATTTTTATAAATAATTATAAAGAGGAAACTGTTATGATACAAAAATCAGAAATTATTACAGATGGGAAAACATTAAGTAAAATTGCACTCGGAACACATACATTTCATATTGAGACCGAGAAAACAAATTTTGAAATACTTGATATGTATGTTGCAGGCGGCGGCAATATAATAGATACTGCACGTTGTTATGGAGAAGATGTTACACACCCCAACAGACCTGAAAGTGAAATGTGTATAGGTCATTGGTTACAGTCAACTGGCATGCGTGATAAGATTATTCTCATCACCAAAGTCGGATTGAGTTTGAGTTGCAACCCGCGCTGTCCGGCACTGATGTAGATATAGGAGAACTGCAGGCAGGTTTCGTGAATATAGGTAGGGAAAGGCTTTTTCATGCCGATAGGCGAACAACCGCCGCGGATATACCCCGTCAGCGGAAGCAGTTCCTTCATCGGAATGAGGTCGCACTTCTTGTTTCCGGACACCTTGGCGGCCAATTTCAGGTCTACTTCGTGCTCTCCGGGAATGACGCACACAAAATAACCGGTTTTATCGCCATGCAATATCAGTGTTTTAAATACCTGCTCTATATCCTCTCCCAAACTGGCAGCCACGTGTATGGCGCTCAAATCTTTCTCATCCACCTCATAAGGAATGAGCTCGTAGGCAATCTTTGCCTTATCAAGCAGCCGGGCTGCATTTGTCTTGTTGATTTTATTTTCTTTCATCACAAACTATAATTGCAGACAGGCGAAAAGCATTCCGTTGCAGAAAGACGGTTTGCCGTCCGATGCCTTTCACCCGTCATTTTTCTTTCAGACTATTTTAAAGATGAAGTTCTTCTTTCAGGAACTTCGGGGTATATCCTTTCGTACTCATCGCCACCTCTTCGGGCGTGCCGCAAGAGAGAAGCTCTCCCCCGCCCTTACCGCCTTCGGGTCCCATGTCAATGATGTAATCCGCCATTTTGATGACATCGAGGTTATGCTCGATAACGATGACCGTGTTGCCCTTATCGACCAATTTATTCAATACATTCATCAGGACGCGGATATCCTCAAAGTGCAGTCCGGTAGTAGGTTCGTCAAGAATATAAAGCGTCTTGCCCGTATCACGCTTGGAGAGTTCGGTGGCCAACTTCACACGCTGGCTCTCGCCACCGGAGAGCGTGGTGGAAGACTGCCCCAGCTTGATATACCCCAGACCGACCTCCTGAATTACCTTAATCTTGTTCAATATCTGAGGTACGTTTTCAAAGAATTCCACAGCACGGTTTATCGTCATATCCAGTACGTCGGCAATGGACTTCCCCTTGAAGCGCACTTCCAGCGTTTCGCGGTTGTAGCGCTTGCCATGGCAAACCTCACAAGGAACATATACATCGGGCAGGAAGTTCATCTCAATGGTTTTGTAGCCGTTGCCCTGGCAGGCTTCACAGCGTCCGCCGCTTACATTGAACGAGAAACGTCCCGCCTTGTATCCGCGGATTTTGGCTTCGGGCAGGCCGACAAACAGGTTGCGGATATCGGAAAAGACTCCCGTATACGTGGCAGGATTGGAGCGCGGAGTACGCCCCAGCGGCGACTGGTCTACATTCACCACCTTATCTATATACTCCAGCCCCTCGATACTGCCATACTCCAAGGGGTCCTGAAGCGAACGGTAAAACTTCTGCGAAAGGATGGGCTGAAGCGTTTCATTAATCAGTGTGGACTTTCCGCTGCCCGATACTCCCGTTACACAAATCAGTTTGCCAAGTGGGAACTCCACATCCACATTTTTCAGGTTATTGCCTCTTGCACCGCGCAGCCACAGGCTATGACCGTTGCCCTTGCGCCGTTCGGCAGGCACTTCAATGGCACATTCGCCGTTCAAATACCGGGAAGTCAGCGTATGCGTCCGCAACATCTGCTGCGGAGTACCGGCAAATACCACCTCGCCTCCCAGCCTGCCTGCCTTGGGGCCCATATCTATAACGTAATCGGCGGCAAGCATCATGTCTTTATCATGCTCCACCACAATCACGGAATTACCCATATCGCGCAACTCCTTCAACGAATGGATAAGCCGCAGATTATCGCGCTGGTGCAATCCGATGCTCGGCTCATCCAGTATATACAGCACGTTCACCAACTGCGAGCCTATCTGCGTAGCCAGCCGGATACGCTGGCTTTCGCCGCCGGAGAGGCTGACGGCGCTGCGGTCCAAAGACAGATAATCCAATCCCACATCCAGCAGGAATTTCAGGCGGGTACGGATTTCTTTCAATATTTCTACCGCAATCTGCTGCTGTTTCCTGCTAAGATATTGGTCTACGTTCATCAGCCAGTCATACAACTCGTTGATGTCCATTGTGGAGAGTTCGTAGATGTTTTTATCGTGAATACGGAATGACAAGGCTTCCTTGTTCAACTTCGCTCCGTGGCATTCGGGACAGACAGCCGTCCTGGCAAATTGCTCCGCCCACTTCTGTGCCGTGGCAGACGCATCCTTTTCCTGCAACATCTGGATATACTTCACCACTCCTTCAAAAGTGACAAAGTAGTCGGAAGACGTACCGATAAGGGAGCTTTTTATCTTTATACGCTCATCCGAACCGTATAGAATCTCATCTATCGCATCGTCCGGCAGCTCCCTGACAGGAGTTTTCAGTGTAGCTTCATACTTCTCCAGCAATGCGGCAATCTGCCAGAATATCATGCTGTTCTTGGCTTTTCCCAAAGGGATGATGGCTCCCCCGCTGATGGAAAGCTCGCGGTCGGGGATAATCTTGTCTATATCAATCTGGTTCACCACACCCAAACCCTTACACTTGGGACACGCCCCCTGCGGAGAATTGAAGGAGAAGTTATGGGGGGCAGGCTCGCGATAGGACAGTCCGGTGACAGGACACATCAAACGCTTGCTGTAATGGCGCACGCTCTCGCTTTGGGCGTCAAGCACCATCAGCAGCCCGTCGCCCTGACGCATGGCAACGGCAACGCTGTTCTTCAGGCGGGTGTCGTCTTTATCCGCCACCACCAGTTTGTCGATTACCACTTCCACGTCATGGTTCTTGTAACGGTCCAGCTTCATGCCGGGCAATGCCTCGCGCACCTCGCCGTCCACACGGACATAGAGGTAGCCTTTCTTACGAATCTGCTCGAAAAGTTCCTTGTAGTGTCCCTTACGGTTGCGCACCAACGGAGCGAGGATGTAAATACGCTTTCCTTTATAATCGTTCAGGATAAGCTCGAGTATCTGCTCTTCGGTATATTTCACCATTTTCTCGCCGGAAAGATACGAATAGGCCTCGCCGGCACGGGCATACAGCAGGCGAAGATAATCGTATATCTCCGTTGTCGTACCCACGGTGGAACGCGGATTTTTATTGGTGGTCTTCTGTTCTATGGAAATCACCGGGCTCAGACCGGTAATCTTATCTACATCGGGACGCTCCAGATTGCCCAGAAAGTTACGGGCATAAGCGGAAAACGTTTCGATATAGCGACGCTGGCCCTCGGCAAATATCGTATCGAATGCGAGGGACGACTTGCCGCTTCCGCTCAGCCCGGTGATTACCGTAAGGCTGTTACGGGGAATTTCCGCATCGATGTCTTTCAGGTTATGTACACGCGCTCCGTATACATTGATATATTCTGTTTCTTCTTGCATATTTTAATTAATGAATTTGTGCAAAAATAAAGGTTTCCGGCCGAATATCAGCCGAAAAGACATATTTTTCGGTTTTGAAATGCACAATATTATTTCTTAACGCAATCCTTTGGTTAAAATAGGACA
>OGYW01001259.1_pt1 | contig 22899 bp, 21 predicted proteins | sample 1576621 | NCBI WGS metagenome assembly OGYW01 (sample SAMEA3541528, study PRJEB24748) | human gut metagenome | biome: human gut; feature: human-associated habitat; material: faeces | place: China | collected 2012 | reverse complement strand
GGGACTAACGCAGAGGTCCCGCCCTTTGAGTATCTGGGAGATGATGGAGAGCCGGAAGGCTTCGATATCGCTCTGATCAAGGCTATCGGTGAGAAGCTTGGCATGAATGTGGAAGTACAGAATATGGAATTTGATTCCCTGGTAGCAGCTATCGGTTCTAAGATTGATGTTGCCATTGCAGGTATGACCATTGATGAGGAGAGACAGAAGACTGTTGATTTCTCCGATCCTTATTATGACACCGTTCAGTATGTTATCGTTTCAGCTGATTCTGATATGGCTGCAAAGGGTGCGGATGCAGCTATGGCTGATTTAGAGGGTCTGACCATTGGATGCCAGCTTGGTACTACAGGAAACTTCATCATTGAGGATGATATCGCCAATGCAACCGCTCAGACCTACAATAAGGCTGTGGATGCGGTAAACGATCTGATCAATGGAAAGATTGATGCAGTTATTATTGATAAGAATCCGGCAGAGGTATTTGCAGACAAGTTTGCAGGACAGGTTGTGGCAATCGACGGCAATCAGTTTGGTTTTAGCATTGAGCAGTATGCTATCGCACTTCCTAAGAACAGCGAGCTGAAGGATCAGATCAACCAGGCTCTGGCTGACTTAAAGGCTGACGGTACCTTTGATGCACTGGTAAGTGAATATATCGGTTCTGCAGAATAAGAAGAACCTTAAAGCCGGATTTGCAAGGCCTGCTTATGGGAAACAGTTTTGTAGAATAATTATTCATGACCCCGCATGGAGAGCTTTCTCCAATGCGGGAGCGGGGGGTTTCTGTTGCCGGCTGATCAGCAGTAGTACAGGAACGAACGCAGGCCGGCCCAGGCGCTCTCGTCCCAGTCTCCGTCAAGCGAGAGCTCGAACAGCGGGGCGGGGCACTGCTCGGACAGGCTGCTCAGCTCGAGGACGACGGCGGTGTTCTCATAGCGCGGCACGCGGTGGAGCACCGCGTCGGCGTGCGCGCCGAGCTCCAGCGCCTTGGCGTAGCGGTAGCGGCCCTGATTGCCCGCGAAGTCCGCGAGGCCGCGGTCGGCCGCCGCGATGAGCTTCTCGGGATCGGGGCTGAAGGCCCCGGCGCTGCCGAGGGTGCGGGCGAGCTGCGTGAGCCGCTCCTTCCAGCGCTCGAGCTACTCCGGTGCGGCGGTGCCGTTGTCGCGCCAGAGCACCCAAAGCATCTCGCCGATGGGTATACGGGCGATCTGATAGCCCTCGCGCTCGAGGGTGTCCAGAATCCCCCTCGTTGAGCGAGGTGACGCACAGCGGGCTTCCCACGGCCGCCAGACGATTTCAGCCGCGGGGGGGAGGGCGGATATCTGCGCCGCGAGCCGCGTCAGCTCCTCCCACGTCGGGATGGCCTGCGGGGCCAGCTGCGCGCATGTCGGCGAGGGCGGCATAGAGCACGTTGCCCGTCAGCACGGCGCGCAGCAACAGATCCGGATCCGCCGCCCTCGGCCTGCACGATGGCCGTCTCGATAGAAACGGTGCAGCGCTCGCCAAGGTCGCAGGGGTGCTCGCCCCGCCGCGATGTCCGCGCGCGAAGCGCCGCCGCCCTCCGGGTCGCCCGCGGTGTGCAGGTACAAAAAGTCCACGCGCGTGCAGGGCATCTGTGCCGCTCAGGCCGCGCCGATGGCCGCCGTCTGGCGCACCGTCTCCGGGACGATCAACTCGTCCGCTTCGAGGTGGAACACGTCGCGGATGGCGCGGATGACGCCCGCGCTGCAGGTAACGCCGCCGGTGAAGACAACGGGCTTATGGACGGGGAGACTGCGCACGATCGTCGCCTTATAGTTGCGGATCATCGCGTAGCACAGGCCGAGCAGGATGTCCTCCTTGGGGACGCCCTCCTGCTGGCGGTGGATGATGTCGGTCTTGGCGAACACGGCGCAGCGTCTGTGTCAGCTCGCCCTGATGCGCGGCGAGCCAGCTGCAGCGCAGCGCGCCGTCCTCGAGCAGCGCCAGCTTGACGGCCGGAAAAGGAAGTCAAGAAACCTTGGTTTCTTGCGCATCTTTGGTGACTTTCTGTGCATACAGAAAGTCACCCGCCGCCGGCACGGACATGCCGATTCTCCTACCAATTCCCCACCAAAAACACATTATTCTCAACCTTTTACAATTTGACCCCGATTTTACAAAAGCGGACTTTCTCATTTTACACACGGCCGCTAAAGTAATAACCGTAGCAAGGAACAAAAGATTGATACAAATCGGAAGGAGAATGATTTTGATGAAAAAGTTTCTGGCATTTTTGCTCGCCGCCGTGATGGCGACGGCGCTGCTCGCCGGGTGCGGCGCGCAGAAGGGCGGCACCGTCGCGACCGACGGCTCGACCTCCATGGAAAAGGTGATCAACGCGCTGGGTGAGTCCTTTATGCAGAACTACTCCGGCACGACCTTCACCTACAACCCCACCGGCTCCGGCTCCGGCATCCAGGCCGTCTCGGAGGGCCGCTGCGACATTGGTCTTGCCAGCCGCAGCCTGAAGGACGACGAGAAGGCCGGCGGCCTGCAGGAGACCGTCCTCGCCTATGACGGCATCGCGATCATCGTCAGCCCGGAAAACCCCGTCTCCGACCTGAGCGTCGAGCAGATCGCGAAGATCTACACCGGCGAGATCACCAACTGGAAGGACGTCGGCGGCAATGATGCGGACATCGTCCTGATCGGCCGTGAGGCCGGCAGCGGTACCCGCGACGGCTTCGAGTCCATCACGGATACGAAGGACAAGTGCCAGTACCGTCAGGAGCTGACGAGTACCGGTGATGTCATCACCGCCGTCAGCCAGAACCCCAACGCCATCGGCTATGCATCCCTCTCCGCCGTCAAGGACAGCGTGAAGGCCCTGACCGTCGGCGGCGTGGCCCCGACCGAGGCCACCGTGAAGGACGGCAGCTACGTCGTGCAGCGTCCCTTCGTCCTCGTGACCAAGGACGGCACGAAGCTCTCCGACACGGCGCAGAAGTTCTTCGACTTCGCGACCTCCGCGGACGCGGTGTCCATCATCAACCAGGCCGGTGCCGTGGCGGCAAAGTAACAGGAAACAGAATCACCGGACGGTCGGGGTCAACCCGGCCGCTTCCGGCGCTTTCGGGAGAATGACTATGAAAAGAAAAAAGCAGCTGTTTGAGGGTGCGGTACACGGCATTTTCCTCCTGCTGGGGCTGATTACCGTCGGGTGCGTGCTGCTCATCACGGTGTATCTGGTGATCTCCGGTAAGCGGACGAACGGCCTGTATATGCGGCGGAGTTCTTCCGAGCATTGCGAGTGCGTCTTTGCCTACGGCACAAACTTCGTTTGTTTTGGTGTTTACCGCGATAACGGTCGGCTCACGCAGTACAATGCCCTTGTTTTTGATATAGACAAGCACCGTCGCAGTGCCCAAGTCTATACTTATATCATTATTGAACATATTTCTGCTCCTAAATTAACAAAATCGGACTATACGCAAAATGCTTATAGCCATATACTATTATTATATCGTATTATTCGTTTTAACTCAACCTATTTTCAGAAGTTTTTTCGCATTTTTGTAAAAAATATTGTTACAATCTTTCTCTGAAAGAGGCAAGGCAGATAAATGTTTTGCCATTCGACCTTGCTTTTCCCAAGGTGAATCTGTCGCGTGAAGTATTTTTTCACTGCCGTGATTTTTGATTATGCGTAAAAGCTGTTCATCTGTGATAAAGTTAAGCGTAAAGGCTGTGTCAAAATATATCGGTGTGCCGACAAGGTATTTTTCGACATCGTCCCATAACTTCCAGCCGCCCAAATGTGCGGCAACGATTTTGTCGCCTTTAACGTAGTCAAGAACGTGAGAAAGCCTTTCGGGAGTACAGTGAACAGGCGGATCGATACCTATATCTTTGCCCGAATGAAGTACGGTTATAAGGTCGAGTTCCTCACATTTTTTCAGAATTTGTATTGATTCTTTGCTGTCGATGTAAAATTGCTGATATTCGGGGTGTAGCTTGATACCTTTAAGCCCTTTTTCTTTGATGTCATACAAAACACTTTCCCAATCCGATTGCATAGGGTGCAGACTGCCGAGTGAATAAATACCGTCAATACCGTTTATTGATGCGGCGAAGTTGTTTATTGTTGTTGATTGCTTTACGTTCGTGGCAATCGGAAGTATAAGCGATATGTCAACGTTGTTTTCACGCATTGACTGCTTGAGTGCGTCAAGTGTACCGCGTAGTTCGGCTTTGTGTGGCCTGTATTCTTCTTTGATGTTCGATTCAAGTAATTTTATCGTTTTGTCCGCTATTTTGTCTGGAAAAATATGTGTATGAAAATCTGTCAGCATTTTAAATATCCTTTCGTTTGATTGATTATATTATAGCATAAAACGGTATATAATATCAAGAAAAAAGAACCGATTTTATTGTCGGCTCTTTAGTGGTGTTATTTATGAATTTCCTTCATTTCTTCGTGCATATTTGCGGCGTTTTGAGTAATTTTTTCAAGGTCGTTTCTTTCCTCAACCTTATCGACAAGCGATGATGCCATAGGAACGTCCGCCTCACGGCTTGCCTGATATTTATATGCAAGTTTCAAAAGTATCGGTGTAACGATGGTTGTCGCAACAACGACAAGTACAAGCGGTGCGAAAAATTCGTCTTTCATAAGTCCCATTGACATACCCTTTGTGGCAACGATAAGTGCAACTTCACCTCTTGAAATCATACCGATACCGATTTTAACCGATTGAAGATTTGTGTATTTGCATATCTTGGCACCAAGTCCGCAACCAATCATCTTTGAAAGAACTGCAACTACAAGCAATAATACGGTAAGTACTACAACCGTTGCAGACATATTGCTGAATGTTACTTTAAGACCAACGCTTGCAAAGAATACCGGTGAAAGAAGAACGTATGAAACCGTATCGAAACGGTTTAGCATATACGAAGTTTTTTTGTTGTTTGAAAGGATAAGACCTGCAACAAACGCACCTGTAATATCACTTACACCGAAGAAATATTCGGCGGCGAATGACATAAGCAAACAGAATGCAAATGCAAGAATTACGAAACGTCTTAAATCCTTTTTGTATTTGTTAATCCATGGATTGACAAACTTGATGAAAAGAAATGCCACAACTCCGCAGAATATGAAGAAACCGAGTATCTTCAGAAGTATTACCCACAGAGAAACGTCACTGCCGGCAAAGCTTGAAATAACAGTAAGTGCAATAATACCGAGTACGTCATCTATAAGTGCCGCACCCAAGATTGCGTTACCTGTTTTTGTCGAAAGTTTGCCGAGTTCTTTAAGTGTTTCAACTGTGATACTGACAGATGTTGCGGTTAGAACGACACCGACAAATATGTTTTGCAGCATTGTCTGTTGGTCGGTTATCGGGTTGTAGATCGTGGCTACAAAGTATCCGCCGACAAGCGGTACGATAACGCCGAGCAGAGCGATTATAAACGACGCAAGACCTGTCTTTTTCAGTTCCTGAACGTCTGTTTCAAGACCGGCTGCGAACATAAGTACGATAACACCGATTTCGGCAATGTTCTTGATAAAATCGGTTTCCTGCAAAACTCCGAAACAGGCAGGACCTAAAAGAAGTCCGGCGATAAGAGCGCCGACTACCTGTGGCAGTTGGATACGTCTTGTTAAAAGTCCGAGGATTTTTGTACTTATCAAAATAAGTGCAATGTCGAGTAAATATTTGTAAGATTCCATTGTTGTTGCCTCCTATATAAATAAGTATTAATTTTTTAAATCTAAGAATTAATTTTACTCCTATAAGTGCATTTTATCAAGACAGCAAAAAAAACAAAAATAATAAAATTTTTTGTCTATTTTTCTACTTTTAGGACAGACGGTGTGAATTTGATTAAAATATAATTGCAATTAGGCGTGAAGTGGTATATAATATAAATATGCTGTAGACAAAACCGTTGCAGTTTTGTCTACTTTATTTTGTTGACAGGCTCAGCATTAAAAATAACAGAGTAGATTCGTGTGCGTGAAGTGCGGAGTGAACGGGGAGTTGTCACTTTGACGAAAAGCTTTAGGCTTGCGGTATACGGATTGCATCCCGCTGATTTACGGTAGAGAATATTATTTAAGCTCCCTATGGCAAGGGAGCTTTTTCTTTTTAACGGGACGGCTTTGTCTGAAAGGATATGAAGTTGATGAATTACAAAGAGGCAAGAGAGTACATAAAAAAAGCCTCGCAATATGGGATTGTTCCGGGATTGGATAATATATCAAATCTCTGCGATAAACTCGGTAATCCGCAGAATGAACTTGATGTTATTCACATCGCCGGCACTAACGGTAAAGGAAGTGTAGGTGCTTTTGCCGAACAGATTTTGATTGAGTCCGGCAAGAAAGTCGGACGATATGTTTCACCGTCGGTTTTTGATTATCTTGAACAGTTTCGTATAAATGCAGAAAATATGAGTGAGGACAGATATGCTTATTATATAAGCCGTATCAGTGAAGTTGCGGACAAAATGACTCCGCACCCTACACCTTTTGAAATGGAAACGGCGGCGGCATTTTTGTATTTTAAAGAAGAACAATGTGATGTTGTTTTGATTGAAGTCGGTATGGGCGGACGTGAGGACGCAACCAATATTATTCCGAAAAGTCTTGTATCGGTGATAACTCCGATAAGTATGGACCATATGAAATTCCTCGGCAACACGCTGGAAGAAATCGCATATCAAAAGTCGGGTATTATAAAAAATAACGGACTTGTCGTTACGGCAAAACAGGAAAATTGTGTGATGAATGTCATAGAAAACGAGTGCTGTGAAAAAAATGCACGGCTTATAAAAGCCGACAATGTGACGGAATATGAAATATCGCTTGACGGTGAATATCAACGCGAAAATGCCGCCGTTGCGGAAGAAGTGTGCAGGCATATTGACGGTGTGAGCGAAAATGATATAAAGAATGGTTTAATAAATACGGTATGGCACGGCAGGTTTGAAAAAATATGCGATAAACCGGAATTTATAATTGACGGCGCACATAATATTGACGGCGCGAAAAGGCTCAAAGAAAGTATCGAAAAGTATTACGGCAATCGAAAAATCGTGTATATAACAGGTGTGTTTGCGGATAAGGCATACAAGCAAATTGCTGAAATAACCGCACCGCTTGCACAGAAGATATACACGATTACACCGAACAATCCGCGAGCATTATCAAACGAAAAATATGCAAGTGCAATAAGTGAATATAATCAAAATGTTGAGGCGGTAAGCCTTGATACAGCACTTAAATTGTGCCTTAATATGACGGATTGCGTTGTTATTTCGTTCGGTTCATTGTCGTTTTTGGGTGAATTGAAAAGAAAAACGGACGACATAATAAGTATGCGAAAATGCAACAATATTTTGAATAATAAAAATTTTCGTGACATTCTGTCAAAAATAAATTCTGCCGAAAAGGACAGAATTTACTGCAATCACGGAATTGACCATCTTTTAGACGTTGCAAGAAGTGCGTATATTTTGAATTTGGAAAACGGACTTAACATACCGAAAGAGATTATATACGGTACGGCTTTACTGCACGATATAGGACGGTATGAGCAGTATAAAAACGGCATAAATCATCACAAAGCAGGCGGTGAAATTGCGAAAAAAATACTTTGTGAATGTGGGTTTGCAAGTGATGAGATTGAATATATGGTTGAGGCGGTAAGGGCGCATAGGGAAATACCCGAAAAAGCGGAAACACTCGGCGATATTATTGCGATTGCGGATAAGAGAACACGTTTGTGTATGATGTGCAACGCAATAGATACCTGCAAGTGGAGCGAAAATGAGAAAAATACAGATATAGTGTTGTAAGGGGGATAAAAATGATAATAGGAAACAAGGAATTCGGAAATCATACATATGTAATGGGTATATTGAATGTGACGCCTGATTCATTTTCGGACGGAGGTAAGTTTAATAATATTGACAGTGCTTTAAAGCATACCGAACAGCTTATAAATGACGGTGCGGATATAATTGATGTCGGCGGTGAATCGACAAGACCGAATTATACAAAAATCAGTGATGAAGAAGAAATTGAAAGAGTTGTGCCTGTAATAGAAAAAATCAAGGCTGATTTTGATGTGCCTGTTTCGATAGACACATATAAAAGCAAGGTAGCCGCGGCGGCTGTCGGAGCAGGCGCGGACCTTGTAAATGATATATGGGGATTGAAATACGATAAGAATATGGCGGAAGTGATTGCAAAATCGGGTGCGGCGTGTTGTCTTATGCACAACAGAGAAAGAGCAGAATATAATTCCTTTGTGGAGGACGTACTTGACGATCTTAGAGAAACAATAGCCATTGCGAAAAAAGCGGGTATTGCTGACGATAAAATAATACTTGACCCCGGTGTGGGTTTTGCGAAGTCGTATGAACAAAATCTTATTATAACGAATAACGTAGACAGACTTAACGAACTCGGCTACCCTGTTTTGCTCGGTACGTCAAGAAAGTCAATGATAGGCTTGACGCTCGATTTGCCGTCAGATCAAAGAGTTGAGGGGACTGTTGCAACATCGGTTATAGGAGTTATGAAAGGCTGCAGATTTGTAAGGGTACACGATGTACTTGAAAACAAACGTGCGATACTTATGACCGAGGCAATAATAAACAGCTGATAAAAGGAGCGGAAAATGGACAAAATATCTATCAGAGGACTTGAAGTTTTTGCAAATCACGGTGTTTTCAAAGAAGAAAACGTACTCGGACAAAAATTTATCGTGAATGCGGAGCTTGTGTGTGACACAAGAAGTGCGGGCAAAGAGGATAATCTTGAAAAATCGGTGAATTATGCAGAAGTGTGCAATCTTATTACCAAAGTAATGAGAAACAACACATTTAAGCTTATTGAGGCGGCGGCGGAAAATATTGCCGAGAAAATATTGCTTGAATACGATTTAATAAGAGAAGTAACAATAACATTAAAAAAACCTTGGGCGCCGATTATGATGAGTGTTGATACTGTGGAAGTGAGCATAACGAGAAAATGGCATAGGGCATATATTGCACTCGGTTCAAATATGGGTGACAGCAAAGGTCACCTTGACGGTGCTGTCAAAGAACTTGACGCGGATAAGTGTTGCAGAGTGAAAAAAGTGTCGGAGTTTATCGTGACAGAGCCTGTCGGCGGTGTTGAACAGGACGATTTTTTAAACGGCTGTCTTGAACTTGAAACGCTTTACACACCGTATGAATTGCTTGATTTTTTTCATAAAATCGAACAGGCACATAACAGAGAACGCATTGTTCATTGGGGACCGAGAACACTTGATTTGGATATTATTCTTTATGACGATGTTGTTATGTACGAGGACGATTTAATTATACCTCATATCGAAATGGAAAACAGAGAATTTGTTTTAAAACCGCTTTGTGAGATAGCACCTTATATAAAAAATCCCGTAAATGGAAAATCAATAAAACAACTTTTAAGTGAAATTCAAAAATAAATAATTTTGTACAAAATATTTTTATACTTTTTATGCAAAATAATACGATATGTCACTTGAAAAATATCGCTACTTATGATATATTTGTAATGTAAATGTAAAATAAGGTCGTAGACGGACGAAAACCGTCAAAGAGAGAGAAAATTTAATACATATCCAGTAAGAAGGAGAATTACAATGACAAACAACTTTATAAGTAACGAAACACCGATAGTCGGCAAGCTTAGTATCATAAGTATGAAAGGCTGTGAAGGCATAACGGCTAAGATTGATGAATATCTTAGAGCTTTTAGAGGTTATGAGGATACAGAAACTTATGTTACTCATGTAACTTGTCCGAGATTTGGTACAGGCGAAGGAAAATGCGTTATCGATGAAACTGTAAGAGGTCATGACGTGTATATCATATGCGATGTGTTCAATTACGGTGTTACCTATAAAATGTACGGAGTTGAAAATCATATGAGTCCTGATGACCACTATCAGGATTTGAAACGTGTTATTGCCGCAATGGGCGGTAAGGCAAGACGTGTTACTGTCGTAATGCCTATGCTTTACGAGGGCAGACAGCACAGAAGAAACGGTCGTGAATCACTTGATGCGGCACTTATGCTGCAAGAGCTTGTTCATATGGGCGTGTCAAATATCATTACATTTGACGCACACGATCCGAGAATTTCAAATGCAATTCCACTTGCAGGTTTTGATGATGTTCAAGCGACATATCAGATGATAAAGGCACTTGTCAGAGCCGTTCCTGATATATCACTAAACAAAAAAGATACTATTGTAATCTCTCCTGATGAAGGCGGTATGTCAAGATGTATGTACTATTCATCAGTGCTAAAGCTTGACCTTGGTATGTTCTATAAAAGACGTGATTACTCTGTAATCGTAAACGGCAAAAACCCTATTGAGGCTCACGAATATTTGGGACGTGACGTAAACGGTAAGGACGTTATTATCGTTGACGATATGATTTCATCGGGTGAATCTGTAATTGACGTTGCAAATAACCTCAAGAAGCAGGGCGCAAAGAGAATATTCGTATTTGCATCGTTCGGTCTTTTCTGTAACGGTCTTGAGTGCTTTGATAAAGCGGCTGCAGACGGTATTGTTGATAAGATTTTCACAACAAACTTGATTTACAGAAATCCTGACCTTGCAACTCGTGAATGGTACTGTGAAGTTGATATGTCAAAATATATCTCACTTCTTATCGATACTCTTAACCACGATGAAACTATATCAAGTCTTCTTAACCCTGTTACAAAGATTAAGAATCTTGTTAGTAAACTTGAAAATAAATAGGAGATAATTATGCAGTGTGTGTTGTTGGCGGCAGGCTATGCCACAAGATTGTATCCGCTTACGGAAAATATGCCTAAGGCACTTTTAAAACTCGGTGACAAGACTATTTTGGAAATGGTTACGGATAAAATTGACGAGGTTAGCGACGTCGAAAATATCTACATTGTGACTAACGAAAAGTTTTATAAGCAGTTTGAAAAGTGGTGCAAAAGCTATAAAGGTCCGAAAAAAGTTAAGGTTATTAACGACCATACAACGAGTAATGATAACAGACTCGGCGCAATCGGTGATTTGAAGTACGTTATTGATACGGAAAATATCAATGACGAAATTCTTGTTATGGCAAGCGATAATATATTTGATTTTTCGCTTTGCAATTTTGTGGATATGTACCGCAGTAAAAACGCTGATATGATTTGTGCGCATACGATTGAGAATAAAGAAGATTTACATTCTATGGGCGTTGTTGAACTTGACGGTGACGGCAAGGTGACAAGTTTTGAAGAAAAGCCGAAACAGCCTAAATCGGATTTGGGTGTACCGCCGTTTTATCTGTATAAACGCGATACACTACCTCTTATAGATAAATATTTAAAAGAGGGCAATAATCCCGACGCACCGGGACATTTTATACCGTGGCTTATCGGTAAAAACGATGTGTACGCATATGTGTTTGACGCAGTTCGTATTGACATCGGTACACCGGAAAGCTATTATGACGCTTGTGAAAAGCAGAAAAACGGTACATTGTTTAATAACTAAAACCAAAGGGCAGTTTAAAAACTGTCCTTTTTACTTGCAATCAAAGATGAGGGAAACCTCATCTTTTTTGTGTTCACAAATTGTTAAAAAACTAAATACAAAATATTCATTGACAAAAGAGACAATGTGAGTATAATAATAGATGAAAGGTCAAAGAAAGTCAAAGTCAAAGAGGTGATTAAAAAATGGGTATGAGTGATAAGATAGAAGCTTTCATAAACGAACTTCTCAAAGACGATACGGACGAATGGTTGGAGCTTAAACGAAACGAACTTGCTTCAATATTCGGATGTGTTCCGTCACAAATTAATTACGTTATTTCAACAAGGTTTAATCCCGACCACGGTTACATCGTCGAATCAAGACGAGGCGGCGGAGGTTATTTGAGGATTAAACAGGTAAAGCACGAAGATGGTATCATAATGCAGACCATCAAAGCCGTAGGCGAAAGCCTTGACGAGAAAACCGCTAAATCATATTTGGCAAACTTAATCAGGCACAACGCTCTTGATGAAAGAACAGCCTCAATTATATTCAGCGGAATATGTGATAATTCTTTGACTGTTAATCAACCGCAAAAAGATAAATTAAGAGCAAATATATTTAAGAATATGCTTGCTATGGCAGGTAAATAAGGAGGATGATTGGAATGTATGATTTATTTTCAGATTTGTTTGATGGGTTTGATTGGTTTATGCAGCCGACAACTTATAAAGAGGAAAAGAAATGTCCCGTTTGCGGACGTACTTATTCCGATTTCAGACGAGATGGCAAGCTTGGGTGCAGTGAATGTTACAAAGTGTTCAGAGGTCCTGTAACCGAAACATTACGACAAATTCATCCGAGTACCGTTCATGTCGGTAAGATACCGTCAAAGTCAGGCGAAGAACTTAAATTAAAGAGAAAGTACGAAACACTAAAGCAAGAACTTTCGGCGGCGGTTAAAAATGAGGATTACGAAACAGCCGCAAAACTTCATAAACAGATTCGTGAAATAGAAAATGAGGTGAAAAAGTCATGATTTGGTATAAAAATAATAATTCGGACATAGTTGTTTCAACAAGAATACGTCTTGCGAGAAATGTTGATAAAACACCGTTCCCGAATGCCCTAAAGGACACAAAGGAAGTAACAGAAAAAATTAAAAACGCTGTTTTGGGCGGTAATTCGACATTGGCAAAGGATTTTGACTTTATTGACCTTGATAATACACCGCTTATCAGAAAACAGGAGCTTGCCGAAGAACATCTTATAAGTCCCGTTATGTGCGAGGGCAAAGGTAAGTCGGTTATGATAAGCAAAGACCGGACAATGAGCATTATGCTTATGGAGGAGGACCATATCAGACTTCAGATTATAAAAGACGGCTTTGCACTTGACGAGGCTTACTCACTTGCAAGCAAGGTTGATGATGTAATCGAAGAAAATATCACATATGCTTTTGATAATGATTTCGGTTACTTGACAGCTTGCCCTACTAATACAGGTACAGGTATGAGAGCGTCGGTAATGATGCACTTGCCTGCACTCACAATGACCGAGAATATCGACAGAGTTATTTCTTCGGCAGGCAGTCTTGGCATTGAAGTAAGAGGTCTTTACGGTGAGGGTACAAAGGCATACGGTAATTTGTATCAGATTTCAAACAGAATTACTTTGGGACTTTCCGAAAGTCAGGTAATCGAAAAATTGACTAATGTGGTTAATCAGATTATCGATATGGAAACAAAAGCAAGAAATATGCTTAAAGAAAAAAATTATGACGTCATTGCGGACAGATTGTTCCGCTCATACGGTACACTTAAATATGCACGAAGTGTATCATCATCAGAGGCAAAATCACTTTTGTCCGATGTAATGCTTGGACAAAGTTTGGGTATAATTCCAAAGGAAAGCAAAATTGCACCGCTTGAATGTATGGTGCTTTCAGAGCCGGCGCTTGTATGTGACGGTAAGGAATTATCACCGAATGAACGTGATAAAAAACGTGCAGAATTAATAAGAAACAATATCTAAATAACAAATAACACATAGAAGAAAAGGAGTTGATTATTATGTTATTCTCAAATTTCACAGAAAAAGCAAGAATTGCGATTAGCGAGGCTCACGATGCGGCTGCGGAAATGGGTCATAACTATATTGGCAGTGAACATCTTCTTATGGGACTTATTCGAGAGGGTAGCGGAGTGGCTGCTAAAGTGCTTGAGAAAAACGGCGTAACCGCCGAAAAGGTTAAAGATAAAATAAACGAATATATCGGTATCGGAGTTTCTCTCCCACAGCAGACCGAACTTCCGCTTACACCGCGTTCAAAACGTATTTTGGAAATGAGTGCGCTTGAAGCAAGACGTTTGAACCACAGTTATATCGGTACGGAACATCTGTTAATGGCTATCATTCGTGACGGTGACGGAGTTGCCGCAAAAATTCTTGAATCGCTTGGTGTTAATTTGCCGAATTTCTATACGGATACAGTCCGTTCAATAGAGGGTGACGTTGAAATGGAGTCACAGCCGGGCGGCGAATATCACCCAAATCCAAATTCGTCAACACCGACTCTTGACCAGTTCGGACGTGACTTTACAGCTATTGCGAAAGAGGGTAAATTTGACCCCGTAATCGGCAGAAGTAAGGAAATCGAACGTGTAACTCAGATTTTGTCAAGACGTACAAAGAATAACCCGTGCCTTATAGGTGAACCGGGTGTTGGTAAAACTGCCGTAATTGAGGGACTTGCTCAGAAAATTGCGTCAGGTGACGTTCCTGAGCCGTTAAAGACAAAACGTCTTGTATCGGTTGACCTTTCAAGTATGGTTGCCGGTGCAAAATACAGAGGTGAATTTGAAGAACGTTTGAAGAAAGTTGTAAATGAAGTTCTTGCGGCAAAGAATGTAATATTGTTCATTGATGAATTTCATACAATCGTCGGTGCAGGCAGTGCCGAAGGTTCGATGGACGCGTCAAATATCTTAAAACCGTTCCTTGCAAGAGGTGAATTACAGCTTATCGGTGCGACAACGCTTAAAGAATATAAGAAATATATCGAAAAAGACGCCGCACTTGAAAGACGTTTCCAACCTGTAACAGTCGGTGAGCCGACAGTTGAAGAAACGGTTGAGATATTAAAAGGTATTCGTGACAAGTACGAGGCACATCACAGCGTAACAATCACAGATGACGCATTGAAAGCCGCCGCAACATTGTCGTCACGTTATATCACAGACAGATTTCTTCCCGATAAGGCAATCGACCTTATTGATGAGGCGGCATCTAAAAAACGTCTTGGATCACAGACAGAGCCTGATGATTTGAAAGAAAAAGAAAAGAAACTTGAAAAATTGCAGTCGGAAAAACAAGAGGCTATAACCGCACAAGACTTTGAAAAAGCCGCAAAAATCCGTGATGAAGAAAAGGTATTGAAAGAAGAAGTTGACAAACTAAAATCTTCTTGGAAAGGTACAGGCTCATCTTCGGGACTTGTTGTAGACGAGGACGATATTGCCGACATCTTGGCAGACTGGACTCATATTCCTGCCGCAAGATTGAAAGAGGAAGAAATGGAGAGATTAAAGAATCTTGAAAATATTCTTCACGCAAGAGTTATCGGTCAGGATGAGGCTGTAAGTGCGGTTGCGAAAGCAATCAAGCGTGGCAGAGCCGGACTTAAAGACCCTAAACGTCCGATTGGCTCGTTCTTGTTCTTAGGTCCTACCGGTGTAGGTAAAACAGAACTTTCAAAGACTTTGGCTGAAGCGATGTTCGGCAGTGAAAATGCACTTATCCGTGTAGATATGTCGGAATATATGGAGAAACACGCCGTATCTAAATTTATCGGCTCACCTCCGGGATATGTAGGATTTGAAGAGGGCGGTCAGCTTACTGAAAAAATCAGAAAACACCCTTATTCGGTAATCTTGTTCGATGAAATCGAAAAGGCACATCCTGACGTATTCAACATTATGCTGCAAATTCTTGATGACGGTATTCTTACAGACGCACAAGGCAGAAAAGTAGACTTCAAGAACACGGTTATCATTATGACATCTAATCTTGGTGCGAAAGAAATTCTTGGCAATGTATCATCTAAACTTGGTTTCAAGAAAGACGAGGAAAAGGACAAGAACATCAGTGAACACGACAGTATCAAGAATAAAGTTATGGAAGAAGTTAAACGTGCGTTTAAACCTGAATTCCTTAACAGAATTGACGATATAATCGTATTTGACAGATTGACAGAGGATAACATCAAGGAAATTGCAAAACTTATGCTTAAATCTCTTGAAAAACGTTTGAATGCGAATGAAATCAATGTAACATTTACGGAGAGTGCCGTAAGTAAAATTGCTAAGTCGGGCTTTGACCCTGTATACGGTGCAAGACCTTTGAGACGTGCAATTCAAAACGAAATCGAAGATATGCTTTCGGAAGAAATCATTGACGGTAACGTTAAGAGCGGTGACAGCATTACTGTAGATGTTGAGGACGATAAGTTTACTGTTAAAAAATAAGACTCAAACAAGGCAGTCACATTTTTGCGACTGCCTTATTTATGCAAAAAAATATAGTTGCTCATTTGAGCAACTATATAAATTTTTGTATTTAATTATGCAGCCGGAGTAGCTGTCGGAGCAGCTGTTTCAGCAGGAGCTGCTGTCGGTGCTACAGTAGCAGATGGGTCTGCGGTAGCCTCAGGAGCAACAGTGGCTGTTGGGTCTACAGTAGCCTTAGGAGCAACAGTAGCTGTTGGGTCTGCAGTAGCAGTTGGTTCAACTGTTTCGGCAGGAGTATCAGTACCGTTTATAACAACTTCAGCTTGGCTGATCTTTAGATCATCACCTTCATATTGTACTGATTTATTGCCTACATTGCTAACTGAGTCAACAAGAAGTGATGTGTTGTAACCAAGCTTTGTGTTGTATCCGTTTGAAAGTTGGAATGAACCCTTTTCGCCTGTAAGTGACTTAAATGTAAGTTTCATAACAGCGCCGTCTGTCTTAACTGCTGTTTCGGCATTAACAGTAATAGATGCTGCTTTTACATAACCGTATGTAAATTCAGGGTTTGCTGCACCGATTGCACCTTCGATTACGTTGTCGCCGTTTACAAGTTCGGCTTTTACGAATTCAAATGCAGTAGGGTCATACTTAACAGTTGCAGTTACGCCTGAAACAAATTTTTCAGCCGGAAGATTTTCTGCGTTTACAGAAAGAACAACGTCTTCATCCTTAGCGGCTGTTAGCTTGTCAGCTGAAAGTGACAATGCAGGAACGCCTGCGTCTGCTGAAGGAGCGTTAGCTGTTGTGATATTGATTGTGTAATCGGCATCATTCCAGTTGACTTTTGCGTCAAGAGCCTCGCTGATTGCTCTTAGAGGAATCATTGTTCTGTCGCTGATGATTTGAGGAGCAACGTCCAAACTTATGTCGTTTTCAGGAGCAACGAAGTCTTGTCCTGACATAAGAGCTCCGAAAACACCGCTTACGTCAAAAACTTTCATTGTACTGTCGTCAATAGTCAATCTGATAAGAGTTTTGTTATCAGAACTTGTAACGTCAACAGTTCTTGTATCTTCTTTCCATTCAACCTTTGCACCCATAGCCTCAAATACACCTCTTGCAGGAACAAGAGTAGTACCTTCGCCAAGAATTACAGGAGCTTGGTCGTCAAAAAAGATTTGACCTTGGTTCACGAATACAGTAGGAGTTTTATCCTCTGCCATAGCAATACCTGTGCATGAAACTGCAAGTGCAGCTGCAAGAGAAATGCTTAAAATTTGTTTCTTCATAAAAAATACTTCCTTTCATTTTACGAATTTATCAAACATTATAACACAAAAACTCGAAATATACAATAAAATTTTTTAAATTTGTATAGCCATACAATCGAAAATGTAGTATAATAATAAACAACTGAGGTCATATAGAGGATATATCGCCTTAAGCTCCAAGAAAATGAAAGGAGTATCTGAATATGAATGCGTTTTTGGAATACTTAGTAAAATATGTACAGTTGCTTAGAATAAGTGATTTAATTGATATATTGATAGTTTCGGTTATAGTGTATTATCTTATAAATTTAATTCGTGAAACAAGAGCAATGCAACTTGTGAAGGGTATTATATTTTTGTTTATAGCATTCTTTTTAAGTCAGTGGCTGAAACTTAATGCTTTAAACTATATTTTAGGCGGTGCAATGCAAATCGGTGCATTTGCGGTAATCGTAATATTTCAGCCCGAATTGCGTAATTTGCTTGAAAGAATGGGGCGTTTCAAAGTCGGACGCATAATTGATTTTGCGTCGGACACTACAGAGGACGATTTACACAGGGTTATAGATTCGATTGCACAAGCCGCCGCGAATATGTCGGCGACAAAGACGGGTGCGCTTATTGTAATGGAACGTGCAACGCGATTGGGTGAATATATAAGTACGGGAACAATGCTTGACGCGAATGTATCAAGCGGACTTTTGGAGAATATATTTGTACCGAATACACCTTTGCATGACGGTGCGGTTATAATAAGGAATAATAAAATTGTGACAGCCGGCTGTCTTTTGCCGCTTACCGCAAATAATAATTTATCAAGAGATTTGGGTACGCGTCACAGAGCGGCGATAGGACTCAGCGAAGTCACAGACGCGGTTATTATAGTGGTGAGCGAAGAAACAGGCAAGATTTCCATAGCGTTAAACGGCTCGCTTACGCGTAATCTTTCAAGAGAGTCGCTTGCAAAGGCACTTAAAAAGATTATGAGTCAAAAGCAGGAAACGAACGAAAAGATAGATAAGATTATGTTTTGGAGGACGAAATGACGGAGAAGAAAGCGAATGTAACGAATACTCAAAAGCTGAAAACCGTAATACTTTCGGTTTTCCTTGCAGTAATCGTGTGGTTTATGGTTATATATGTGAATGACCCCGATATTACGACTACCGTTTCGGATTTGAATGTAAGATTTGTCGGTGAAATGTCGCTTAGGGATAAAAAACTTGCGGTGACCGGTAAGGATAAAATTCCCGAATTGTCGGTTGTTGTAACGGGTAAACGAAGTGACCTTATGAATTTTATGGACGATATATATGTTCAGGTTGATGTCAGCGATATTGACGCAACGGGTGAATATAATTTGTCGGGAGTGATTTCAATTCCGACAACGAGAATTTCAGTTGAAAAGGAAAAGTACGGAGATATTCCGATTACGGTTGAACCACTTGAAATGAAAGATATTGAGGTTACTGTAAAACAGACCGGTATGCTCAAAGACAAGATAGTAAAATCGTCTGTAAATAATCCGACTGTCACAATAACAGGTGCAAAAAGTGAAATAGACGAGGTTGCAGGTGCTATTGCAACGGTTGATGTGTCAAGCATTCAAGAGGACGGCGTGGAAAACGTGAACTATCTTCTGACGGACACAAACGGTGAACTTATAAACAAGAATGAAACGATTGAAAGTGCACGTTCTTATGTGGAGGTTGTAAATACGATATATGACGCAAAACTTTTGCCTGTTGTGCCAAGACTTTCGGCAGAGCTTGACAAGGAATATATTTTGAAAGCGGATAAATCTTTTGCCACACCTGCAAGCGTTACGGTTGGCGTGGACGAAACTAATACGGATGATAAAGTCATTGCACTTATAGATAAAGTTCCGTCAGACGGTTTCGGCGAATATGAACTTGAATTGTCAAGCGGTATGTATATACCGGAGGATAATAAAAAAGTCAAGTATAAATTGGATATAGTAAAAAAATCCGTTGCACAGCTTGAACTTACCGTACAGGCACAAAATGTACAATCAGGTTTGACGGCTAAGATAAACAATAAACTCATCGCACAGGTTTGGGGCGAGGAAGGAAAAATTACCACAGATAATGTAAAGGCTTACGTTGACGTAAGCGGACTTGGTGCGGGAACATACAATTTGCCTGTAAAAATTGAAGGTGAAAATGTTAGTTTCGCAGAAAATTATACAATAGAAGTTACTGTAGAATAGGAGAATAAATAAATGGCAGATAAATTAGTAAGAGGAAACAGTATGGACGGTGCAATCCGTGTTTTTGCGGCGGTGACAACCGACCTTGTGAATGAGGCACAGAGAATACATCATACTTATCCGGTTGCAACGGCTGCCCTCGGCAGATTGCTTACAGGTGCGGCAATTATGGGTGCGGCAGGATTGAAGAATGAAACAGACAGTATGACGGTTCAGATAAAGGGCGAGGGTGAAATTACAAACCTTGTTGCCGTTACGGATTGTCACAGTAGGGTCAGAGGTTACGTTTCAAACCCGTATGTTGACAGACCGCTTAACAATAAAGGTAAACTTGATGTCGGCGGTGCTATCGGCGGCGGATATTTGAGCGTTGTACGCGATTTGGGATTGAAAGAGCCGTATGTCGGACAAATTCCGCTTGTATCGGGCGAAATTGCGGAGGACTTGACATATTATTATGCAAAAAGTGAGCAGATACCTACATCGGTTGCACTTGGCGTGCTTGTTGATACAGACAACAGCGTAATAGCGGCAGGCGGTTTTATGATACAGCTTATGCCAGAGGCTACCGAAGAAATGGCGGTTCAGCTTGAAGATATATTAAAGGAATTGCCGCCTGTTACGACAATGATTAAAGAGGGTATGACTGCGGAGGATATTCTGTTCAGAGTAACGGAAGGATTTTCGATGGTATGTGAAAACAAGGCGGTTGTACCGGAATATAAGTGTACGTGTTCAAAAGAGCGTATGGAAAAAGCACTTATTTCAATAGGTAAAAAAGAGCTTGAAGAACTGATTGAGGATCAGGGGGAAGCTGAACTTACTTGCCAGTTCTGTGATAATAAATACCATTTCAATAAGAAAGAACTCGAAGATTTATTGGAAAAAGCAAAATAAATAAAGAATTTAGTAAAAAATGCTTGACAATCCGAGAGAAAATCTATATAATATTTGAGGTGTCTATTTTTATGATAGGAATAAAGACGGCTGATTGGGGCCGGAATTAAGCAGAGGAGGTGCTGTAACAATGAAAAGAACATTTCAACCGAAAAAGCGTCAAAGAGCTAAGGAACACGGTTTCAGAAAGAGAATGTCTACTAAGTCAGGCAGAAAGATTTTGGCTAGCAGAAGACAGAAGGGCAGAAAGAAGTTATCTGCATAATATATGAAGATGTAGGCAGGAAGCGGGGAGGAATTCTTTGCTTGTTGCCTTTTTTTCATAATAAGACAAATGAGGTTTAATATGAAAAACACTCAAAGTTTAAAACTCAACAGAGATTTCAGACGTGCATACAAGGGTGATAACTTTGTCGGAGGATATACCGTTGTATATATGAAGAAAAATAAATATCAGTTTAACCGTCTTGGTTTGAGAGTCGGTAAGGCGACCGGTAAGGCTGTTACGCGAAATCGCTTGAAAAGGCTTATGCGTGAGAGTTATCGCCTTATGGAAGATGATATTGAAAAGGGTTATGACTTCATAATTGTTGCACGAAACAGAGCTGTTGGAAAAACACAGTCGCAGATTCAAGGCGATATTAGGTTTGCTATGAGAAAGCTGGGACTAATTAAATGAAAAAATTTTTAATCGCATTGATTGATTTTTACAGACACCAAATTTCACCGTATAAAGGCGGGGCGTGCTGCCGGTTTGTCCCGACCTGTTCACAATATGCAAGAGAGGCAATAGAGAAATACGGTGCTTTGTACGGGACATATCTTGCCGTAAGAAGAATATTGAGATGTCATCCGTTTCATAAGGGCGGCTATGACCCTGTACCCGATAAACATAAAGGCAGCGGAGAGGAAAAATAAGACATATGTTTGAATATCTTATTACACGACCGATGGGCTTTATAATTGAGCACATCTATAATCTTGTTTCAAATTATGGTCTTGCGATAATTATCTTTACGATTCTTATAAAGCTGATTTTAATTCCGCTTAACATACATTCGCAAAAGGCTATGAAGAAACAGCAAAAAATACAGCCGCTGATGGCTGAACTTCAAAAGAAGTATGCAAATGACCAAGAAAAACTTCAGCGTGAAATGATGAAGATTTATAAGGAAAATAATATAAGTATGACAGGCGGCTGTTTGCCTATGCTTATTCAAATGCCTATATTGATTGGTCTTTATCAGGTTATTCAGAAACCTCTTTCATACCTTGCAGGTGTTGATTGGGCTAATGCGTCGGTTATTAACGAAGTTATCCGTCTAAAGGACGCAATGGTAAATTTGGGATATAACATTGGTAATCTTGCTAATGCTACAATGGAACAGCTTGCGAACAATTCGCAAATCCAGCTTTCAAAGTGGGCAGGTATTGTCGGAACACAGGGAACGGCTCTTGAAGGTGTTTCGGGCGGAGTTCACCCTTGGGTATTGAATTTCAATTTCCTTGGTCTTGACCTTTCAAACGCACCGTCAGCGGCTTTCGGACATATTATGGCACTTGATTTTTCAAATATGAGTGTTATATTATTGCTGCTAATTCCTGTTTTGGCGGTTATTGCGTCGGTAATTTCAATGAAAGTTACTCAGGCACAGACAGGTCAAAATCAAAACACAGAAGGTCAGGCTGCTCAAATGACAAAGTCAATGAATCTTATGATGCCGGTAATGACAGCGTTCTTTACAGTTACACTTCCGGCAGGTCTTGGATTGTACTGGATTATAAGCTCAGTTGTACAAATTCTTCAGCAGTTGATACTAAATGCTTTTTTAGATAAGAAAGGGGAAGAGATCGTTGTCACAGTTCCAGAAAAGAAACAACAGCATAGAAAAAAACGCAAAAAATAAACAAGACGCAATCGAACTTGCATTAAAAGAGCTTAACGCAAGCAGAGAGGACGTTGAAATAGAAGTTCTTGACGAGGGTTCAAAAGGATTTTTGGGAATCGGTGCAAGAGATGCGCGTGTTAGAGTAACTCTTATAAAGAGCGAAGAACCTGTAAATGAAACTTATGTTCAAGAAAAAGAAGAAGTAGCAGAAACAGAAGTTAAGCCTGTAAAGCGTGAGCCGAAAGTGAAGAAAGAATCACTTGGCGATCCGGCTGATGACGCTAAGAAATTCCTAAGCGACATATTTAACGCAATGGATCTTGACGTTGCCATTGACGCAAAGATGGAAGAACAGTCTGTTTCAATCGACCTTTCAGGCGAAAATATGGGTATTGTAATAGGTAAAAGAGGTGATACTCTTGACAGCTTGCAGTATCTTACTTCACTTGTTGTAAACCAAAGATCAGATGATTATATCAAGGTTTCAATAGATACTGAAAATTACAGAGAAATACCTACTGGGTATTCCCTTAGGTTTTACATGTTAATGAGTGGGCAGGTGTACCC
>OGYW01001255.1_pt1 | contig 22929 bp, 20 predicted proteins | sample 1576621 | NCBI WGS metagenome assembly OGYW01 (sample SAMEA3541528, study PRJEB24748) | human gut metagenome | biome: human gut; feature: human-associated habitat; material: faeces | place: China | collected 2012 | reverse complement strand
TGGGATGCGTGTTCGCGCTGGGGCACCTGGCCTTTTACGGCGTCTCCTACGTGCCGCGGCTGGGCTCGGCGTTCGCCGGGAACCTCGGGTTCTCGCTGGCGTTGGCGGCATTGCTGGTTCTTCTGATGGCCATCCTGCTGGTCACCTCGTTCCAGGTGGTGAAGCGCCGGTGCATATTACCTGGGCGCGTAAGAATCGTTCGGCTTTGGTTCGTATTCCTGGGTATAAGCCTCAAAAAGAAGTGGCATGCCGTGTTGAACTTCGTAACCCCGATCCTTCTGCTAATCCATATTTGGCATTTTCGGCGGTACTTGCTGCTGGATTGAAGGGTATTGAAGATGAATTAGTTCTTCAAGAATCCATCGAGGATAGCGATTGGTCTCATCTTTCGCGCCAGGAGCTACGCTCTCAAGGGGTAGAAACTCTTCCCGATACGCTCGGAGAAGCTGTTGAGCGTTTTGCTTCATCGGAGCTTATGAAAGAAGTGCTTGGCGATCATATTCACACTTTTTTGGTTAATGCAAAACGCAAGGAATGGAATGATTATTTGCGTCATGTTTCCAGTTGGGAATTAGACCGCTATTTAGGTGTTTTATAGGGAGGTGTGAGCAGTGCAACAAAGAAAAAAAGTTGTATTCATAGCAGATAGCCTTGATAATGCTCACAAATTCCAAGCAGTATTATCGGGGCTTGATGTAGAGGTTGCTGCTGGGTCTTCGCTCCAGTTCAAAAAGCTTTTAAGTGATAATCCAGGCTACGATCTCATAATCTATGAACTTCCTGCCGAAGGTGCGCAGGTTTTGCCCGATATTGAAAAGACCTTGGTAGATGATGGAAATATTCCGCTCCTTCTTATTGTGAAAGAGCATACAATTCAGGGTTTGAGTTTACCTGTTCAAATTAAAAGCGATTTTGTGGTTCATGGCGCGAGTGCTGATGAATGCTCATTGCGTATTCGGCAACTCTTGTGGCCCGGAAATGAGGGCTCGGTAAATGATGTTGTTTCGATTGATGGCATGACTATCAATTTGGCAACGTATCAGGTTTCGGTTAATGATGAGCCGATCGATTTTACCTATCTTGAATATGCGTTACTAGCATTTTTAGTTACCCATCCTGGACGCACCTATTCACGCGATGCGCTTCTTCGTCGTGTTTGGGGCTTTGATTATTTTGGTGGCTCGCGTACGGTTGATGTGCATGTTCGACGTGTTCGTGCAAAACTGGGTCCCGAATTATCTCAGCATCTAGAAACCATCCGCGGCGTGGGTTACCTCTGGAACTCTTAAATGTATCAGCGTTAAACGTGCTATCGCTGCAGCTATCATTCTTTAGCGTAACGAATAAGAGAGCTCTTGCAATGAGCTCTCTTTGTTTTGCGCTGTTTTTGTTTTAGGTTATAGGTCGCGGGTATAATCGAATGCATTCTGATGTGAGAGGATTTTGCATGTCTAAAACCGTTGCCGTAATTGACGGAAATTCTTTAATGCACCGTGCATATCATGCGGTGCCGCCTACGATGACTGCTCCTGACGGAACACCAACCAATGCTGCTTTTGGTTTTATATCCATGTTGGTGAAGTTTATTGAAATGGCTCAACCCGATGCCATTATTTGCGCATTCGATAAAGGACGTCCCGCTTTTCGTATGGAAGCGCTTGCTCAATACAAGGCTCAGCGTCCTCCGATGGACGATGATTTGCGGGTACAGTTTCCTGTAATTGAAAAGCTTTTGGATTCCATGGGGATTCCCGTAGTTTCTCTTAAAGGGTGGGAAGGCGATGATATTTTAGGCACCATTGCTGCGCGCGATGAAGAGTTAGGCTATCGCACCCTTTTGGTAACAGGAGATAAAGATGCTTACCAATTAGTAAGTGACTTAACGCGTGTTGTTACCACCAAGCGCGGTATTACCGATGTGGTTATTTATGGTCCTGAAGAGGTAGAGGATCGCTATGGGGTTACCCCGAGTCAATTTACCGACTTTTTAGGCTTGAAGGGTGATAAGTCCGACAACATTCCTGGCGTTCCTGGCATTGGCGATAAGAAAGCCGCTTCTATGTTGCAGTCATATGGCAATTTGGAAGGTATTTATGAAAACCTCGACAAGTTCAAAGGTAAACAGTTAGAAAACCTTACTGAGCACAAAGATGATGCTTTTTTGTCTCGTCAGGTAGCAACGATTGTGCGAGATGCTGATATTGATATCGATCCTTCGGAGGTATCATTTCCTAACTTTGAAGTAGAAGAAGTGACGAAGGCTTTTTCTGAAGTGCGTTTTATGGCTCATCTCAATAAAGTATTGGGCCTTGCTGGTGCCTCAGGTGCTGCTTCGCAGGTACCTACGTTTGAAGTTGTTTCAGAGGTCTGCGAAGGTCAAGAAGCCCGCGAGGCGCTTGATGCGTATCTGTCAAAGTCTCATGAAGCGCCCCTTGCGGTTTCGTGGAAACGAGAAGCGCAGGCGTCCTTGTTTGATTCTGGTTTATCTGTAGCGCTTCTTCTTGATGAAAAAGTTGCCTTTTTCCGAGAGGATGAGGCGCTCGAGGTACTTGCACGTATAATTCGCGAAGTGCCGTTTGCAACCTTTGATGCTAAAGCGTTAGTCGAATGCGTATTCCCTCGTGATGAATCGCAAAAAGCGTGGGTAAGCGCTAAAGAAGTACTCGCTATGAACGCCTTTGATGTTGCGTTGGCTGGTTATGTGGTTGATTCCAATACGGGTGTTTCAACGCTTTCTGCCTTGATGGAGCGTTTTGCTGCTGCGGTTTTGCCTGAGGAAGAGGACGCTGACAAGGCTCTTGTTTTGGAAGTGTCTGCCATTGCTGCGCTTATTGATCCGCTTACTCAAGCACTCGAAGAACGTGAAGTGTATACGGTGTATCAAGAAATTGATGCACCGCTTATCGGAGTGCTGGCATGTATGGAGCGTATTGGTGCTGCAATAGACACGGATCATTTGGCAATGTTGTCAAAGGATGCGGGTGCAGAAATTGAACGTTTGCGTAATGCAATTTATGCCAGTGCGGGTAGAGAATTTAATATTGATTCTCCCAAGCAGCTCTCAGAAATTCTTTTTGACGAAATAGGATTAAAGCCCATTAAGAAAACGCAACGTGGTTACTCTACCGACGCAAAGGTTCTTAAAGAATTATCGAGCGAACATGATCTTCCTCAATTGGTGTTAGAGTATCGCGAATATGCCAAGATTAAATCCACCTACATAGATGCATTGCCGCGTATGATTGCCCAAGATGGGCGTGTCCATACCTCATTTAATGAAATGGTCACCACAACGGGACGTTTATCTTCATCGGATCCTAATTTGCAAAATATTCCCGTACGCACCGAATTCGGTCGCAATATTCGAACTTGTTTCGTGCCTTTGCATGAAGGTGAGGTATTTCTTTCGGCAGACTATTCCCAGATTGAGTTGCGTTTGCTTGCGCATCTGTCAGGGGATGCTCACCTTATTGAAGAGTTTTGTTCAGGCGAAGACTTCCATGCGCGTACTGCTTCGCGTGTGTTTGGAATCCCTGTTGAGGACATAACACCAGAGTTGCGAAGCCGTGCTAAGGCGGTTAATTTTGGTATTGTCTATGGTCAACAGGCTTATGGTTTGGCACAATCGCTCGACATTCCGTTTTATGAAGCGAAAGAGATGATTGATCGCTACTTTGAAGCCTATCCAGGGGTACGTCATTATTTGGATGATGTCGTAGCGCAGGCACATGAATGTGGCTATGCCGTAACTCTTTTCGGTCGCCGCCGCTATATTCCAGAACTCAAAGCGAAAAATCCTGCTCAGCGTGGTTTCGGGGAACGTACCGCTATGAATCATCCTATGCAGGGAACCGCGGCAGACATCATAAAGCTTGCTATGCGTCAGGTTATGGAAAAGCTGGTTGAAGGCCCATTTGGAGCACAGCTGCTTTTGCAAGTTCACGACGAACTAGACCTTTCAGTTCCTGTTAAAGAGGTCGAAGAAGTGTCAGCGCTTGTTAAGGAAGTTATGGAATCAGTGGTAAGGCTTTCCGTTCCTTTGGTAGCAGATGTGTCGAGTGGAAGAAATTGGGCAGAATCTCATTAATTTCTTGTATAAACGTGATAATATATACGGTTGACTCTCGGTATAAATGGAATCAGTTAGTGGTCGCACATAACTTTGTGAAATTTCAAGGTTGTGCGTTGACACCGTCCACGCTGGCTGATAAGATAACGCCTTGCGTTTTGGCATTTTTATAGGAGATTATTCATGTACGCTATTATTAAAACGGGCGGCAAGCAGTACAAGGTGGCCGCTGGTGACTATCTTAATGTAGAAAAGCTTGATGCTGAAGTAGGCAGCACCGTGGCTTTGAACGCTATCGCTATTGTTGATGGCAAGAATGTTGTTGCTGATCCTGAAGAGGCTGCAAAGACCAAGGTTGAGGCTAAGGTTGTTGAGCAGTTCAAGGGTGAAAAGCAGCTTGTATTTAAGTTTAAGAAGCGCAAGAACTACAAGAAGATGCGCGGTCATCGTCAGAACTTGACTCGCATCCAGATTTGCGCTGTAGGTTCCGAGCAAGCGTAAGCAAAGGAGGGAATATTCATGGCACACAAGAAAGGTCAAGGTTCCATCCGCAACGGTCGCGATTCCCAGTCCAAGCGCCTTGGTTGCAAGCGCTTTGCCGGTGAACTCGTAGGTGCGGGCAACATCTTGGTTCGTCAGCGTGGTACCCACTTCCACCCAGGCGAGAACGTAGGTCGCGGTAAGGACGACACCCTGTTTGCTTTGTGCGAAGGTCGTGTTGAATACACCAAGGGCGCACGCCGTAAGGTTCATGTACGTCCTGAGGCGTAAATAATAGTTTACTTTACCTTTTAATTTCAAAGCCCTCTGCGCTGCAGGGGGCTTTTCGTTTAGAATCGGACATACTATGTTTACAGATAAAGTTCGCATATTTGTTAAGGCTGGCGATGGCGGAGCGGGATGTATGTCGTTTCGTCGTGAAGCCCATGTGCCAAAAGGTGGTCCCGACGGTGGTGATGGCGGTAAGGGCGGAGATGTCATTCTTCGTGCCGATATGCGTGTTTCTTCATTGATTGATTATCGTTTCAAGCATCACTTTAAGGCTACCCGCGGAACTCACGGTAAGGGTTCTAAAATGAACGGAGCTAATGGGGAAGACCTTATCTTAAAGGTTCCTGTTGGCACTATCGTGCGTGAATATAACGAAGAAACAAAAGAAACGGGCGAAATAATAGCCGATCTTACCCATGATGGAGAGCAGATTATTGTTGCTCGTGGTGGCGTTGGCGGTCGTGGTAATACTCACTTTGTAACGCCCACTCGTCGTGCTCCTGCGTTTGCAGAACTTGGTGTTCCTGCAGAAGAGTGCTGGGTTGAACTTGAGATGAAGCTTATGGCGGATGCTGCATTGGTAGGTGTTCCCTCCGCAGGTAAGTCTTCGCTTATTTCTCGTATATCTGCCGCAAAGCCTAAAATCGCAGACTATCCTTTCACGACGCTAGTACCCAATTTGGGAGTCGTAAAAATTGATACGTATAACTATGTTGTGGCGGACGTTCCTGGTCTTATCGAAGGTGCCCACGAAGGCAAGGGCTTAGGGCATGAATTTTTGCGCCATATTGAGCGTAGCGCCATCATTTTGCATGTTGTCGATTTGACGGGTGGTTATGAGGGACGTGATCCCGTTGAGGATTACCGTATCATTAATAACGAATTGAAATTGTACGCTCCTGAATTAGCAGAGCGTCCGTGTATTGTAATTGGCAATAAGATTGATGCTCCTGGTGCTCAGGAAGCTGCAGAGCGTCTGGCTCAGGAAGTTAAAAAGGATTCACTTGAGAGGGTTGGCGGCAACGAATTTGAAACAAGTCCCTTGGATCCAAAGCTTTATTGCACCAGTGCGGTTACGGGTGAGGGAATTGAAACACTTATGCGTGTGGTAGGTTCTCGTGTTGCTCAGTTGCGTGAAGAAGCGCGTAAAGCCCAAGAAGGCAAGGAACATTTCGATCAAATTTGGCAGCATCGCCGTGATGAACGTGACAAGCGTTTTGAGATTACACAACTTTCCGAAGGTGTATTTCGCGTTACGGGCAAACAGATTGAGCGAATGGTTATTCAGACCGACTGGGAAAATGATGAAGCAATTACCTTTTTGCAGCATCGCTTTAAGCGCTTGAAGCTTGACGAAGCGCTTGAGAAGGCGGGAGCACGCGACGGCGATGAAATTCGCATTTTGGGATATGAATTCGAATTCGAATCTGCACGCATGCGTGAAGATGATATTTATAGCGGATTGGATATTTAGTTCATGCGAAATGGCAAACGTGTCATAGTTATCAAAATTGGTTCATCAACACTTGTTGATAAACAAGGTAAGCTTGATCGTAGTTATTTTGAAGGGCTTGCAAAGCAAGTGCATGAATTGCGCGAAGCGGGTTGGAGCCCCTTAATTGTTTCTAGTGCGGCAATTGCTTGTGGGCTTGAAGCGCTTGGGGTTACTGTGCGTCCAAGTGATATGCCTTCGCTTCAGGCGGCGGCTTCGGTAGGTCAGAATGCTTTGATGGCAACGTATGCGGAGGCTTTTTCTGAATACGATATCTTAACGTCATGCGTTTTGATAACTCGTCATAGCACGGCAAATCGCAATGCTTATTTGCATGCGCGTGATACCCTTGAGCGCCTGCTTGATTTTAATGTCGTTCCTATCATTAATGAAAACGATACGGTCTCGGTTGAGCAAATTCGTTTTGGTGACAACGATACGTTGGCAGCGCTGGTTTCTTGTTTGATCAAAGCAGATTTGTGTGTCATCTTTTCTGACATTGATGGTCTCTACACCGCTAATCCTTTTGAAGACAAAAATGCCAAGCTTGTGCCTGAGGTAACCAATATCACTCCTGAATTAATGGCAACAGCAACAGGTGCTACCTCTACGGTTGGCAGCGGCGGAATGATAACCAAAATTCGTGCGGCACGTGTGTTAATGATTGCCGGCATTACCATGGTTATTTGTCACGGTAAAGAACTACAAGCACTGCCTCGAATTGTCACAGGAGAAAATATTGGTACGCGCTTTGTTGCTCAAGGCGTCTCACACGATATTACGCCTCGCAAGCTTTGGATTGCGTTAGGTGATTCGGCTAAGGGTGTTATCGAGGTAGATGATGGTGCTAAACGCGCCCTTGTAAATCAAGGCTCTTCGCTTTTATCGGTAGGTATAGTTTCGGTAGAAGGTAATTTTTCTCGGGGCGATATTGTGGATATTAAAGACACTAAGGGTCATCTTTTTGCGCGTGGTCGAGCGGGCGCTCCTTATTCGGAAATGAGCTTAGCGCGTGGGCGTAGTCAAGATGAGCTTAAAGGCAATGAATTGCTGGAATACCTCAATAACAAGCCAGCAATTCATCGAGATGAATTGGTGGTGTTCGAATGAGTGAAGCAACACAGGCAGCAACACGTGCACGAAATGCTGCACCAGCACTTGCCCAGGCTTCAAATGAGCTGCGCAACGAAGCGCTTTTCGCTATGGCATCAGCTCTGCGTGCTCATACGCAGGGTATTCTTGAGGCCAATGCTCAAGATTATGAACAAGCGCGTGCTAAGGGTACAAAAGAATCCCTTCTCGACCGTTTGATGCTCAATGAAGATCGTCTTGCTTCTATGGCAGATGCTCTTGTGGCATTAGCTAATTTACGCGATCCTCTTGGTCGTGTTTTAGAAGAGCGCATGCTGTACAACAATATACAATTGCGCCGCGTTACAGTTCCTTTGGGTGTTGTGGCAATGGTGTATGAAGCGCGGCCCAATGTTACGGCTGACGCAGCAGGTATCTGCGTTAAATCAGGTAATGCTGCGGTACTGCGTGGTGGATCGATGGCAATTCATTCTTGCAATGCCATTGCCGATGTTCTTCGTGATGCACTGGAAACAGTAGGGCTTCCTGCTGATTGTATTGTTCCTATTCGATCAACAGATCGCGCTGAAACAGACGAGCTTCTTTCTCTTCATGGGCTTGTGGATGTTCTTATTCCTCGCGGAGGGGCAGGTCTTATCCAGCATTGCATTGATCATGCTAAGGTTCCTGTTATTGAAACGGGAACAGGCAATTGCCATGTATATGTGCAGGAAACTGCTGATTTTGATATGGCACGAGCCATTATTATGAACGCTAAAACACAGCGTCCTGGGGTTTGCAATGCTGAAGAATCTCTTCTGGTTGATGCTTCTATCGCAAAAGAATTTCTCCCAGAAACGCTTAACCAGCTAACAGCGGCAGGTGTTACTATTCATGGTGATGCGCTAGCACGTGAATGTGCAGAAATAGCTGATCAGGCTAGTTCTGAATCTTATGTGCTCAGTCATTTTATTGATGCCACAGAAGATGATTGGGGCCGTGAATATCTTGGTCCAGAAATTAGCGTCAAGGCAATCACGGGTGGCGTTGAAGAGGCAATTGATCATATTAATCACTACGGTACAGGTCATTCTGAGTGCATAGTAACCAACGACGATACAATAGCTCAACGTTTTCAGCAGATGGTGGATGCTGCTGCGGTATATGTGAATGCTTCTACACGTTTTACTGATGGCGGCGAATTCGGTCTTGGTGCAGAAATTGGCATTTCAACCCAAAAGCTTCATGTCCGCGGTCCTTTCGCGCTCGATGCTTTGACAAGTTCGAAATATTTACTTAACGGTACAGGCCAGGTAAGGTCTTAGCGTATGAGTCAGGTCAAGTAAGGTCTTAGCGTATGAGTGCTATTGATGTCATAGAGGCGGTGCGTAAAGCGCGCAATGCGCCAAGCCCTGTAATTTGCGAGCGATTTGATAATTTGGGTCGTAATGGGGCGTACCGTCGTATTGGTATTATGGGTGGCACTTTTGATCCTATTCATAATGGGCATTTGGTGTGCGCGGAGCAAGTTCGTGAAGACTTTAATCTGCATGCAATTATTTTTATTCCTACAGGTCAGCCCGTTTTTAAGCGTGGTAAAAAAATTGCTTCAGGGCGGGAGCGTCTTGCCATGTGCCGTGGTGCCATAGCGGATAATCCTTTTTTTGATGTAAGTTCAATTGAAGTAGACCGTGGGGGAGATACTTACACGATTGATACTTTACGCACCCTGCGTGCTCATTATCCGTCAAACGTGGATCTTTATTTCATTGCGGGAGCTGACGCTATAGCAAGTGTTTCAAAATGGAAAGATGCCGACGAAATGGGAAAACTAGCTCGTTTCATCGGAGTTGATCGCCCGGGATATGAGTTATCAGAAGAGCGTCGTCGTGCTATAAAAGAGAGCGCTCCAAGCATAGATATTTCATTTTTAACAATTGAAGCCCTAGCAATTTCATCCAGCGAGCTTCGTAATCGTCTAGAATCAGGACGTTCTATTCGTTATCTAACTCCTCAAGTAGTTGTGGATCATGTGATGGAACATAAGCTTTATTCGAATGAGGAGGTTGGTTGTGGCCAAAAACCATGACAACACTAACAAAAAAAGTCAAAGCGAATTGAGGGAGCCTACTGCAGAAGAACTTTCTGAGTTTGCTTATCTTCCTACAAAAATTACGGGTCTTAATGAAAAGAAACCGTTGGGTTCTACATCTTATAAGTATATGAAGGGTCTATTGATGCAACGCGTAAGTCCAGCGCGATATGTCCATAGCCTCTCAGTTGCTAAGACAGCTCGAAAAATTGCTCGTGCCTATGGGTATGATCCCCATACCGCTCGCATGGCGGGCTTGCTGCACGATTGGGACAAAGCTTTATCACATGATCGTTTGGCAGATCGTGTTAAGGATTACCAGATAGATATTGATAAAGAAGTAATTGAATCAACGCCATGGGTCTTGCATGGCGCAACGGCAGCAGCTGTTCTTGCAGAAGAAGCTCCTGAGCTTGGTGAAGAAGTTTTTTCTGCTATTGCTCGTCATACAGTAGGCGCTCCTGATATGTCACCTATGGATATGATTGTTTTTGTGGCAGATAAAGTGGAGCCAACTCATGATGTATCTTCCTACAAGTATCTCTATAAGCAAATTGGCGATATTTCTTTGGAAGAATTGTTCTTTGGTGTTTTAAAAGAGAGCATGGGCTACTTAGTTCGTTCTGAGAAACCTATTACAAAGGATTCCGTTGTAGTATGGAATTGGTATTGCAAAGCTCGTAAGTCGAAGGAGAAAAAATAGTGAGTGAATTATCTTCTCGCGAATGTGCGTTAATTGCAGCACGCGCTGCAGACGAACGTAAAGCTAGCGACATTATGGTAATCAAAGTAGGAGATTTAGTAGACGTAACTGACTACTTTGTAATTGCCACTGGCGCTAATACTCCTCAAGTTGAAGCAATTCTTGACAATATCGAAGAAGCACTTCGCAAAGAAGCAGGAGTAAAACCAGCCTCGCGTGAAGCAACTAACGACCATTCATGGGAACTTTTAGACTACGGTTCGTTTGTGGTAGATATTTTCCAACCTGAAGCTCGTGACTACTATCGTTTAGAAATGCTGTGGAGCGATGCGCCAATTGTAGATTTGGCGGAAGCTGGCATTGAACACCCTGAGTATTCAGAGCGTATTGCTAAGTTAGTTGGACACGTAGAAGAAGCTCGCTCAGAAAACTAGCTGCACCAATAATTTGTTGCAGCAAAACCAAAGCTGGTTACAACAACTAGCTGCAAAGCCAAAATGAGCTGTAACAATAACTAGCCGCAATAATAGCAAGTTGCAAAACCAAAATAAGCGCAACAATAACTAGCCGCAAAACCAAAATTAGTCGCTGCGGCTAAGTGATTGCACCGAATCTCTCGTTATGTACGAGAATCAAGAGTATATTCTGTCTGATTGTAGGCGGAATATTGGATGATTCCATATAAATGGTCGTTTGTTACATGGAGTATTTTGTGCGCTCTTAAAATTGGTACATAACGAGAGATTCGGTGCATTTGTTTGCGAAATTAATAAAATAGTGTTTTCTGCTTTGGCTACCCTAGCTTTGGCTACCCTAGCTGCCTTAGTGGCTTATCGTTGTAGGATACTGACCGTCTCTACATGGTAGGTTTGAGGGAACAGGTCCACAGGTGTTGCTTTAATTAGTTTGTAGCCAACATTTTTAAAGCGGGCAATATCACGTGCCCAGGTGGCAGGATCGCAACTGACATAGGCTACCCGTTTAGCACCAGTAGCAGCAATGCTGGTCGTAACTCCCTTTGCAAGACCTGAGCGGGGAGGGTCAACAACAAGCGCATCTAGCTCGCCTAAGGTAGGTAGTTCACGAGCGCTATCGCCGCCGATAACTTCAATGTTGCTTAAGTTTGCGCGTTCCATATTGCGGCGCAAATCGCGCACTGAAGAAGCAGCTGATTCTACGGCATATACAAAGTCGCATTGTTGTGCCAATGGCAAAGTAAAGGTTCCTGCACCGCAATAGAGATCTGCCACTATACTGGATTCGTCAAGTTCAAGTCCTTCAATTACCAACTGGATCATTTTTTCGGCTTGTGCGGTATTTACTTGGAAAAAACTTGGGGCACTGATGTGGTAAGTGGTATCAAGAAGTTCTTCACTCCAGCATCCTTTGCCGTATAAAGCTTCAACCTTTTTTACCTTGCGTGCTTTTCCTTGATCGGCAATAACACGCACAATACTTGTGCACTTAAGTGCGCTTTTCAGGGTGTCGGCGGCTATTTTTCGTGGAAACGCACAAGGGTTAGTCCATAAGGCAACTTCAGTATCTTTTGTGCGCACACTGTGACGTATGCCAACACGAAACACTCCCAGCTCATTGCAACCTTGTAGATAGGCAAGCGCTCCGCGCAGAGCGCCAGGAGCTTTTTCTATCCCTTTAGCACCTAACGGGCATAGTTTTGGAATAGGGGTGAAATTACCCCCTTGTTGATGGAAGCCCAAGGCGAACTTTCCCTGAGAATCAACACCAGTGGAAAGTTCGATTTTGTTACGGTAACCCACTTCGCGTTTTGAAGGAACGCAAGGTGCAATAAGTTTTTCGGCCATTTCTCGTTTGAAACCACCGATGCGACTAAGTTGGCTTACTACATTTGTTCGTTTTGCTTCTAGCTGCGCAGAATACGATAAATGCATCCAGGGGCAGCCACCGCAAACATCAGCATGAGAGCAGACGGGTTTAACGCGCAATGGGCTTGGTTTAACTATGGCTTGAACAACACCTTCGCTATAGGAAGCTGTTTGGTGCGTTAACTCAACATCAATAACATCTCCTGGTGCGGTTCTGGGAACGAAAATTACTTTTCCTTCATCTGAACGGCCAACACCAGCTGCGCCATACGCCATCGAATTAATGGTGACACGGAGAGGTGAAGTCATTGCAAGCCGCCTTTTCGTCTTGTTTAGTGCTAGTTTGGGTTTAACCTGTATAGTGGTTTCTTGTTGGTTTTCTTGCAGAAATGCAATCAATATCAATCATAACGTATAATAGTATGACTTGGGCCCTCTTAGCTCAGGGGATAGAGCGTCTGCCTCCGGAGCAGAAAGTCGCAGGTTCGAATCCTGTAGAGGGCGCCAGTTTAGAACATACGCAAACCTGAACCATAGGCTTGCAGATTATTTGCAGATTATTTGCGGACGGTTTGCAGGTGAATTTTGGAAATAGCAGGTAGATTTTGGAAATAGCAGTAAGGGGTTAAGCTATGGCTATGTATATACCCGAATATAAGCCCAACGGCAATGAAGTTGCGGTGGTTAAAACTTCCAAGGGTGATATTCGCGTTCAACTAATGGGTGAAGACGCTCCTATTCATGTAGGTAATTTTGTTGAACTTGCCAAAAAGGGTTTCTATGACAATTTAAAGTTTCATCGCTATGTTCCTAATTTTGTTATTCAGGGCGGGTGCCCCAATACCCGAGATCTTGACTCTGAACAGGTAAAAGCTGCTGAAGGAAATCCTTTCGCAGGTCTTGGAACGGGCGGTCCTGGTTACACCATTCCAGAAGAATACACGACCAATCCAAATAACAAACACTTGGATGGTGCGCTTGCTATGGCACGTTCACAGAACCCCAATTCAGCTGGTTCTCAGTTCTACTTCTGTCTTGGTCCTCAACCCTTCTTGGATTCGGGCTATACTGTATTTGGCCAAACGATTGAAGGATTAGACGTCATTGGTCAACTGCGCGTTGGAGATGTAATTGAAACCATTCTTATCGAAAACGCTAACGAGTAAAATTACTAATGAGTAATTATTTGTCTGGCGAACTAAGTGCTAGACATTACGACTCTTCACCGGGATCGTAAGAGAGGAAACGAACCATATATGAACAACGAGATTTTCCAGCAGGCAAGAAGTGCATACGTCACTAAACAATATGACGTAGCACTAGAAAAGTTTACCGAATGCCTGCAGGACACCTCAGTCTCAAAGGCTCCGGGCGAACTTGGTCTTTTGTATCACCAGATTGGTAACTGCCTTGTTAAGCTCAATGATCCTAATGAGGCAATTCATGCGTATTCGCAGGCAATGATTGATGAATCCTACGATGCGCTTGGATCGGTAAGCTACAACTTGGGTATGGTTTATGCATCTCAGGGGGACTTTGAAGATGCTATTACCAATTTCCAAGCTGCATTGGATGATTCGCGTTATCCAACGCCTTACAAAGCCTATCAAGCAATGGGTAATTCCTTGCTAAAGTTAGGCAAGTCTGCTGAAGCCGGCGCAGCATTTCGTTCTGCAGCGCTTGACGAAATGAATCCGGATCCCACTAAGGCTCTCCTTAACTTAGGCGTTTGTTTTATGGCTCTTGATCGTCCGATGGATGCTATTGCGTCATACGAAAGCGCTCTACAGTTTGATATGAAGCCTGAAACGCGCAACAAGTTGTTTGCCAATATGGGTCAGGCTTATGTGGCTGATGGAAAAATGGACAAGGCGGTTCGTGCTTTTGAATCTGCCTTAGCCGATAAAACGTATGTATTTAATGATGCTGCCAATGTTGACTATCAGCGCGCAGTAGCTGCGGTTGCCTCTGGCGCTACGGGTGAGCAAGAATCACTTTCTCCTGTGGGCACTACTTCACAAACTGATCTTTCTGGTTTGGATGTCCCAGGAGATGGCGTGCCTATTGAAGCTCAGCCTTTGGATCCTTCGGAAATGGGTACTACCCAAATTTCTGAAACAAGCATTATGCGCAGCATTGCGGAAGTTGAGCAAAACAGCGATTTCTTTGCGACTCAGCAGCCTGATTTTCAGGATTGGACGCAGGGCGTAAAAAAGAAACATCGCCATCGCGGCCTAAAGATTTTCTTGGTTATCTTGATTTTACTGGTTCTTGTTGGTGGCGCTGGTACCTATGCATATCTGCAAGGAATTGGATTCCCTTCACAACAGGATCAAATTACTGCCATGTTTAACGATCCTTCTAATGGTGAAGTGTATGCTTCCAGCCTTGACGACAACGCTAAATCGCAAATTGCGGATATGATTCCTGCATCAAGCACGGTTACGATCAATGGTACAACGAATAACATAAGCACCGCTGATGCTTACGTAACGGCAACTACTCAGCAAGGCGGAGAAATTCCTTATCACGTATCCTTGGTGCGAGACGGAATAGGTTGGAAGGTGTCTAACGTAGCTTTGTCGTTTGCAAGTCAGACGGCTCAGTAAGCGGATTGCTGCAGATAAATTGGGCGATCATGCCTGACTAGCTGCGTGTCGTGAAGTCTAGTGCGCTATAAAGCCTTTCGAAGTATTTGCCTAGAGGTAATAACTTCGTAAAATTGGGCAATAGTGGTACTGGAAGCACGCAATGTTGGTGTACGTTTACAGCGTTGGTGTGCGTTTAGTAAGAAAGATCCAGGACCTGAGACAATCTGTCCTGTTTCATAACAATGATTTTTACCTACGAAAGGAACAAAGTATGGCAATCGAAAAGACCTACAGCATGATCAAGCCTGACGGCGTTCGCAATGGCCACATCGGCGAAATCGTTACTCGTTTTGAACGCGCTGGCCTTACGATCGAACGTATGGAAATGGGTATGGTTACCCCTGAGCAGGCTGCTGCAAACTATGCAGAGCATGAAGGCAAGCCATTCTATGATGGTCTGATTTCCTATATCACTTCTGGTCCTGTTGTAAAGATGGTTGTTTCTGGCGAAGGTGCTGTAAAGAAGTGTCGCTCTCTTATGGGCGCAACCAATCCTGCAGAAGCTGCTCCTGGCACCATCCGCGGCGATTTTGGTTTGATTATGGACGAAAATGTAATTCACGGTTCAGACTCTGTTGAATCTGCAGAACGTGAGATTGGTATTTTCTTTAAGTAAGCACGAATTTTTAAAATAAGCGTGTGTTTTACGAGCCCTGGCGGTATGCTAGGGCTCGTAGTGTGTAGGAGAGCTGTTAATTATTGGTTGTTAAATTCTTGTTTGAATACAGGAATTAAGCAGTATGGTAAAATTCATGTTTACGATTGCTCGCAGATAGTTTTAAGGATGATGCATGTCTTTCCTTGATTTTATACAGAACGCCACTTCGTCTAATTCATACGATATGGCAATCGATTTGGGTACGGCTAATACCCTTGTTGCCATAACTGGTCAGGGTATTGTTATTAACGAACCTTCGGTTGTTGCTATTGAGCGGAGTACTCATCGCGTATTAGCTGTTGGTCATGAAGCTAAAAACATGATCAACCATACTCCCGATACGTTTTCTGCTGAACATCCTCTTCATGATGGTGTTATTGCTGACTATGATGTTACCGAGGCTATGATTTCTGCCTTCATTAATAAGGCGGCACCTCGTCGCTATCCTTGGCAGCCCAAACCTCGCATCGTTGTTTGTATTCCTTGCGGTGCTACTTCTGTTGAAAAGCGCGCCGTATTTGAGGCAACTATCCAAGCGGGAGCTCGTCAGGCATACCTGATTGAAGAGCCTATGGCAGCAGCAATGGGCGCAGATCTGCCCGTCACTGAGCCTACTGGTTCTATGGTTGTAGATATTGGCGGTGGTACTACAGAAGTTGCTGTTATTTCTTTGGGTGGTATCGTTACTTCTTCATCGCTGCGCCTTGCAGGTAATCGTTTAGATGAAGCAATTGCGATGCATTTGCGTGATCTTCTTGGAATTAAGATTGGCGAACGCACGGCGGAAGTTATCAAGATTAAAATAGGTTCTATTCTGCCCTTTGAGGATGGTCGTGAACGCGACATGATTATCTCTGGACAGGATGTGCTAACTGAACAGCCGAAAGAGGTTACTATTCAATCCGAAGATGTTCGTGATGCACTTCAGGCTCCCATTGACGAAATGGTAGTACATATCAAAGAAACGTTTAAGAAGACCAATCCAGATTTGGCTTCTGACATTATTTCGAATGGTATCTTGCTCACGGGCGGCGGTGGCTTGCTGAACGGTCTGGATCGTTATTTCTCGCAACAGCTTGAAATTCCTGTTTGGACCAGTGAAACAGCACTCACCAATGTAGTAACGGGTTGTTTGAGAGTATTAGAAACTCCAACAGCACTTAAGCAAATACTTATGAGATCAAAGTAGGAGAACTTCGCATACAATGGCCCTGAACCTGAACGATAAACGCATCCCATTCGGTGGCCAATTTAACGCAACGATACTACTGGTTATTTTGCTGGTAGTTTCGTTAGTTTTGGTCGTTGTTTATGTGCGCGAAGGGGACGAAGGTCCTCTCCATACAATACAAGATTCAACATCAGCGTTGTCTTCGCCTCTCTCATCAATAGGGGCTGCAAGTAGTTCTTTGGCTGCATCAGCAACAACATCAATTGAAGATTTAACTGCTGATGGCCAAACGCTCAATCAACTTCGAGAAAGTAATGCGACGTTGAGCCAGATGGTGGTCGAACTGGAAGAATATCGTCAGGAAGCCACTCGTCTTGAAGCGCTTATTGGTTTGCATGATGCGTATGGTTTTACTTCGGTTGCAGCACGGGTAACGGGCTACTCTTCCGATTCTTATAATCGCATTATTACTATCGATGCAGGTTCTGCTTCTGGTGTTACCGAAGGTCTGCCTGTTATGGGATCGACAGGTGTAATTGGTCAGGTTATTTCAGTGAGCACCTATTCTTCTCAGGTGCGTTTACTCAACGATGCCCAAAGTGGCGTTGCGGTAATGCTGCAATCTTCCCGTGCGGAAGGCATTTTATCGGGCTCGGTTGAAGGGGTTTTGTACCTTGAGGGTGTTGATGAAGGTGTTGAAGTAAAAGAGGGAGAAGCGGTAATTACTTCTGGTTTGGGCGGCGGTTATTTCCGTGGTTTAGTTGTTGGTACGGTATCTAAGGTAGAACAGCGCCAAGGCGATGCTACTCGTACTATTGTTATTACACCAAACGCTTCATTTGCCAACATAAGTGAAGTTCTTGTAGTGCTTGGTATGAGCAATGAAGGTGCTGCTGACGATGATCAGGCTGCGGCTAATGCAGTTGTGTCGGCGGTAGGTCCTGAAGTGCTGTTAGGAAATGTTCCCGCACCAGCCACAACGCAAGATTCGCAGGAAAATGGCGATGACTCAGGAAATGACTCATCGGATTCTGATTCGGACACAACGGATGAAGGAAGCGAGTGATAGTATGCGCGAATGGATGCTTCCTCTCATATGCTCTGCAATTATTGTAGTAATACAGGTAATATTTGCCCCTATTCTAACCATTTTTTCAGTGGTGCCGAATTTTATTGTGGCATTTGTTTTGGTTTTGGCTATAGTGCGCAGGCCTGATTCTACGTACGTATATGCGTTTGTTTTGGGGCTTATTTCTGATCTATTGTCGCAAACGCCTGTCGGGCTAAGTTCGTTGTTGCTACTGGTAATTACGTTTGTATTGTCTCGTGCTTTTGAAGTGCTTGACGATTCGAATATTGCTATGCCTATCATTGCCTTTGCGGCAGCTATTTTTGTTTTTGAGTTGCTGTTTATGATTATCTTGCTTATTGCAGGATATCAGGGTGGATTTATTGAATTGTTCTTGCAGCGCGTCATCCCCTTGACGGTGTTTAATGTGGTAATCGCTGCAATATTGTTTGTTGTCATGAGGCGCTTGCCTTTTGCGCAGCCTGTAAATGATGCGTGGAAGGTATCTGGCGGCGGCGGTTTCCGCTAAGGTTTGTGATCGCTTTATGCTTTCAGCTATTCTGACAACCATAGCTGCACTTGTGGTGCTCGGCGTTCTTGCTGTTGTTATTTTTCGTGTTCGTTCTCAGTCTTCTCATGCCAGAACGAGCAGTCGTATGCGTGTGAAGTCTGTTACTTCAGTGGGTATTGCCGCAGAAACCCCTAAAACTTCAGTTTCTTCAGGATCGGGAGCTTCCTTCGGAGGATCTTCAATCAGCGGGGAAGGGCTACGAAGCCGTTTTGTTGCGGTAGGGGTTATTGCTGCAGGAGTTTTTAGTGCTCTGGCAGTGCGCTTGTTTGGTTTGCAGGTTCTCAATAGCGCTTCTTATAGCGAAGAAGCGCAGAATAATCTCTATACTACGGTCAATACCCCCGCACCTCGTGGGGTTATTTACGATTCGCAAGGCGTTGCCCTGGTGGCCAATCGCCAGGTACAAACTGTTTTGGCGGATGCGGACGTAGTTGATAATCCCGATGTTCTTCTTCGTCTTTCGTCGTTGTTGGGAATTCCTTATGAAGTTGTTCGTTCGCGTATTCTGGACTCTTCATCGGGCGCTCAGAGTCAACGTGTGGTGGCAAGTGATGTAAAGCTTCGTGATATTGCCTACATTTCTGAACATCGCGATGCTTTCCCTGGGGTTACCACTCAGGTTCGTACCACAAGAAGCTATCCTTATGCTGCATTGGCAGCGCATGTTTTGGGCTATACCGGCACAGCTTCGGAAGAAGATTTAAAGAATGCTGCTGAAGGTCGTGATATTGAAAGTGGCGATGCGGTAGGAAAAAGTGGCGTTGAACAGACCTATGACGCGCTTATTGCCGGAGATCATGGCCAGCGTATTTTAGTAACCGATGCTACGGGAGTTATTCAACAGGTAGTAGCCGAAACAGATCCCGCTAAGGGCAACGATGTGTATTTGACTATCGATGCGCGTGTTCAATATGTGGCAGATCTTGCTTTACAAGAAGCAGTAACAGGTGGTACGGGTACTGCAGCGTCGTGTGTTGTTATTGATGTGGAAACAGGCGGCATTGTTGCCATGTCGAATTATCCCACCTATGAACCAGAGCGCTTCATTGGCGGCATTTCTCAAGATACGTGGGATGCATACCAAACTGAAGAATCTCACTATCCTTTAATGAACCGTGCTATTGCTGGTACCTATCCTGCAGCATCGTGTTTTAAGGCGTTTACTGGCTTGGCGGGTTTGACTTATGGTTTTGCTGATACTAAACGTACCTGGGATTGTACGGGTACCTGGACAGGATTTGGCGATGAATTCCCTCAGGACTGTTGGTTAGAAACAGGTCATGGTCCTATTACGTTTCGTGAAGGTGTTATTGAATCGTGCGACACGGTATTTTATGAAATCGCAAAAGATTTTTATAATGCGCGTGGCACTCTTGGTAATGAAGCGATGCAGGACTTTATTAAGGAATTTGGCTATGCGGCTTCGACTCATATCGATTTGTCGGGTGAAGCAGAGGGCCGTATTCCTACTCCTCAATGGAAACAAGAATATTTCAAGGATGTTCCTGAAGAAGCGCAGTGGCTGCCGGGTGATATGTCAAATATGGTTATTGGTCAGGGTTATGTACTGGTAACTCCTATTCAGGTAGCTCGTGCTTATGCCGCCGTTGCTACGGGCAGGCTTTTGCGCCCTCATTTGCTCAAAGAAGTTAAAAATTCATTGGGTGAGACGGTTTTATCATTTGAAACAATAGAAGATTATCACCCTGAAGTGGATCCGTCCCTCTTAGCAGTAATGCAGGATGCTCTTCATGGTGTTGCAACGGAAAACTCTAGTGTTGCAGCTGACTTTGGACAGTATTCATGGAGCGCTGCCGCTAAGACGGGTACGGCAGAGGTTGCTGGCAAACAGGACATGGCATGGTTTTCTTGCTATGCTCCTTATGAACAGCCTAAGTTCGCCTTGGCGCTCTGCTTGGAAGAAGGCGGCAGCGGTGGTACCACGGGTTCCCCTATTGCAGCACGCATTATGGATGCAGCAATTCGTTGCTCGGAAGGTACGTTTGACCAACAGATAACTCCTATTGCCGCAGGATCTGTTGGGGGGCAAGAAGCTCCGAGTGACGACGAAGAAGATAATTCGGATGAAGAGACAGAGGAATAGGTGTTCAGATGTCGCAGATGATGAATGAAATCAGTTCTGTTCGCCCGCAGGATCCTTCTGTCGCGAAAGCGTTTAAGCCTCGTCGGTTTAAGTATATTAACCCGCCCTTTATCTTCTTCATTCTTGCTTTAGTTTTCTATGGCTTGTTAGTGCAATTTTCTGCCACCTCGTCCGACCCTGACTATAGCTTTACCAGACAACTCATGGGTGTGGGCGTGGGTATGGTTCTTTTTGCTGCGCTTACTCGGGTGGACTATCACGTACTTTCGGGATATACAACGGTATTTCTTGTCGTTAATATTGTTCTTCTGTTATCTCCGCATATTCCTGGAATTGGTGTTGAGGTTAATGGTGGTCAATCGTGGATCAATATTGGTATTCAGCTGCAGCCAGGCGAATTTGCTAAAGTCACAGTAGTTTTGCTGGCGGCATCAGTTATGGCTCGCTATGGCGGACGATTAAATGATCTGCGGGAATACATCAAAGCACTTCTTATCATGGCAGTGCCTTTTGTGTGTGTTATGACTCAGCCAGACCTTGGTACGGGTTTGGTGTATTTGATGATTGCGGGATTCGCGCTCATTATTGGTGGTGCCGATTGGCGTTTTATTGCGGGAACAGTAGGCGTTTTGGTGGTGCTGGTTGCTGCTATTTTATTAATTGACCCCGTGTTAGACCAGCTTGCTGGTAGCGATGTTTTGCTTAAAGACTATCAAATGTCTCGTCTGACAGTATTTTTGGACCCCACTCATGACACTTCAGGTGATGGATATAACCTACAGCAAGCTATGATTGCAATTGGTAGTGGCGGCTTGTTTGGTAAAGGATTTATGCAAGCCACTCAGTCGTCTTTAGGCTTCTTGCCTGAAGCGCCAACAGACTTTGTCTTTTGTGTATTAGCAGAAGAATTCGGTTTTATTGGCGCTTTGGTTCTTATCGCTTTCTATATTGGTTTAATTGTTTGTTCAATCACTATTGCAAGAAACTCGGGCGATTTGTTTGGCACTATTATTGTTGTGTGCGTTGTGGGTATGTGGCTTTTCCAGATATTGGAAAATATTGGCATGACGTGTGGACTTATGCCGATCACCGGCATCCCGCTTCCTTTTGTCAGTTATGGTTCATCATTTATGATCGTAAACTTCATGATGCTCGGTTTAATTAATTCAGTTTGGGTTCATAATGGTCGCTAAGTGAAAGGGGACCTCCGTGAAGCTTCCAGTCGATTTACCCGCAGTACTCTCAGCTGCTCTTGATATCGAACGAGCCAGTTCTATTCCTGTGTCGGTCAATATTTTGATTGACGAAACTGCAACACCCGATTTTCAGGTGTTTGTTCGCGCAGGCTTTAATAGCGAGTCGCTTAATTCTCGTGTCATGGTGAGCTATTTTCCTACTCAAGCCCCCGATACGGCACTTTCATGTGACTTAACCATTATTGCGGCATCAAAGAATGAATCGGTTGGGGCTATTGCTTCATCGTTCCGCAATCAAGGAACTCCTGTTTTGGTAGTTGCAGAAAATGGCGAAGAGGTTATCGCCCTTGCCAAGCAGTCGGGCAATCCACTACCTGAAGACGACGTGGTCTTTTTGCAGGATGCTGCATTTGATGAAGAATTAAAAGGGGAACTTGCCGACAAAATAGGCAGATGGATTGTTGCCGCTGTTGATGCTGATAAGAAGCTCGCGTTTTCTATCGCCTATCCTTTTGTGCGTAGACCTCTTGCCTATGATGCTATTTCTACGACATCACTGCAGAATGCTGGTATTGGTGTAGTGGTGTTTGTTCCTGGTGCCGATATGCCGTTGATGACGGCAAATCAAATTAAGATGATCTTGCAAATTGCCGCTGCGTACGGTCAACCGTTGGGGCCAGAGCGCGTAGTGGAGCTTTTAGGAGTATTAGTAAACGCCTTTATTTTCCGTAGTATTTCTCGTCAGCTTGCAGGACTTGTGCCAGCACTTGGCTGGGCAGTGAAAGGCACTATGGGATATTTGGGTACTCAAGCCATTGGGCGAGCTGCTATTGAATACTTCGAAGGTGGCGGAAGTGTTGCTGGATTGGTGGCTTTGGCGGGCAAGGCAACTAACGAAACAGCTAAAGTGGTAACGTTTGCGCAGAGCCAGCCAACGCTGCGTTCTGTTGGTGAAAAGGTGGGTCCTATAGCACGAAAAGTAGCCACTGGCGCCTTGGATGCACTTGGTCCTGTAGCAACTTCAGCAGGGAAGACTATTTTGTCATCTATGAAGCCAGGAGCCCGAAAGAAAAAAATTTAAAAAGAAAAGGATTAACACCTTTAGACTATAGGCCTCAATCCTTATCCATATCAATTTAATTTTAAATGAAACTTAATGATTCAAAACACTTAAAGCCTTTTTATTAAGCTAAAATCAGATTGCTATGTGCCAGTATAGTGTATGTAATTTATAAACTACAATTTTAAATATTAGATCCCAATGTAACTTTGACAACACCACCAGAAAAAGTTGGTTTGATACTTACCATTAATGTGTGTGTCTTAGTTCCTCCTATTACCGGTAAAGTGTAATCAACCTCATATTTACCATAAGCATTAGATGGAGCATAACTAAGGCTTCCCCAACTATACCTGTCACGTATAAATGTTGTCCCAGCCAAAGAATTATATCTACCATCACTTACT
>OGYW01001252.1_pt1 | contig 22955 bp, 19 predicted proteins | sample 1576621 | NCBI WGS metagenome assembly OGYW01 (sample SAMEA3541528, study PRJEB24748) | human gut metagenome | biome: human gut; feature: human-associated habitat; material: faeces | place: China | collected 2012 | reverse complement strand
TGCTTGTACTTATTTGGATTTTATTTTCATCTTTAATATGTCTGTTTGTTTATTGCGAATAATCACCGTAGCATCCAGCCCGTTCATAATAGGCATTTTTATATCCATCAGAATAGCTTCCGCCTTGTTGCGATTCTCTTCGAACAAATTTACAATATCTTCACCATTCTTTGCCCATAGTATCTCGCATTTCTTGCCGATAATAGCCTTTATCAGTTTAAAGTTACTATCATCATCTTCCGCAACCAGAATAAGCGGACGGTAATCTCCTGACACTTTTTCTATTTCCATGACCTATGCGTTTTGTTTATATAGGGGCAAAGATATAAAAAATAATAGATTTGCACTATCTTTGCAGCTCATTAAAAAAATATATAATGATTTCTATAGACGGACTGGCCGTAGAATTCGGCGGAACTACTTTATTCAGTGACATATCTTTCGTTATCAACGAAAAAGACCGTATCGCCCTAATGGGTAAAAATGGAGCGGGGAAAAGTACATTATTGAAAATCCTGGCAGGTGTAAGACAACCTACCCGTGGAAAAATCTCAGCCCCCAAAGACAGTGTCATAGCTTACCTTCCACAGCACCTTATGACGGAAGACGGACGTACCGTATTCCAGGAAGCGGCGCAAGCCTTTGCCCACCTGCATGAAATGGAAGCTGAAATAGAGCGCCTCAACAAGGAACTGGAAACGCGTACCGACTACGAAAGCGACAGCTACATGGAACTTATCGAGAATGTCTCCGCCTTAAGCGAAAAGTTCTATGCCATCGACTCCACCAATTACGAGGAGGATGTGGAAAAAGCACTGCTCGGACTGGGGTTTGTACGCGAAGACTTCAACCGCCAGACCAGTGACTTCAGCGGCGGATGGCGCATGCGCATCGAGCTTGCCAAGCTGTTGCTGCAAAAACCTGACGTGCTGTTGCTAGACGAGCCTACCAACCATCTGGACATAGAATCCATACAATGGCTGGAAGATTTCCTTATCAGCAACGGAAAAGCTGTCATCGTCATCAGCCACGACCGTAAATTCGTGGACAACATTACCACCCGTACCATTGAAGTGACCATGGGACGGATATACGATTATAAAGTAAACTACTCCAAATACCTGGAGCTCCGCAAAGAACGCCGCGAACAGCAACAGAAAGCCTACGACGACCAGCAGAAGTTCATTGCCGAAACCAAGGAATTCATCGAACGGTTCAAAGGTACCTACTCCAAAACCCTGCAAGTGCAAAGCCGCGTAAAGATGCTGGAAAAGTTGGAACTGCTGGAAGTGGATGAAGAAGACACTTCAGCCTTGCGCCTCAAATTTCCTCCTTCTCCCCGCTCAGGCAATTATCCCGTCATCATGGAGGGAGTAGGGAAAAGTTACGGTGACCATGTGGTCTTCAAAAACGCCAACCTCACCATAGAACGGGGAGACAAGGTTGCTTTCGTCGGTAAGAACGGTGAAGGAAAGTCAACGTTAGTGAAGTGCATCATGAAGGAAATAGAACATGAAGGCACCCTCACGATAGGACACAACGTGCAGATTGGATATTTCGCACAAAACCAGGCCTCATTGTTGGATGAAAACCTGACCGTATTCCAGACCATCGACGATGTGGCAAAAGGAGAAATTCGCAACAAGATACGCGACCTGCTGGGTGCCTTCATGTTCGGTGGCCCCGAAGAGTCCATGAAGAAGGTCAAGGTGCTTTCCGGTGGAGAGCGCACACGCCTTGCCATGATAAAACTTTTGCTCGAACCGGTGAATCTGCTGATACTGGACGAACCGACCAACCATCTGGACATGAAAACCAAAGATATCCTGAAGCAAGCGTTACTGGATTTTGACGGTACCCTGATTCTCGTCAGCCACGACCGCGACTTCCTGGACGGACTGGTAAGCAAGGTATATGAATTTGGCAACAAACAAGTGAAAGAGCACTTGAACGGCATCTACGAATTCCTTGAAAAGAAGAAAATGGACTCCCTCCGCGAACTGGAACGATAGGCATCTGCTAAACCCGGCGTCCGAACAAATGGCCGATACATATTGTTTTCATTTTACTAAACACTTAACTAAGAGATATTAAAATGAAACAATATGATGCCATCATAATAGGATTCGGCAAGGGCGGCAAGTTATTGGCCGTCGAACTAGCCGAACGGAATTGGAAAGTAGCCATCGTGGAACGTTCCCCTCAGATGTACGGAGGAACATGTGTAAACGTAGGATGTATCCCTACCAAAGCTCTGATTCACGAATCGGAATATGCGGAAAAAAGATACTATGACGATTATAAGAACCAGTCCAAACTGTATGCACTTGCCGTGGCGCGGAAAGACAAGCTTGTATCCTTCCTGCGTGAGAAAAATTATGAAAATGTAAAAAACAAGCCTAACATAACCCTCTATGACGGAACAGCTTCTTTCTTGTCCGAAAATACAATCCGTATAGTCTCCGGCAAGGAAGAAACAATTCTTGAGGGGAAAGAAATATTCATCAACACCGGGTCTACCCCTATCCTGCCTGCCATTGACGGACTCAAGGAGAGCAAGTACGTATATACCAGTGAGACCTTGCTGCAATCGGACAAACTGCCCGCACACCTGCTCGTCATCGGCGGCGGTGCTGTCGGATTGGAGTTTGCCACTATGTATGCAGGCTTTGGAAGCCACGTCACACTGCTGGAAGCGGAAAACCGCTTTTTGCCTAAAGTGGACCGCGACATTGCCGCCTCCATGCTGGAAGCATTGCACCGAAAACGTATCAATGTCCGGTTGAACGCCCGTATCCAATCCGTGTACGACACAGCCGAAGGAATAACACTGACCTATACAGACAGTGCAAACGGCACTCCCTACTACTTGAAAGGAGATGCCTTGCTGGTAGCCATCGGCCGCAAGCCTATGACTGCAGAACTGAATCTGGAAAAAGCGGGTATACAAACAGACAAGCGGGGAGCCATCGTTGTCGACAACCAATTACGGACTACAGCCCCACACGTATGGGCCCTGGGGGACGCAAAAGGAGACGAACAGTTCGACTACTTGTCCATCGATGATTTCCGTATCATCCGTAACCAACTCTTTGAAAACAAAAAAAGGAGTACAAAAGACCGGTATCCAATCCCTTTTGCCATTTTCACCGACCCACCGCTGGCACATATAGGACTGACGGAAGAGGAAGCGATGAAGAACGGTTATTCCATACATGTGGCACGTATCCCTGCTGCCATGATTCCACGTGCCCGTACGCTACACAGCATAGACGGTATGCTCAAAGCTATTGTAGACATCCATACCGGACGGATTCTGGGTTGTACCCTACTTTGTGCCGATGCACCAGAAGTAATCAATACCGTAGCATCAATCATGAAAACGGGACAGCGTTACCATTTCCTGCGGGACTTCATTTTCACCCACCCCAGCATGAATGAGGGATTGAATATGTTATTCAAACCTTTTTAGCATTTTCTATTTGGTAATTAAGTCCTTAACCTCTATCTTTGCATCCGTCCAAAGATAGAGGAATGAAAAAGAAACAGTACATAACCTATATTCTTTTTTTCATCAGCTTGATAATGCTGGTGATACCCGTCATTCCCCACCATCATCATGCCGACGGAATGATATGCATGAAGAATGATATCACCGCCGATTGCTGCGGACACCGTCATAGCCCGGGCAACGAGCACTGCTGTTGCGACACGGGATGCATGACAACCCACTTTGTACAACAGACGCCCAGCTCTTCCAATGATGTGTGTTCACATCCGGATGCCTTGTGGGCAGTCACCCTACTCATTGAACCTTTTTCCAAGTTACTCATCCTACCCGAGTTTGATATAAGCAGGCAGGAGTGTATCTATTTGGAATCTCTTCATAGCACATTTATCATATGTGCTACGGGACTTCGTGCCCCTCCGTCTCTTCTTGCTTAACTGTTACCGGAACATCACCGAGACAGATTTCTATCCGGCATAAGGAACAATGCAATTTGGTTGCACGCCCTATGCCCTAATTTTGTATTCAAAATCAAAAAGTAAGAACAAATATCATCATGAAAAAAGTTATTTTCATGGGAGTCTTGGGATTATTCCTTTTAGGCTCCTGCAACAGCAAGTCCGGAGACAGCCACGAAGGACATAATCACGAAACAGAAGAGCACAATCATGACGGACATGACCACGAGGGACATGACCACGAACATGAGGGACACAACCATGAGCACGAAGAGCAGGAAAACCACGCCGGAGGAAGTGATGAAATCATCCTGCCACCGGCAAAGGCACAAGCTGCCGGCGTAGCGGTCAGCACTGTTGAACCGGGTAGTTTCCATCAAGTCATCAAGACCAGCGGCCAGGTGATGGCAGCCCAGGGAGACGAGAGCGTAGCCGTAGCTACAGTAGCAGGCGTGGTTTCCTTCAAGGGAAAAGTTATCGAAGGAATGAGCGTCAGCAAAGGTACTCCTTTGGTGGTATTGTCATCCAAAAACATGGCCGACGGAGACCCGGTGCAGAAAGCCCGGATAGCCTACGAAGTTTCCAAAAAGGAATATGAGCGTATGAAAGCGCTTGTAGGCAACAAAATCGTATCTGAAAAGGAATTCTCGCAAGCCGAACAGATTTATGAAAATGCCCGTATCAGTTACGAGGCAGTCGCAAAGAACCATTCGGCAAGCGGCCAGGCGGTTGTTTCTCCCATCAGCGGTTATGTGAAGAATCTGTTGGTGAAAGAAGGGGACTACGTCAGCGTCGGCCAGCCGTTGGTAAGCGTCACCCAGAACCGCAAGCTTTTCCTGCGTGCGGACGTATCCGAAAAGTACTATCCTTACCTAAACAGCATCGGTTCCGCCAACTTCTGTACTCCTTATAATAATAAGGTATATACATTGAAAGAACTGGGCGGGCGCATGCTTTCTTATGGAAAGGCTTCGGGTGAAAACGGATATTATGTACCCGTAACTTTTGAATTCGACAATAAGGGAGACGTTATTCCCGGCTCGTTTGTAGAAGTATTCCTATTATCCTCACCAATGGAGAACGTGTTGTCCCTTCCTCACAGTGCGCTGACCGAGGAACAAGGTAGCTTCTTTGTCTACCTGCAACTGGATGAAGAGGGCTACAAAAAACAGCTTGTCACCCTGGGTGCCGACAATGGCGAAAGTGTACAAATCCTTTCCGGCATAAAAGCAGGCGATCGCGTCGTAACCCAAGGAGCCTATCAAGTGAAGCTGGCATCGGCAACGAATGCTATTCCGGCACATAGCCATGAACACTAATCTCATGTACAATTTGACAATTTACAAAGTACCATTTCGTTATGCAGTATAAGGGTTACGTGACGAATGGGGAGTGTAAAGTCAGATAAACAAGAAATATTAGATAAAACAGCAAGTGCGGCTGACATTGCGCAGCCCAATTGTACATTGTAAATAGTAAATAAAAAGATGTTAAACAAAATAATTGGTTTTTCTCTTCAGAACCGCATCCTGGTGCTGGTAGCATCGGTGCTGTTGCTGATTGGCGGTACTTATACCGCCATGCATACGGAAGTGGATGTGTTCCCTGACCTCAATGCGCCGACCGTGGTCATCATGACCGAAGCAAACGGTATGGCAGCAGAGGAAGTGGAACAGCTGGTCACTTTTCCCGTAGAAACGGCTGTAAACGGTGCAACGGGTGTGCGCCGTGTACGCTCTTCCTCAACGAACGGTTTTTCTGTAGTCTGGGTAGAATTCGACTGGGATACAGATATCTATCTTGCCCGGCAAATTGTCAGTGAGAAACTGGCAGTCGTCAGCGAATCCTTACCGGCCAACGTAGGCAAGCCGACACTGGGCCCACAATCGTCCATTTTGGGCGAGATGCTGATTGTAGGTCTGACAGCAGATTCGACCTCTATGCTGGATTTGCGTACCATTGCCGACTGGACCATACGTCCCCGCCTGCTCTCTACGGGCGGTGTGGCACAAGTTGCCGTACTGGGCGGCGACATCAAGGAATATCAAGTGCAGCTGGACCCGGAACGGATGCGCCATTACGGCGTGACATTGAGCGAAGTGATGAACATCACCCGCGAAATGAACCTGAATGCCAATGGTGGAGTACTCTATGAATATGGCAATGAATATATCGTACGCGGCGTACTTTCTACCGACAAGGTAGACCAGATAGCCAAGGCCGTGGTGCGGAGCAACGGAGTCTCCGGCGCCCCTATCCTGCTGGAAGATATTGCCGACGTTCAAATCGGAGCCAAACTTCCTAAACTGGGTACCGCCTCGGAACGCGGTAAGCATGCCGTACTGCTGACAGTCACCAAGCAACCCGCCACAAGCACGCTGGAGCTTACAGACAAACTGGAAGCTTCCCTGCAAGACCTGCAGAAGAATCTACCGGCGGACGTAAAGGTTTCCACAGACATCTTCCGTCAAAGCCGTTTCATCGAAAGTTCCATCGGAAACGTTCAGAAGTCGTTGTTGGAGGGAGGTATTTTCGTTGTCATCGTGCTTTTCCTGTTCCTTGCCAACGTACGTACCACAGTCATCTCGCTGGTGACACTGCCGTTGTCACTGATTGCCTCCATCCTTGCCCTGCACTATATGGGCTTTACGATAAATACCATGAGCCTGGGAGGTATGGCTATCGCCATCGGTTCGCTGGTGGATGATGCCATCGTGGACGTGGAGAATGTCTACAAGCGTTTGCACGAAAACCGACTGAAACCTGCCGGCGAGCAACTTCCTATTCTGGAAGTGGTGTTCAATGCTTCGAAAGAAGTGCGTATGCCTATCCTCAATTCAACGCTGATCATCATTGTCAGCTTCGTACCACTGTTCTTCCTTAGTGGTATGGAAGGTAGGATGTTGGTACCACTAGGCATTGCATTCATCGTGGCATTGGCGGCTTCAACCGTTGTGGCACTGACCGTAACACCGGTACTTTGCTCCTATCTATTGGGAAAAGAGAAAACGAAAAAACAAAATAACGAAAACAGCGATTCTGCCGTAGCACGCAAGATGAAGCAATGGTATGGTTCAGCACTGACTTTTGTATTGGGGCATAAGAAAGGGGTACTTGGAGGTATTATCGGACTATTTGTAGTGGCACTCGGCTGTTTCTTCACCCTGGGCCGCTCGTTCCTGCCGCCTTTCAATGAAGGTTCGTTCACCATCAATATCTCCTCGCTTCCGGGTATCTCCCTGGAAGAAAGCGACAAGATGGGGCACCGTGCCGAGGAGCTGCTGCTCTCCATCCCCGAAATACAGACCGTGGCCCGTAAAACGGGACGTGCAGAGCTGGACGAACACGCTCTGGGAGTAAACGTCTCTGAGATCGAGGCACCGTTTGAGTTGAAAGACCGCTCACGCAGCGAGCTCGTGGCAGAAGTCCGCGAAAAACTGGGTACCATTGTAGGGGCAAACGTGGAAATAGGCCAGCCTATCAGCCACCGTATAGACGCCATGCTATCCGGTACAAAGGCGAACATCGCCATCAAACTGTTCGGCGACGATCTGAACCGCATGTTCACTCTGGGCAATGAAATCAAGAGTGCCATCCAGGGTATTCCCGGTATTGCTGACCTGAACGTGGAACAGCAAATTGAGCGTCCGCAACTTGTCATTTCGCCCAAACGGGAAATGCTTGCCAAATACGGCATTTCACTGCCCGAATTTTCGGAGTTTGTCAATGTCTGTCTGGCCGGTGAAGCCGTTTCCCAAGTTTACGAAAAGGGAAAGAGCTTCGACCTGACCGTACGCGTGAAAGACGACCTGCGCGACGAAATGGAAAAAATACGCAATTTGATGATTGATACGGGCGACGGACAGAAAATTCCACTGAACTATGTAGCGGAAATCCGCTCGGCCATGGGTCCGAACACCATCAGCCGCGAGAATGTAAAGCGTAAAATCGTCATCTCCGCCAACGTGGCCGACCGCGACCTGCGAAGTGTAGTCAACGATATACAAGCCCAGGTAGACGCACAAATCAAACTGCCGGAAGGATACCACATCGAATACGGCGGACAATTCGAAAGCGAGCAGGCAGCAAGCCGCACGCTGGCACTTACTTCGTTCATGTCCATCGTGGTGATATTCCTGCTCCTCTACCATGAATTCCGTAATGTGAAAGAGAGTGCCATCATCCTTATCAATCTGCCGCTGGCATTGATAGGCGGTGTATTCGCCCTGCTCATCACAACGGGAGAAGTGAGTATCCCCGCCATCATCGGTTTCATCTCATTGTTCGGTATCGCCACCCGAAACGGAATGCTGCTCATCAGCCATTACAACCACTTGCAGCAGGAAGAAGGCTATGGCGTCTACGACAGCGTTATCCGCGGTTCGCTCGACCGTCTGAATCCAATCCTGATGACCGCCCTATCCAGTGCACTGGCACTTATCCCGCTGGCTCTCAGTGGCGACCTGCCGGGCAACGAGATACAAAGCCCGATGGCAAAGGTTATCTTGGGCGGCCTTTTAACATCCACGTTCCTGAACGGTTTCATCATTCCGATTGTTTACCTGATGATGCACCATAACCAACAACCTAAAACGTCAGACAATGAATAAAAGATTTTTCATATTCAGCGCCGCCATCCTCGCTTTTGCGGGGATGAGCGCACAAACGTCCGGCATTGATGCCGTGCTCCAGCAGATAGAGGCCAACAACAAGGAATTGCAGGCTAACTCCCACCTCATTTCCTCACAAAAACTGGAGAACAAGACAAACAACAACCTCCCCGACCCTACACTGTCATACGCCCACCTTTGGGACTCCAAGAACAGTGACGAGACAGTCGGCGAAATGGTCATCTCACAAAGCTTCGACTTCCCCACGCTTTACGCCACCCGAGGGAAGATGAACCGACTCAAGACAAATGCACTGGATGCACAAGCCACCGCCTTCCGCCAGCAGATATTGCTGCAAGCGAAGGAAGTATGCCTGGACATCATCATGCTGCAACGCCAGCAAGCCCTGCTCGACGAACGGTTAAAGAATGCAGAGGAGCTGTCGGCCATGTACACCCGACGTCTGGAAACGGGAGATGCCAATGCACTGGAAACCAACAAGATTAATCTGGAGTTGCTGAATGTACGCACGGAAGCCCGCATGAACCAGACGGCACTTAACAACAAACTGAAAGAGCTGCTTGTCCTCAACGGAAACCAGCCGCTCACACCGGGACGTCCCATGCCCGGTACCACACCCGACGCCCAAACACTCGGATTGACAGAATACCCGGCAGTGCCGTTGCCGGCCGACTTCCGCCCGCTGGCCGACGAACTGCTGGCTTCAGACCCCACCCTGCAATCCTTGCAGGGTGAAAGTTCTGCCGCCCGGAAACAGATTTCGGCAAGCAAGCAAGGCTGGCTGCCCAAACTGGAACTGGGTTACCGTAGAAATACCGAATCGGGGCATCCGCTGAACGGTGTAGTAGTAGGCTTCTCTTTCCCGCTTTTCGAAAACCGCAATAAGGTCAAGATAGCCAAGACACAAGCGCTCAACATTGACTACCAAAAGGAGAACGCCGCACTGCAAGCCAGCTCCGCCTTGTGGCAACTCTATGAAGAGGCCAAGAACCTGCACGCTTCCATGGAGGAATACGAGCGCACCTTCCATCAACAGCAAGACCTTTCTTTACTGAAACAAGCACTTATGGGAGGACAAATCAGTATGATTGAATACTTCGTTGAAATATCGGTTGTCTATCAAAGCAAGACAAACCTCCTGCAACTGGAAAACCAGTATCAGAAGGCAATGGCACAGATATACAAGAGCCGGTTATAAATAGAAAGAGCTGTCTGCGGTTGGCAGACAGCTCTTTCTATTTCAATATATTGTAGTTATAGTTTTGTGACTTTACCCATAAACAGAATAACTCCCGTACTCTTCTCCTTTATCAGGAAGATGAAAGGACGGTCCACATAGAACGGAATTACCGTACTTGGTCCGGGAGCGGCCACGTCCATTCCTCCGACAGTTACAGCCGCAGCTTCCGTCCCCTCTTCATTCACTTTCACATAAGTGAACTGTTGCAGCAAACTGATAAACAAATCCTCATCCGCCATTCCGGAAAAATCGGCCGATGGAGTAAAAGCCTCTTGCATTCCCATTGCCATCATATCGTCAATGAGTTCTTTATCATATTCCATTTCAAACCGGGGTAACTTAAGGTTCAAGGCAGAGCTTGATAAACTACTGTTCCATTCCCCCCAGCGCTCGTCATTCAGCTGCGGCAGGCACTCATCCAACGATTTTCCCTCTGCCGGCAAGAGCACCACCATACTGAAAGCCTCATTGCCGTAAGGCAACTCTGCCATTGAGAAATACTCATTCTCGGCATAGTTGAATCTCTCGTCACGAAGATTCATCATGTGTACAGTCGATTTGCTTCCGTCAGCATTCGTAAAAGCCTCTTCTGCCGTATCCGATTTTTTGAATTGATTCTTCCAAATCCCCTTGAAATAAAGCGCATTCAACAGATAAAGACGCGCCGTCTCCGGAATCTCATTCAAGACTTTGGGGATGCAATTATTCGTTTTCCCGGCACACCAGCCGTTTATAATGTCCGGAGCCTTGGGAGAGGCAAAATCCAGCTCCTGCACTTGCGCGTCATACATCTTTTTGTTTACGCTTACAAAGTCGTCATGAACACCGAACCCTTTCTTTATCCAGATGGAATTGGCAATTCCCAACTGTGTGGTATTGTCCAAATCGAGCAACGCCTCCACCAGCTTCTTATTATAGTTGTTCATTTCTTCCAACGAATAGCCCGAAAAGCCCAGGACATCTGTCATCTCAGATAGTGTGTTTCCCAACGCTCCATTGGCAATCATAGACAGACAGAGCGAAGCGCTCAAAGGAGAGATGAACAGATTGGGCTTTTCCACCTCAGTTTTACAAACCTGATTAAAGAAACGGAAAGCGAAATCCGTTCCTAAATCCATCATCTCCTGCTCGGCACGGGTCAAGGCAATGTCTTTGCGAGGCTTGGGTTGTGGTGAAGAGTTGTCGTCACTCTGGCAGGCTGCAAGGATACAAAGTAGGCTTAAGGCAGTAATCGTTTTTTTAAGCATAAGCAAATAGTATTAGTTTTAAAACAGTTATCTATATAGAAAATGCTTGAACAAACAAAATACTGCATTGAAGAAACAATAAAAAATAGTACATTCCTACTCTATTATTATACTGCAAAGTTCTGCATATATATTTGCAGTGTCACTGCAACAGCTCTGCAGTGCTACTGCAAAATATATACAGCAGCTTTGCAGTAACGTGATTGATTTCACCCGGTTATTGTTGCCAATTCCAGCACCCCTTCCGGCAAATATCCGCTGCGTATGCGCCATTCCTGGGGATAAAGATTATTGGCACGGTTACCTATATTCTTGACAAATCCTAGAGGTATCTGTTTGTAGGTGAGCAAGACAATGCCGCGCGGAGCAGTCTCCGAAAGGACAACAGCCTCCTTGCGCAGATAGCTGATGGCCTGCTCGCGGCCTATCTCTTCATGGGCAAAGGCATCCGGATTCAGTGCTATACTCATGGCGAGCCCATGAGCAGGCATCCAGTCTTTTCCTTTCAACTCGGCAACATCTACCCCAGCCTGCACGATACGGAGTGACGAACGCAAAGCCGACAGTTCGGAGAGATACGTTTTAGGGAAAGCGCTGACGTTGTTGCCATTGACGATAAATTCGTAATTATCCGGAACCGCAAACCACTCATGCAGTGCCGAAAGCTGTTCTTTGGAAACACCCGGAGTTTTCGCTCCTTTTCCTTGGGGTTTTCTTCCTTTTTCCCAGGATTTCACCTGCCCGGCCCAGGTATTCCCATCGCTCACGCCCGGTTTGCGGAGAACTGCCAAAAAGAATCCTTCCCCCTTCGTCCGATGGGGCAGGAAACGATAGGCGGGAAAGTCCTCTCCCGACAATAGATTACCCGTAATATTCCAGTCAGTAGAAATTTCCAACGGCAATACCTCCACCCCGAATTCATCCCGTATCCAACGGATGTTCTCTTCGTTTTCCTTTGTATTATAGGTACAAGTACTGTAGATGAGAATGCCTCCGGGCTTCAAACAAGGCCAGATATCCGTAACGATGCGACGCTGGCGCTGCCAGCAGATTTCCACATTCTCCCCACTCCACTCACTTACCGCAACGGGGTCTTTACGGAACATCCCCTCGCCAGAGCAGGGGACATCCGTCAATATAACGTCGAAGAAGTCCGTCAAGGAAGAAAAATCCGCCGGGTCATTATTAGTGACCACCACACCGGAATGCCCCCACTTCGTAAGATTCTCCGCCAATACCTGCGAGCGGTTGCGGATTACCTCATTGGCCACCAGCAGACTGCCTGCGGGCAACACGCTACGGGCATGCGTGGATTTCCCGCCGGGAGCCGCACAGAGGTCAAGCATCACCACCGGTCCTTCGCCCACATACCGCCTCAAAGCCTGCTCCACAAACATGGACGAAGCCTCCTGCACATAGTAGCAGCCTGCATGAAACAGCGGGTCGAAAGTGAATGTCAGCCGCTTGTCCAGATAGTATCCGGCAGCAGACCAGGGAACATGCTCCAAAGAGGAACGAAAAAGACTGAATGAAGATTCCGGTAATTTATCTTCATTCAGTCGGATACTGACCGGCTGCTCCCCTTCCAGGGCAGCAGCCAGCTTTTCATATTCTTCCACACCCAAGAGGGCGCGTGTATAATCGGTGAAAGATGAGGGTAACTCCATGCTTTGAACTGTTTTATGGCAGCAAAGATAGTGCAAAATACGTTTCACCAATCTACGGGGCTAAACAAAAAGCACGGTTCAATACTCTTTTTAAAAACTGAGTTTCACCCCTGCAAAATAGGAACGCGGTGCACCCGGTCCGTAGATATAACCGGAGTCACGGCTTGCCCCCTTGTCAAAATCTTTTTGATAAGAATTGAATATATTCTGTACACCGGCATTGAGCTGTAAACAGAACCCTTGGAAATCAATATCATAAGCCATCTTGGCCCCAAATTCAAAGAAGTCCGGACTCTTTACCAATACGTCTGCCTCACCGTTCACCTCCGAAAGCAGATGGGGAACGTACATTCGCCCGGTATAATTGCCATTCAAAGCTATTGAGAAGGCTTTAACCGGTGTACAGGTGGCTGTAAAGTAGCCATAGACGTTGGGGGTGCGCAATATTTTGTTGCTGCTACGCTCCTTCTCCGACAAATGCTCCTCATCCGCACTCCACTCTTCGGGAGAGTCGTAGATGCTACGTTGAAGCGTCAGCCCTGCCTGCAACTGGACCTTATCCTTATAGGCAATCTTTCCTTCCAATGTGCCGCCATACACTTTGGCTCCCGAACCATTGATGCGGGTCTGTATCAGATAAGCGCTACCGTCTGGGGCTTTCACCGGAGGCGTCAGGACAAACGGGTCGGAAAGTTTCGTGTAGAAGCCTTCCACCAATAGGTTTGCCTGGAAATCTCCGAAATAGTGGTACCAATCTACCGAAGCATTCAAACTGCGCGAACGCTCTTCCTTCAATCCTTTGGCACGGACAATGGATACCAGTTTACCTCCCACATTACTAATATGCAAATCCTCATCGAATGCCTGCGGAGCGCGAAAGCCTTCGGCGTAGCTGAAACGGATATTCACATCCTGGGTAGGATTATAACGGATATTGGCACGGGGACTGAAAACAGTCTTGTCCATGATGCTGTTTTTATCCACGCGCCCACCGATGAGGAAACTCCACTGCTCGTTCTTCCACTCATTCTGTGCGTAGGCGCTTGCTATGTTCACCACTTGGTGTAATGGATCGGGGGTATGTTTCTCAATCAGTTGTTGCAAGCGGTCGCCCGTTGCGGCAGGGTCTTCGGCCAAGGCAGCATCGCGGTACTTCTGCGCATCCGTCGCCTTGTCGTGCAGCTTGTCATGATTGAACTCAATACCTCCGGTCAAGTCGGCAGGCATGAACAAGCACTTGTCAAAATGATAAATATACTGGGCACCCAGCACACCGGTAAAGTCCGTAGTCATCCCATAAGCGCTGTAATAACTATCGCGCACGATATGCTGAGCCGAAGCATAGGTGCTGAACGTATGTTTCTGGTCCTTAGAGAAAGCTGTGAACTTGAGCCCACCCGTATTGATAGAGTGCTTCAGCTGCTCCACAAGTCCGGGTGCTCCGGTACCATTCAAGTCGGCATCCTCGGCTATATGGGGCGGCAAGCTGAAACCACTTCCGCCACGGCGGAATTCTTCCATATGATGGTATTCAAGGCTTAGCTTGGAATAGGCACTTGTCCGGTAGTAAGCATTCAGACCGATAGTCTGGTTCTTCAGTTTCGGCAATTCGGAGAAACCGTCTCCATTGGAATCCCAGGCCGAACGGTGCCTATTTTGTCCATACACATAAGCCCCCATCTTATTGTCCGAAGAGACAAGGGAGAGGTTCAAGGCCGTATTGTTATCGAACGAACCGGAACCGTCGAAATTGGAAATGGTATGCGAGAAAGAACCTGAATTACGGACCGGTTCCTTCGTAATGATGTTCACTGTTCCGGCAATGGCCGAAGAGCCGAACAAGGCGGAACCGCCTCCACGCACCACTTCCACACGCTCTATCATATTGGCCGGAATCTGCTCCAGCCCATACACACCTGCCAAAGAGGAGAAAATGGGACGCGAATCTATCAATATCTGGGTATATTTTCCATCCAGGCCGTTGATGCGTACTTGTGAGTAGCCGCAATTCTGGCAATCGGTCTCTACCCGCACACCGGGCTGAAAGACCAGTCCTTGCGACAAAGTATGCGAGTTTGTCTGTTCAAACAGTTTAGGAGTGACCACTTTGACCAAGGTAGGTGCCAAGCGCCGGGCAGTCTCGCTACGATTGGCAGTAACTACCACTCCATCCAGTGCCACCATATCTTCTTCCAATTCAAAGTTCTCCTCCAAGGTCTTGCCACGTTTCAGAACGACTTTGCGCTCCTGCGACTTATACCCTACAGCACTGACGGACAAGGTAAACTCACCTTCGGGCAGATTCTTTAGAAAATAGTGACCGGTGGCATCGGTCATGGTCCCGATGGTGGTGCCTTTCAGCGAAACTGTCATATAAGGCAAATGTTCCCTTGTACTTTTTTCTATTACATGACCGACAATATTGGCATCGGTACTCTTCAAATCTTCGGCATAAACGGTTGATGAGAGTAACAGACATACTGCTCCCACCACAAAAAATATATATTTTTTCATGTACTTCTAAAATAATATGTTAATCAATGAGGTTGACGCAATCCCACAACGGAATCGCCATAATCTATCGGATTCAAAGAAAGGAAGGGGGAGCGCGCAAACAGATGCCGCCACGAGGCTTTACACACTTAATGCATTCCGTGGCAGGCATGCTCAGTACACGCAACAAAACAAGTAAAACCGTCGCGGCAACCGGAAACGGCGGAAGGGAAGAGGAAACGAAAGAGGCAAGATAGAAAATGGTTTCCAACTGCACCTCTGTATGCTCATGCTGGCCCTTGAATGGATGGGAATGCACAATGATGACACCATTCACCACATGCGAGTGGGTAAACAGCGTAATCCCTCCCAGATAGGCAATGAACAGCAGAGGGAGGATATACTTCATTATATTCTTCAACTTCGTCATGACTTCCCAATAAAACAGATGTGCGAAGATAACAGTATTTACAATAAGAGACAACCCGGTTTATATATTTACCTCTATTTACAGTCACAAATACCTACTTCTTGTTATTCCAGGAAAAAGACAATAGAGCATTTCCATTAAAAATATCGTCTTATTTCCGGTTTTCTAAAAAAAATATCTTCTCTTTGCAACTTTATAAAGGTGACGATACGTCTAACCAACAAAGAAACAAATTAAAAGACCATAGATTATGAAACGTATCATTTTTGGATTAATGCTTGCCATGATGTTCTGCACACTGATGCAAGGCGCAAACAGAACCGTAACAGAGAACGACGGTCAGGGGAACAAGAAAAGAGTCATCGAATTGAGGGACACTGTCATCAATGGAGAAACCGTAACAGACACACTCAGCATCATGACTTATGAAAACGGTACCGGCAGTAGCGATGCTCCGGAAAAATGGAGAACCCACCACAACAGCAGTATGGACTGGAACGGGTTCGACCTCGGAAGCAAGACTTCGGAGACCGTGATTGCCGTAACAGCCATCGTCTTTGTATTCGGACTGCCGCTACTCATCATATTCGTAGTATTCTTCTTCCGCTATAAAAACCGGAAGGCCAAGTACCGCCTGGCAGAACAAGCTCTGGCCAGCGGACAGCAACTGCCTGAAAACTTCTTCAAAGAAGCCGCAGCAACAGACATCCGTAGCAAAGGCATCAACAACATATTCGTCGGCATCGGCCTGTTCATCTTCCTTTGGGCCATTACCGGAGAATTCGGTCTCGGATGTATCGGCTTACTCGTCATGTTCACCGGCTTCGGACAATTGGTGATTTTCTACAGCCAACAGAAGAAGAACGAAGAAAAATGAGTCAACTCAATGACATATCGTTAGTCGCACAGGTCGTGGTGTTTCAAAACACCAAGGCCTTCGACCGGTTGGTGAAGAAGTACCAGTCGTCCGTACGGCGGTTCTTCCTGCACCAGACCTGCGGCGACAGCGAGTTGAGTGACGACTTGGCACAAGATACGTTTATCAAAGCCTATACAAACATCGCTTCGTTCAAGAATCTATCCAATTTCTCGACCTGGCTCTACCGTATTGCCTATAATGTTTTTTATGACTATATTCGCAGCCGGAAGGAAACAGACGGTTTGGATACGTACCAAGTGGATGCTCAATGCAGCACACTGCAGCAGGACGTGGGGCAGCACATAGACATTTACCGTGCCCTCGCCACACTGAAGGAAATGGAACGCACCTGCATCACGCTCTTCTACATGGAAGACCAAAGCATCGAAAAGATTGCAGGTATCACCGGATGTCCGGCGGGAACGGTAAAAAGCCACCTCTCGCGGGCGAAAGACAAAATGGCTTCCTACTTAAAACAAAATGGTTATGATGGAAAATAATGATAAACTCCTGACTTCATTCTTTGCCGAACACCGGCAGGAAATAGCCGATAACGGATTCAGCCGCCGCGTACTGCGACACTTGCCTGACCGTAGCCACCACTTGGCACAGATATGGGCAGCATTCTGCTTCACATTGTGCCTCGTACTATTCGTTGCCCTTGACGGAGTGCAGCTGATACTGGACACCTTGCGCGAGACCTTTGATTCTGCCATCCGGAGCGGAGCGTCAGAGCTTGATCCCAAGTCGTTAATCATTGCCGGAGTAGTATTGCTCTATTTCGGTTACCGAAAGATTGTATCCATGGCATAAATACATATCCGTGCCCGGAGAAAGAGGACATGCACTACTCCAACAAAGTCTTGGCTCTTATCTTATCCAATAAGGTAAGGGCTAATTTTTTTTTTAAACGGACAGACATATATCAACAAGAAATTGTATCTTTGCCCACTCAGAAAACTAAATAAGAGGAGAAAGTTTTGAGAAAGATTCTATTCATCACATTATTCGTTTTTTCTATTGGGAATATCGAAGCGCAAACAACAAGCGATTCCATCGTCATGAATTACTTGAAGGAAATGGGCGCTCCCGTTACTTACAACAATGAAGTGAAATTACTGATGACCGGTCATGACAAGTTCGTCGACCTCTTCGAGAATATCCGCCATGCCCGGCATCATATCCATCTGGAATATTTCAATTTCCGCAACGACTCCATAGCCAATGCCTTGTTCAGCCTTCTGGCAGAGAAGGTCAAGGAAGGGGTTGAAGTCCGCGCCATGTTCGATGCCTTCGGTAACTGGTCCAACAACCAACCATTGAAGGAACACCATCTGAAATCCATCCATGCCCAAGGCATCGAAATCGTCAAGTTCGACCCTATCACTTTTCCCTGGGTAAACCACGCCATACACCGCGACCATCGGAAAATAGTAGTAATTGACGGAAAGATAGGTTATACCGGTGGCATGAACATCGCCGACTACTACATCAACGGATTGCCTAAAATCGGTAAATGGCACGATATGCACATACATCTTGAAGGAGATGCCGTGCGCTATCTGCAAGGCATCTTCCTGACCATGTGGAACCGGGAGACGGGACAACACGTTGGAGGTCCCGCCTATTTTCCGGACACTCCGCAACTGCCCGACAGTATTGCCGAAGAAATAGCCATCGTAGACCGCACGCCACGCGAAACACCACGCTCCATCAGCCATGCCTATGCAGCTTCCATACAAGCCGCACAGAAGAATATCCGAATCGTGAATCCCTATTTCGTTCCGACCAAATCAATCCGCAAGGCAATCAAGAACGCACTGAAAAAAGGTACTGAAGTGGAAATCATGATACCTGCCGTGTCAGACATAGCCTTTACACCGGATGCCTCATTCTATATAGCACATAAGCTGATGAAGAAAGGAGCCAAGATATACCTCTTCAACGGCGGCTTCCACCATTCCAAGATAATGATGGTAGACAGCACTTTTTGCACAGTAGGTACCGCCAATCTCAACAGCCGCAGCCTGCGCTACGACTACGAGACAAACGCTTTCATCTTCGACCCCAAGACCACCAATGAACTGAATGCCATGTTCGAACGAGACATGCAAAACAGTACGCTGCTCACTCCTGAAGTCTGGAAAAAGCGTTCCGGATGGAAGAAATTCGTAGGCTGGGTGGGAAACTTGATGACCCCCTTCCTCTAAGTTTTTAATTTTTAATTATTAATCTTTAATTAATTCCCCTACCTTTGCGTTCGGATAAAAACAGAGCATTACATCATGAAACAATATTTAGACCTGCTGAACCGCGTACTGACCGAAGGCGTAGAGAAAAGCGACCGTACGGGTACCGGCACCATCAGCGTATTCGGCCACCAAATGCGTTTCAACATGGATGAAGGCTTCCCCTGCCTTACTACCAAGAAGCTGCATCTTAAATCAATCATATACGAACTGCTATGGTTCCTCCAGGGAGACACCAATGTGAAATATCTCCAGGACAACGGTGTACGTATCTGGAACGAATGGGCAGACGAAAACGGCGACCTAGGACATATCTACGGATATCAATGGCGCTCCTGGCCGAACTATAAAGGCGGATCCATCGACCAGATCAGCGAAGCTGTAGAAACCATCAAGCACAATCCCGACTCACGCCGGATTATAGTCAGCGCATGGAATGTAGGCGATTTGGACAACATGAACCTCCCTCCCTGCCACGCTTTCTTCCAGTTCTATGTCGCCAACGGACGACTGAGTCTGCAACTGTACCAGCGTAGTGCGGACATTTTTTTAGGAGTGCCCTTCAACATCGCTTCCTATGCCCTGCTCCTGCAGATGATGGCACAAGTTACCGGACTGAAAGCCGGGGATTTCATCCATACCTTAGGAGACGCCCATATCTATCTGAACCATTTGGAGCAGGTAAAGCTCCAACTATCTCGTGAACCGCGGGATTTGCCGCAGATGAGAATCAATCCTGATGTGAAAAGCATCTTCGACTTCAAGTTCGAGGATTTCGAGCTGATCAACTATAACCCGCATCCGCATATTGCAGGGAAAGTGTCAGTATAAATCCTATAATAAAAAGATAGAAAGAGAAAAGAATTTTACACACATATGATTAGTATTATCGCCGCAGTAGATAGAAAGAGAGGTATCGGTTATCAGAACCGATTGCTATTTTGGCTTCCCAATGATTTAAAGCGTTTCAAAGCCCTCACCACGGGAAATACCATCATCATGGGCCGAAAGACCTTTGAATCTCTCCCCAAAGGCGCGCTTCCCAACCGCCGCAACGTTGTTCTGTCCACTCAAAAAGATTTGCTCTGTCCCGGTGCAGAAGTTTTTCCCTCACTGGAAGAAGCACTGAACAGTTGCCAACCCAACGAACACGTCTACATCATCGGCGGTGCAAGTGTTTATCGCCAGGCATTCCCCTTTGCGGATGCCCTCTGCCTGACCGAAGTGGATGCAGAAGCCACTCAGGTGGACGCCTACTTTCCCGAAGTCGCTCCGACTGTATGGCAAGAAAAAAGCAGGGAGTCTCACCCCGCAGATGAGAAGCATCCCTGCCCTTATGCATTCGTCGATTATATCCGTCGGTAGAATCAATCTTCCTCTTCTTCTACCGTTATAGGCATCTGCCGCTTGATGGCTTCGTGAAAAGAAATCAAGGTTTCCGTACGCGCCAGTCCCAGCGGCTGCAACTTATCATGTATGATGCTCAGCAAATGATGGTTGTTGCGGGCATAAAGCTTTATGAACATATCATACTTGCCCGTTGTAAAATGGCATTCCACAATCTCGGGAATAGCTTCCAATGCTCTCGTTACAGCATCGAAGGAAGCAGGATCCTTTAGGTAGATACCGATATAGGCGCATGTTTCATATCCTATCTTCTCCGGATCAATCACATATTCAGAACCTTTCAATATACCTAAGTTTGTCAGCTTTTGAATGCGCTGATGAATGGCTGCTCCCGATACATTACAAGCTCTAGCCACTTCAAGGAAAGGAATGCGTGCATTATCGGCTATAAGTTTTAAAATCTGTTCGTCTAAAGTATCCAACTGATGATGTCCCATTTCAAATTCTAATGATTAATAAATTACTATATCTCCCGCACATATCTATACGGCAACATGCAAAGTTAGCTATTTTTTCGCCAATAAAAATACGGTTTATAACTTTTCTTACAAAAAAAAGAATAATACCGCATATCAGGCATTTCAAAGCGTATACGCAAATTCCATCTCGCACGACTGGAAAATTGCAGATGAGCTTTAAAGATATTATCTTTGTCGTAGCAATAATAATGAACCGTTATGAAAAAGTATTCCTTATTCCTATTATGCCTGATGGCAGCAATATCCTTGCATGCCCAAAGCTTTGCCGATTATTTTGCCGATAAGACCCTACGTATCGACTATATCTTTACCGGAAATGCAGCCAAACAAGAGATATGCCTGGACGGACTGTCTTGTCTCCCCTCTTGGGCAGGAAGGAAGCATCACTTGTCTGAACTGCCCCTGCAAGGAAACGGACAAATCATTATGCGGGATGCTGCCAATGGCAACGTAATCTACAAAACATCCTTTTCTTCGCTCTTTCAGGAGTGGCTGGAAACAGATGAAGCCAAAGCAGTAACCAAAGGATTCGAAAACACCTTCCTCCTTCCCTATCCCCTTCGTCCTGCAGAAATAGAAATAACACTCCTTGACCCGCGTAGAAATGTACGGGCAAGCATGAAACATACGGTCAGTCCCGACGATATCCTAATACAGCAGAAAGGTACTGCCCACATCACACCACATAAATATCTGCTGCAAAGCGGCAATACAGACAAATGCATCGACGTAGCCATCCTTGCAGAAGGATATACTCCCGAAGAGATGCCGGTATTCTACAAAGATGCAGCCATTGCCTGCGAAAGTCTGTTTGCCCACGAACCCTTCCGGTCCATGAAAAAGTACTTCAACATTGTAGCAGTGGCCAGCCCCTCCGAAGACAGCGGAGTAAGTGTACCACGCCTCGGAGAATGGAAACGGACAGCATTCAGTTCTCATTTCAGCACATTCTATTCAGACCGGTATCTGACAACCTCCCGTGTCAAATCCATACACGATGCGCTGGCTGGAATACCGTATGAACACATCATCATCCTTGCCAATACGGAAGAATATGGCGGCGGTGGAATCTATAATTCCTATACCCTTACTACCGCCCACCATCCAATGTTCCGCCCCGTTGTGGTACATGAGTTCGGGCATAGCTTTGGCGGACTGGCCGATGAATATTTCTATGACAATGACGTGATGACAGATACCTATCCATTAGATGTGGAACCCTGGGAACAGAATATCAGCACGAGAATCAATTTCACCTCCAAGTGGGAAGACATGCTTGCACAAGGAACTCCCGTTCCTACTCCCTCTTCTGAAAGTGGAACATATCCCGTAGGTGTATATGAAGGAGCCGGCTATTCTGCCAAAGGCATCTACCGTCCGGCAGACAATTGCCGCATGCGTACCAATGAATATCCCACTTTCTGTCCTATCTGCCAACGAGCTATCCGCCGCATCATTGAATTTTATACAGAATAAGAACAAACTAAACTTAAAGAACTTATGATCAGACTTCAACGTATTACAACAGCTGACACAGACTTGTACAGCTATATGGAGAAATTAATGACTCAATCGTTCCCTTCAGAGGAGTACCGGGAACTGGAGGAATTGCGCAAGTATACAGATACCAAAACGCACTTCTATAACAATATCATCTTCCATAACAACACCCCGGTAGGCCTCATCACTTACTGGGATTTTGGACATTTCTACTATATAGAGCATTTTGCCATTGACCCCGCACAGCGTAACGGCGGGTATGGAAAGAGTGTACTGAACCATTTGTGCCAACTCTTAAAACATCCCATCGTCTTGGAAGTGGAAATACCCCAAGAAGAAATGGCTAAACGCCGCATTAACTTCTATCAACGGCAAGGATTCTCCTTATGGGAAAAGCCCTACCAACAACCACCCTACAAAGCAGGAGACAACTACCTACCTATGCTCATCATGGCCTATGGAGATATAGAATGTGGAAAGGATTTTGACTCTGTAAAGGAACACATCTACTGCGAAGTATATAATGTGAAATCTTAAAAATCCAATATACTTAAAACAATAAAGGTCGTTTCATTTGTTGAAACGACCTTTATTATATCTTAAATCAACTCTTACTGACGCGGTTGCGCAGAATAGTTAATCTTCAAAGCATAAGCTTGACGAAGAGCTTCCTTGATATCTGTTACGATACCCATTTTCGTATCTTGGTCAACTTTCAAAGACACTG
>OGYW01001245.1_pt1 | contig 23061 bp, 17 predicted proteins | sample 1576621 | NCBI WGS metagenome assembly OGYW01 (sample SAMEA3541528, study PRJEB24748) | human gut metagenome | biome: human gut; feature: human-associated habitat; material: faeces | place: China | collected 2012 | reverse complement strand
AAAGCCCGGGCTTGAGAAAGTCTGGGCTTTGCGCATAAAAAAAGGCTGTGTCAGCATTTTGACACAACCTCTTTTCTTGGGCTTAGGTCAGTAATATATACATTATCAATATTACTGTTTCAATACTGTTTGATAGCTTTTTTGTCATCACTTGGCATGGATTACGCTCTATCCCTCTGTAGAAAGGGGATAGGGTGAGTGATGACAACAGTGACGACAGTGATGACAATCTATTTGTCGTCACTGTTTTTTGCGGTATATCCTCCGTTATTATATGGTAACTACCTTATAATCAATACTAAAGGTGGTGTGTGATGAATCGTGTTAATATCGGTTAAAACATCGCATTTTCTTTATCATAGCCGCAAATATGGTATAGTGTACACGCTTTTCCTGTTATGCAATAGGTAAATTAGAGCGACTTTCTTCGGCAAATGATGAAAAAAGCTGCTTGGTTTAAGTTGTTATTCCTTGTTGTTTTTGTGATTTTGATGGATGTATAATGTAGTAAACCTACATCTATAACTTCGTTTTCCAATTGCGGGCTCTACGGTTGTCAATTGCAGGCTCTGCGGTTGCCGGTTGGAAACCCGGCAGCCCCCAATTGCGGGACGAGGTTTTTCTTGGTGTTTCACTTGGTTTTTGTACGTTTATAATAGGATTATGTACTATGCTTTTGCGGATAAACAACGGAGAAATATTTTTTTTTGCGAGGTGCAGTATGCTCTTTCGGCAGTTTGTTCTCTGTTTATTTCTATAGCTATTTATACATACATATTTCCCCTATTTTTTCTTCTATTTATGTAAAACAAACTTATGAATAGCATTAGGTGTTTTCATCTTCTTATTCGTATCTTTATATAAAAAACAAGAATATATGAACTATAAGACTATTACTTTCGCTTTATGTCTGGGAATGGCAGGCACATTGGCAGCGCAGTCCATATATCCCGGTCAGCATGCGGGAAAGATGAAAGTGGAAACGAGTGCTCCGGTGGTGATAAAGGGTTTTGATTTGAAAGACATCCGTTTGTTGCCAAGTCGATTTCGCGATAATATGCTGCGTGACTCTGCCTGGATGGCATCGATAGATGTGAACCGGCTTCTGCACAGTTTCCGTACGAATGCCGGTGTATGGGCAGGTCGTGAAGGCGGATATATGACCGTAAAGAAGTTGGGCGGTTGGGAATCGCTGGATTGCGAACTGCGCGGACACACTACAGGGCATCTGCTGTCGGCATACGGACTGATGTATGCCGCTACGGGCAGTGAAATCTTCAAGCTGAAAGGCGATAGCATAGTGACGGAACTGGGCAAAGTGCAGGATGCGTTGGGAAATGGCTATCTGAGTGCATTTCCCGAGGAACTGATAAACCGTAATATTAAGGGACAATCTGTTTGGGCGCCATGGTACACATTGCATAAATTGTTTTCAGGTTTGATAGACCAATACCTGTATGCAGACAATATGCAGGCATTGGCTGTTGTGACGAAAATGGGCGACTGGGCCTACAATAAACTGAAACCGTTGAGCGAAGAGACACGCCGGAAGATGATACGTAACGAGTTTGGCGGCATTAACGAATCGTTCTATAATTTGTATGCCGTTACCGGAGACGAACGTTACAAGTGGTTGGCGGAGTACTTCTATCATAATGATGTAATAGACCCGCTGAAGGAACAGAGTGATGATTTGGGAACCAAACATACCAATACATTTATCCCGAAAGTAATTGCGGAGGCGCGTAACTATGAACTGACGAAGAATGAGGAGAGCCGTAAGTTGAGCGATTTCTTCTGGCATACGATGATTAACCATCATACATTTGCTCCGGGATGCAGCAGTCAGAAAGAACACTTCTTCGACCCGAAGCGGTTCTCTGAATTTCTGAACGGCTATACGGGCGAGACTTGCTGTACCTATAATATGCTGAAACTGTCCCGTCACCTTTTCTGCTGGACGGGCGACGTGAAGATTGCCGATTATTACGAACGTGCGCTTTATAACCATATATTGGGGCAGCAAGACCCCGAAACGGGAATGGTATGCTATTTCCTGCCTCTGCTGAACGGTGCGCATAAGGTGTACAGTACAAAAGAAAATTCTTTCTGGTGCTGTGTAGGCAGCGGTTTCGAGAGCCATGCCAAGTATGGAGAGGCTATCTATTATCATAACGACGAGGCTATTTACGTCAACCTTTTCATCCCTTCCGTTGTAAGCTGGAAGGAGAAAGGCATGACTTTGCGTCAGGAAACCGCTTTCCCCTCGGAAGAAACGACGGTGCTGACCGTTGGGGCGGAACAGCCGGTGCAGACTACGGTCTGTTTGCGTTATCCGTCGTGGAGCGGCAAAGCATCTGTCTTTGTCAATGGAAAGAAAGTGTCCGTGAAGCAGAAGCCCGGTTCTTACATCGCCCTGACACGCTTGTGGAAGTCGGGCGACCGTATCGAAGTCACGTACCCTATGCAGGTGTCTCTGGAAACGACACCGGACAATCCTCGAAAGGCCGCACTGCTCTATGGACCTGTAGTACTGGCAGGTGAGCGGGGGACGGAAGGCATGCAGGCTCCGGCGCCTTTTTCCAATCCGGCGCTTTACAATGATTACTACACGTATGATTATCATGTTCCGGCAGATTTGAAAACTGCTCTGGAGATTGATGTAAAACATCCCGGACGTGCCTTGCGGCGTGTGGGGAAGGAATTGAAATTCGCAACTACGCAGGGAGATGTACTCCGGCCGCTGTATGACATGCACCGGCAGCGGTATGTGGTGTATTGGGATTTGATGAAATAAGTACTCATTTGATGCCGGAATTATCATGAAGCGTTTTTATTCTATATGTATCTTCTTGCTTCTCATTGGTGAGACGTTTACAGGCATGGCTGCCGAATGGCAATGGTCGGTACGGATTCCTTCGATGATTTCGCAGGAAACCGAAGCGCATCCGCAGGCTTTTCTCTGGATACCTGCCGGTTGCAAACGGGTGAAAGCCGTAGCGGTAGGCCAGCATAATATGTGTGAAGAAACCTTGTTTGAAAATCCGGTATTTCGCAGACGGATGCAGGAAGCGGGCATCGCATTGGTGTGGATTACGCCCATACTCGATTTTCCGTGGAATGTGAATACGGGATGTAACGATGCGTTACTCACCGCATTGGACAGTCTGGCGGAGACGAGCGGCTACGATGAGCTGAAAGTTGTCCCGATTGTTCCTGTGGGGCATTCGGCAATGGCTACTTTCCCGTGGAACTTCGCCGCATGGAATCCGGAACGTGCCTTGGCGGTAATTTCCTATCACGGTGACGCTCCGCGCACCAATCTGACAGGCTACGGCGGGGCCAACCTGGAGTGGGGGCGCACGCGCAACATCGACGGTATTCCCGGTTTGATGGTCGAAGGAGAGTACGAATGGTGGGAAGCGCGTGTCAATCCGGCTTTGGCTTTTCGTATGATGTATCCTGAGAGTTGCATTTCTTTTCTTTGCGATACCGGTCGGGGGCATTTCGATGTGGCAGACCGTACAGCCGATTATATCGGTCTCTTTCTGAAGAAAGCCGTAGAGTACAGGATTCCCGCTGATACGGATTGGAACAAACCGGTTGCCTTGAAGAAACTGAATCCCCGCGACGGCTGGCTTGCCGAACGTTGGCGTACGGGTACAAAAGAACCGCAGGGAGAAGTACGTACGGCACGCCTCGCGAAGCAACCCCGCCGTGCAAAACCTGCTCCTTATTTGCAATATAAAGGCGACCGCCATGACGCTTTCTGGTACTTCGACCGTGAGATGGCGGAGCTGACCGAGGAGTGTTATCGTCAGGAGCGTGACTTGCTGCCGCAGTATGTCAGTTTTATGCAGGAAGGAGAGCTTGTTCCATATACTCCGCAATCTCATGTTACGCTTTCTGCCCGTTTCTTGCCAGAAGCCGACGGAGTAACGTTTCATTTGAAAGCGGTGTATACCGATAGCCTGCGTGCTTCCTTGACAGATGGGCATTCGGCTGCCGTGCCGCGGATTGAACGTATTTGCGGTCCGGTGAAACAGGTTAATGATACGACTTTTGTTCTTGACTTCTACCGTATGGGCACGACCAATAAAAAGCGGACTCCGAGTATCACGCTAGTAGCAAGTGCCGGCGGAGACCGGCAATATAAGGAGTGTGTACAGGAACTCAGCTTTAATATTCCTTACCCTCTTACCGAGGGGCGGAGACAATGTATTCTTTTTCCCGGTATCGGGGATGTAAAAGCCGGAACGGAATCCGTTACGCTCGATGCGACATCCGATTGCGGGCTGCCCGTGTACTATTATGTAAAGGAAGGCCCTGCGGAAATCAGGGGGAATAAGGTAATATTTACCCAAATACCGCCTCGCAGCAGGTATCCGCTGAAAGTGACGGTGGTAGCCTGGCAGTACGGCATCGCCGGAAAAGTACAGACAGCAGAACCGGTAGAACGTACGTTCTTTATCGTGGAATAATCTTTTTCGGATATGGATTAAGCGTCCTGAGCTTTTTATCCGTATTTCTGCATAATGAAAGAGAGGGTGCATAATAAATACCTTTAAAGTGAAATATAAAAATATGTTTATGGCAATGAATATAAAGAAAACTGGATTTCTGTTAGGTGCGTTTGCATACGCCGCCGTTTTGTTTGCGGATAATACCCGGGAGTTGAAACTGAGCTCTCCGGACGGGGTGCAGCAAGTTGGATTCTATCAGAGGCAGACAGCTCCTGCCGTCAACGGCTTGTTCTATCGCGTCTCTTTCAAGGGACAGCCCGTTATAGAGGAATCGCGTGCCGGTCTGGAACTGGATAACCGCATCTGGGAAATGGCATTGGGGCAGCGCAAGCTTATACAGCCTGCCTGCTGGATGGATAATCTGGAAGTCGATTCAGTGACTTATGCACCGACAGTGGATAATACATGGAAACCTCTTTACGGTGAACGCAGCGAAGTACGCGACCGTTATAATGCGGCAACACTTCATCTTTCCAAGAAAGACGGCTCTTTCTATCGTCTTGACATAGAGGTGCGTGCTTACGATGAAGGTATTGCTTTCCGCTATTTCTTCCCCGAACACCCTCGTGCCACCTTCCATAAGGTAGTGGGGGATTTGACGGAATATACCTTGCCTGCCGGTACGAAAGCCTGGTCGGAACAGTGGGCGCAGGCTTTCTTTGAGCATTTGGATGTCAACGAACTGAAACGTCCCGTAGAGCGCGCCCTGACGCTGGAACTGCCCGGCGGTCTGTGGACTGCATTGCTGGATGCCGATGTGGACGACTGGTGTCTTACCAAGTATCAGGCTTCGGCGGAGAAAAAGAATACGCTGACTTCCGTAATGTACAGTCCGGTAGATGTGGTGACCTATTATGCCACCCCGTGGAAAGTGATAATGACTGCGGAGAAACCGGGAGAGTTGCTGGAACATAACGATATAATCCAAAATCTGAATCCGCCTTGCGAGATAGCCGATGCCGCCGAATGGGTGAGACCGGGTACTATCATGCGTGAGACAACCATCAGCACCGAAGGGGCTATTGCCACAATCGACTTCTGTGCCGAACATAACATTCCGTATATGCTTTTCGACTGGTTGTGGTATCTGCCTTGTACTTCGCACGACGGAGACGCTACCAAAGTAGTAGACAAATTGGACATGCCGCGTGTGGTAGCTTACGGAAAAGAAAAGGGAGTTGGCATTTGGGTGTACGTCAACCAGCATGCCTTGATGAAGCAGGCGCGTGAACTCTTCCCGATACTTCGGGAATGGGGCATTGTGGGTGTGAAGTCCGGCTTTGTGCAGTATGCCAGCCATCGTTGGGCTACGTGGTTGCACGACCTGGTTCGCCTGGCTGCCGAGAATCATCTGATGATGAATATCCACGATGAGTACCGACCTTCGGGTTTCAGCCGTACTTATCCCAATCTGCTTACTCAGGAAGGGATTTGCGGGAATGAGGAGTTTCCGGATGCTACGCACAATGTGACGTTGCCTTTTACACGTATGATAAACGGTGCGGCGGATTATACGATTTGTTATTTCGACAAGCGCCTGAAAACAACGCATGCGCATCAGTTAGCGGCATCATTGGTATTTTACAGTCCGCTGCAAACAATCTTCTGGTATGATAAGCCCTCTTTCTATCATGGCGAACCGGAAGTGGAGTGGTTTGAGAATCTGCAAACGGTCTTTGATGATACGGAAGTATTGGACGGAACGCCGGGCAAGAACATTACAATGGCACGGCGGAAAGGACAGGAGTGGTTCTTGGCGGCTATGACGAATAACGACGGCTCGAAAGAGAATGTACAGCTCTCTTTTCTTGATAAGGACAAAACCTATCTTGCATATATCTATACCGATGGTGGAAAGGAAGTAAAGACCCGTACGCAGGTGAAGTGCTCATATCTGCTGGTGGATGCTTCCAGGACAATGAAGTTCGATTTAAAACCAAGTGGTGGAGCTGCCGTTCGTTTTGTGCCTGTAAGTAAGGATGAAGCGAAGAAGTACAGGAAGTATAGGGGAGAAGTATTATAAAAATACGGTTGCCGTTGAGTAATCGGCACGGTTGGTTCGTATTAGCAGATGAATGTTTTTAATGAATCAAGGTACGATAATACAAGGTAATTGAAGTTTTGTTTTCGGGATATTTATTAGTTATAAGATGAAAAGATTAGCACTGGTTATTGGTATGTTGTGTACCGTTTGTTTGCAGACGGAAGCGCAATATGTGTCCGAAGTGTGGGTGGCGGATCAGGGCAACGGAACTTACAGGAATCCGGTGTTGCACGCCGATTATTCCGACCCTGACGTTTGTGCGGTCGGTGACGATTTCTATATGACCGCTTCCAGTTTCGGCTGTACGCCGGGACTGCCTGTTCTCCATTCTAAAGATTTGGTGAATTGGCGTATCGTCAATTATGCCTTGAAGGAACTGGAGCCGAAAGAATTTTATAATTCCGCCCGCCACGGTAAAGGGGTATGGGCTCCGTCCATACGCTACCATAAAGGGGAGTTTTACATCTATTGGGGCGACCCGGATTTCGGTATCTTCATGGTAAAGACAAAAGACCCCGCCGGTGAATGGGAGAAACCCGTACTTGTGAAAGCCGGTAAAGGAATGATAGACCCTGCACCGCTGTGGGATGAGGACGGACATGTGTATCTGGTACATGCCTGGGCCGGCAGCCGTTCAAAGATGAACAGTATTGTGGTGGTATGCGAAATGAATGCGGAAGGCACGCGGGTTATCAGCAATCCGGTACTTGTGTATGACGGAAACGATGGAGTGAACCATACGGTAGAAGGACCGAAGTTCTATAAACGCAACGGCTATTATTATATTTTCGCCCCTGCGGGTGGTGTGGCTACGGGCTGGCAGTTGGTGTTGCGCTCTCGCAGCGTGTACGGCCCGTACGCCCCGAAAATTGTAATGGCGCAGGGTAAGACGGATATTAACGGGCCTCATCAGGGGGCATGGATCGATACGAATACGGGAGAATCGTGGTTTGTACATTTTCAGGATAAGGCGATGTACGGACGTGTGATTCATCTGAATCCGATGACCTGGGTGAATGACTGGCCGGTAATCGGTGTGGATAAAGACGGTGACGGTTGCGGTGAACCGGTCACTATCTATCGCAAACCGGATGTGGGCGGGACTTATTCCATAGAGACTCCTGTGGAAAGTGATGAATTCAATACTCGCCGGTTGGGGTTGCAATGGGAATGGCATGCCAATTATCAGGATATGTTCGGCTTTACTTCGGATTTGGGTTTTGTTCGTATCTACGGACATGTGCTTTCGGAGAATTTCGTAAACTTCTGGGAAGTGCCTAATCTGTTGTTGCAGAAGTTTCCGGCAGAAAAATTCACGGCCACCGCCAAACTGAAAGTATCTGCCAAAATGGACGGACAGCAATCGGGACTGATTGTAATGGGCTGGGATTACAGTTATATAGGTGTGGAAAAGGTCGGCGAACGGTTTATACTGAAACAAGCCGTTTGTAAAGATGCCGAGCAGAATACGCCGGAGACGGCTGTCCGTCTGGCGGAAATTCCGGCAAGCCGGGTTTATGAAGCCGGTCTGTATCCCAATTGTGAAAGGGAAATCTATCTGCGGGTAAAAGTGGAGAAAGGCGGTATCTGCCGTTTTTCTTACAGTTTGGACGGCAAGAAGTATATGTCTGCCGGAACTCCTTTTACAGCCCGTCAGGGAAAATGGATAGGAGCTAAGGTAGGATTGTTCAGTACGGCTCCTTACGGTAAAGAACGCGGTTGGGTGGACGCCGACTGGTTCCATGTTGAGAAATAATAGAATAAAATCGGATATGAAGACAAAAGCTCTGTTGGCAGCTTTGGGCATATGCCTGTTAGCTGCCTGTACTACTACGGAAAATAAGTTTCGCGTTGACGAGGCGTTGGATTATTGTAATCGCCAGGTAGAGCGTACCTTAAATCGATTGCATGATGCAAATGGTGCGGTGGACTATACCATGATGCCCCGCAATATACTGAATGGTCAAAGCGATTGGAACTGCCGTAAGGCAACAAAAGAGGAATGGTGTGCCGGCTTTTGGCCCGGTGTGCTGTGGTATGATTACGAATATAGCGGTGACAAGCGGATAAAAGAGGAAGCGGAGAAGTTTACCGCCTCTTTGGAGTTTCTTTCCAAAACACCCGCATTCGACCATGATTTAGGCTTCCTTATCTTTTGCAGTTACGGCAACGGTTATCGTCTGACACAAAATCCGGCTTACAAACAGGTGATTCTGGATACGGCGGATACATTGGCTACATTGTTCAAACCGCAGGTGGGTACAATGCTGTCTTGGCCCCGCAATGTAGAATTGTTTGGCGGGCACAACACAATCATGGATAATATGATAAATCTGGAAATGCTGTTTTGGGCGGCAAAGAACGGGGGGAACCCTTATCTGGCGGACATTGCCATTTCGCATGCCGATAAGACGATGAAGTATCATTTCCGGCCTGATTATACCTCTTATCATGTAGCCGTTTACGATACGCTGACCGGTGATTTCGTCAAAGGGGTTACACATCAGGGATATGCCGACAGTAGCATGTGGGCACGCGGTCAGGCATGGGCTATCTATGGATATACGGTAGTTTATCGTGAAACCAAAGATTGCCGTTACTTGGATTTTGTGCAGAAAGTAACGGATGTATATTTGGAAAAACTTCCGAAAGACTATGTTCCCTATTGGGATTTCAACGATCCCGCAATACCCGATGCTCCCCGTGATGCTTCGGCTGCCTGCGTAGTGGCTTCCGCATTGCTGGAACTTTCCACTTATCTGCCTGGTGACAAAGGAGAGCGGTATAAGGATGCGGCGATGAAAATGCTGAAGAGTTTGAGTACGGAAAATTATCAATGCGGTGAGGCAAGCCCGGCATTTCTGCTTCACTCTACAGGACATTGGCCGGTGAAGTCGGAAGTAGATGCTTCCATTATCTATGCGGATTATTATTATATAGAAGCGTTGTTACGGTTGAAGAGATTGCAGGAAGGGAAACCGGTTATAGGCTGATGTACAAACTTGCTGTCCGGTATGATGCAAATGGAGAAATACACTTGATGATTTCTTTTAGGCACGGAAGACACGGATTTCACGGATTTTCTTTATTCTTTTTCCGTGAAATCCGTGTCTTCCGTGTAGTTCCGTTCCTAATAAAGAAACAAATAATAAGCGAATTTTAGTTTTGACACACATTTTTTTCTATGTTTAAGATGGGTGTATGATGCTCTATACCGGTAAATTGAAAATTATAGAGCATGTATTTATAAAGATAAGTATACTTTTTTTGACTTAAAACCCGGTTGGGTTTTGATTTGTAGTTTTTATCTTTGCAGCATACAAACCTGAATAAATAATAGATATCATGAAAAAACGAATTGTTGCCGGATTATTTACTGTCCTGGCTGTGATGGCAAACGCGCAGTCTTTTACCGAATGGCAAAATCCGGAACTGAATGCTGTGAACCGTGCCCCGATGCACACCAATTATTTTGCTTACGAATCGGAAGGCGTGGCACAGACGGGAGTTAAAGAGCACTCTTCCCGTTTTATGACCTTAAACGGTACTTGGAAATTCTTTTGGGTGAAGGATGCAGACGCCCGCCCCGTTGATTTCTGGAAGCCGGGATTCAATGATAAAGGCTGGTGCGATATGCCTGTTCCCGGTGTTTGGGAGCTGAATGGCTTTGGAGACCCTATTTACGTGAACGTAGGTTATGCCTGGCGCAATCAGTTCAAGAATAATCCGCCGCAAGTGCCTGTTGTGGACAATCATGTCGGTTCATACCGCCGGGAGATTGTAGTGCCTGCTATCTGGAAAGGTAAGGACATTATAGCTCATTTCGGTTCGGTGACTTCCAATATGTACCTGTGGGTGAACGGCAAGTATGTAGGTTACAGCGAGGATAGCAAACTGGAGGCAGAATTCGACCTCACCTCTTACCTGAAACCGGGACAGAAGAACCTGATAGCTTTTCAGGTGTTCCGCTGGTGCGACGGCACATATCTTGAAGATCAGGATTTCTTCCGTTATAGCGGAGTGGGACGCGACTGCTATCTGTATGCCCGTGATAAGAAACGTATCGAGGATATCCGTGTCACTCCGGATTTGGATGCTGACTACAAAAACGGCTCTTTGCGTGTGGAAGTCAGTCTGAAAGGTAACGGTAATACCGCCTTGGAGCTATTGGATGCCGAAGGCAAGCAAGTGTCAACGGCAACTGTACGCGGTAACGGGGTTGCCGTGATGAACCTTGACAATCCGCACAAATGGACAGCGGAAACTCCGTATCTTTATACATTACGTGCTGCTTTGCAAGGCAGTGGCGAGGTTATTCCCATAAAAGTGGGTTTCCGTAAGGTTGAACTGAAGAATGCGCAGGTATTGGTAAACGGCAAGCCTGTCCTGTTCAAGGGAGCCAACCGTCACGAAATGGATCCTGATTACGGTTATGTCGTTTCCCGTGAGCGTATGATTCAGGATATTCAGCTTATGAAGCAGTTCAATCTGAATGCGGTGCGTACCTGCCACTATCCCGATAATAATCTGTGGTATGACTTGTGCGACCAATATGGTATTTATGTGGTAGCGGAAGCCAATATCGAGTCTCACGGAATGGGGTATGGAGAATCCACTCTTGCCAAACGTGCCGATTACAAGAAAGCTCATATGGAGCGTAATCAGCGTAATGTACAGCGCAGTTTCAATCATCCGAGCATCATTTTCTGGTCATTGGGCAATGAAGCCGGTTATGGGTCTAACTTTGAAGCGGCTTATGACTGGGTGAAGGCGGAAGACCCGAGCCGTGCCGTGCAATACGAACAGGCCGGAAAGACAGGAAAGACCGATATATTCTGTCCGATGTATTATGGATATAACGATTGTCTGAAATATTGTGAGGATGATTCCATGAACAGACCTCTCATTCAGTGTGAGTATGCGCATGCCATGGGTAATTCGGAAGGCGGCTTCAAGGAATATTGGGATATGATTCGCAAATATCCCAAATATCAGGGTGGCTTCATTTGGGATTTTGTAGACCAGTCCGTTCGTTGGACCGGTAAGAACGGTAAGATGATTTATGCCTATGGCGGTGACTTCAACCGCTTTGATGCCAGCGATGTCAATTTCTGTAACAACGGTCTTGTCAGTCCCGACCGCGTACCCAATCCCCATATGTACGAGGTAGGACGTATCTATCAGAATATCTGGACAACTCCGGCCGATTTGCAGCGTGGAGAAATTAATGTATTCAACGAAAACTTCTTCCGTGACCTTTCGGGCTGTTATCTGGAGTGGGAAATGCTGAAAGACGGCAAGGTGATACGCAGCGGTCGTGTGGATGACCTGAATGTAGCTCCGCAGCAGACTGCTAAAGTCAAACTGGATTTGGGAACTGTCTGCCAGTGTGCCGAGTGGTTGCTTAACGTGTCTTATAAATTGAAGGAACGTGAAGGACTGCTTTCGGCAGGGCATATTGTCGCTAAAGACCAATTGACGCTGAATACCTATCAGGCTCCTGCAATGGATTTGAAGAACACGGAATTGAGCAACGTAGAAGTGGCTGCTCCCGTGATACAGGAGAATGACTGCAACTATCTTATAGTCTCCGGTGAGGCTTTCCGTATGGAGTTCAACAAGCATACCGGTTACCTGACCAAATACGAAGTGAACGGTCTGGATATGATTAAGGAAGGTGAGGCGCTTACGCCCAACTTCTGGCGTGCTCCTACCGACAATGATTTCGGCGCTAACCTGCAACGTAAATATGCTGTCTGGAAGAATCCGGAGATAAAACTGACTTCTTTCAGTCAGCACACCGAGAACGGACAAGTGATTGTGGAAGCGGCTTATAAACTGCCGGAAGCATCGGCGGAGTTAAGTCTGACATATGTTATCAACGACAGTGGCGCTGTTAAAATCACTCAAAAGATGGTTGCCGATAAGAACGCCAAAGTAGCCAACCTCTTCCGTTTCGGCATGCAGATGCCTATGCCCCGCAGCTTTGAAACTGTAGAATACTACGGCCGCGGTCCGGTGGAGAACTATGCAGACCGTAACCATTGTACCGACCTCGGTATCTATCGCCAGAGCGTATCGGAGCAGTTCTATCCGTATATCCGTCCGCAGGAGAATGGCACAAAGACGGATATCCGCTGGTGGAAGATGCTGGATGCAGCCGGTAACGGTATAGAGGCAGTAGCTGCCGCTCCGTTCTCCGCATCGGCTTTACACTATACGATTGAATCTTTGGATGAAGGCTGGAGCAAGCGCCAGGGACACTCTCAGGAGGTGGAAGAGGCGGATTTGACAAACTTCTGCATTGATAAGGTTCAAGCCGGTTTGGGATGCGAGGATAGTTGGGGACGCATAGCCCGTCCTGAGTATCAGGTGCCTTATACAGATTATGAATTTACGTTTATCCTGACTCCGGTACGTCATAACATCGGAATACAATGAGGAAACCGGCCGGAAGTAAACGTTTTCCGTAGAGATACGTTGCATTCAGCCGGACTCTTCTGATATGCAAGGCATCGGACTGCCATCCCAAAGTCGGTTATGAGGCTTTCGGGGGAGTCCGGTGCTTTGTTCCGTTTATACCTTAGGACCGATTTATTTTGCTCCGTCCAGATACCCTTTTTTGAACATATTGACAAAGAGAAAGAACAGGGAAAGTAGTAACGGACCGAATATGACCCCCATAAATCCAAAAAGGGAGAGGCCGATAACAACTCCGAAGACAGTGATGAGCGGATGAATATCGGCCATTTTCTTTTGAATGACGAAACGTATCAGATTATCGAGTTGCGAGATGACAAGGGAACCGAATATGACCAGTCCGATTGCTTGGAACCAGTTGCCGATAAGTGCCATGTATATGGCTATGGGAATCCATACCAATGCCGTACCTGCCATTGGTATGATACTGGCAAAACCTGTAAGAAAGCCTGAAAACAGAATATTGGGAGCATCGAATATCCAATAGCCGAGCATGGCTACTCCGCCTTGTATTACGGCAAGCAAAGGTATGCCGATGGCATTGGAACGGACAATCATATTGATTTCGTGTACTATCTCCTGTGTGTTGGTTTCATTGAAAGGAAGAAGTTCGTTGACATATTGCTCCATTTTCTTTCCGCCTATCAGCATGAAGTAGAGGACAAATACCAGTACAAACATGTTGACGATGAAGCTGCTGATGCCTCCCATTAATGTCTGTCCGATGCGTGGAAGGGATGAAATGAAGAATGAAAGGCTGTTTCCGCTTAGTACATTGTATCCGGTTCTGGCCTTGATAATGGAGGCGGCTTCTTCAAAAGGTGCAATGACTGCCTGCGGATCAAGGTTGATGTTCTGCAGGTTTACTACCGCCAGCCATACTACCAATGCCAGAGGAACGAGAAAGCATAAAATGGCTTCTGCCGTAATGACGGTGGCAGCTATGGTCCGTTTTATCTTTCGTTTTTCGGACAGATAAATCATCTGGCGCCTGACCAGTATATAGATGGTCAATGCACCCAACAGACCGCCTAAGAAGGGAGTGATTTGCCTGGCGAGGATAATCCCCAACCCGATAATGATGGTAATCAATGAATATTTCCAGTATTGCTCTTTTGTACTCATAGAATATGTTGTTTCTTTGAAAAAGAAACATTATAAGAGCCGGAAATGTTTTTGAGGAATGTGCGGAGATTGAATTTTATCCTTCATCCAGCCAGCCTTTTCCCTGGCGTACGATTTCTGCCTCGCCACCGGTGCAATCCACCACTGTGGAACCCTCTATGCCACCTATTCCACCGTCGATAACCAGGTCGACGATATTGCCGAACTTCTCATCAATCAGTTCGGGGTCGGTGCAGTATTCAATGTCTTCGTTTTCGTCATGGGGGAGTGTGGCGGTCATGATAGGGGCATCCAGCAGGCGTGCCAGTTCCTGTATTATCGGATGGTCGGGCATACGTATTCCTACTTCTTTCCGGTTGCGGAATATCTTCGGCAGACGGACTGTGCCGTTTAAGATAAAGGTGAAAGCGCCCGGAAGGTTGCGCTTCATTAATTTAAACGTGTTGTTGTCGAACTTGGCATATTCGCTGATACTGCTCAGGTCGTAGCAGATGATGGAAAGGTTGTTCTTCTTCGGGTCGGTGTTTTTGAGCTGGCAAATACGTTCTATCGCACGTTCCTTCAGTCCGTGGCAGCCGATGGCATACATGGTGTCGGTGGGGTAGATGATGATGCCCCCGTCGTTCAGGATGTCGATTACTTGTTGCAAATCTGCCGGATTGTTGTTCTTTTCATAAAGTTTCAGAAGCATGATATTGTCGGATTTGGTTTAAAAGTATATCACAAAAGTAATAATAAGTTTCTTGAAATCAAATGTATAGGGATGGATTTTATTTTGAGGAGCGCTTTTTGCGGAGTTCTTCCGCCAATCGCCATTGCAAGGCTGCTTCAACCTCTTTTCCGGCTTGCATCAAAGCGTCCCCGAAGAGTTCGTGAGCCCCGGCATGTTCGGGCTTTAGGGTGGTGGCTTTGTCCAGGTCGGCAATGGCACCTTCAATGTTTCCGAGTTTAAGCCGCAACTTACCACGGTTGTACACGGTTTTGAATTCGGCGGGGCGCAAGCGTACGGCACGGTTCAAGCATTCTTCGGCTTCCTGGTATTGGTTTTCGTTGAAGAGGGTGACGCCTTTTCGCACCCAGGCATCCGTGTATTCGGGATAAAGTTCAAGGGCTTTGTCATAATTGGCAAGGGCGGCACGGGCGTCGCGGGCTTGGGTGATGCACTCGTTCCCCATGGCATAATATTCGCGGGCGTAGTCTTGCAGGCGTTTCCGCTGTTTTTCCATGTCTTGTTTCAGGCAGGCGTTCTCCGCTTTCAGCCGGTTGATGATATTCAGCTTCTTGCGGATAAGACGTTGCCCTACGGGTTTCTCGATGTCATAACGGGAATGGATGGCCTTGAAGAACTCATTGAGGAAGGTCTCGAAGTCTCCCTGGTCGAAGGCTTTGGCTGCCGCTACATATTGCACATCTGCCTGTGCCTGCTTCAAGGCACGGTCAATGGCCTGGCGGTTGTTGAAGCGTTGGGCGAATCCTACAATTTCGGGACGTACGAATACATCGGCGCGGCTGACGGGCTTTTTCAGTTGTATCCCTTCCAGCGATGTGCACCGGCTGAGTGCCACGTATGCTTGTCCACCGGCAAATACGCCACCGGTGAAGTCGATGACTACCCGGCTGAAAGTCAGTCCCTGGCTTTTATGGACAGTGATGGCCCATGCCAGTCGTACAGGATATTGGGTGAAAGTTCCTAATTCCTCTTCCTCAATCTGTTTTTTTTCTTCGTTGTATTTGTAGCGGATGTTCCGCCAGGACTCCCGTTTCACATCACATTCCTTGCCGTCGTCGGTAATGATGTAGAGTGTTTCTTCAATAGGGTCGAAGCCGCTGACAATGCCGATTGTACCGTTTACCCACCGGCGGTCGAAATCGTTTTTAATGAAAATGATTTGAGCGCCCGGTTTGAGTACCAGCTCCTGAGAGGTGGGAAGGCTGCTTTCGGGAAAATCGCCCATGATTTCACCATGAAACGTAACGGGTTCTCCCGGAAGCTCGGCAAGTTTTTTGTCATTGATATAATCCACATTATCGCGGCGGGTGGCGAGGGTGATGTACATATCGGCTTCGGACTGTTCTATCTGTGTACCGTAGCGGGTATTGAGGAGTTGCAGGTCGGCAGCGCCCACTGTATTGCTCCGTATATGGTCCAGTACGTTGACAAATACCTTGTCGGTCTGACGGTAGACGGTTTGCAGTTCAATGGACACGAGGTCTATCTGTCCGAATACTCTTGCAGAGAAGAAATAAGGGGTAGGATAGAAACGGTTCAGTATTTCCCGTTCGTCCCCTTTCACTACGGGCTCCAACTGGAATACATCGCCCACTAGCAGGATTTGTTTTCCGCCGAAAGGCTCCCTGAGGTTGCGTGAGTAAACCCGCAAAATACGGTCGACGGCATCGATGATATCTGCCCGTACCATGGAAATCTCGTCGATGATAACCAGCTCCAGTTCTTCAAGGAGCTTGCGGTGAGGTTTGGTGTATTTAAAGAATTCATGGATGCGTCCCCGTTGTAAGCTGAAATTGGGGTCATCGGGTAGCAGAGGATAAAACGGCAGTTTGAAGAAACTGTGTAGCGTGCTTCCCCCCGCATTGATGGCGGCAATTCCCGTAGGAGCCAGCACAACGTGTTTCTTCTTGGTATGTTCGCAGATATACCGGAGAAAGGTAGACTTTCCCGTACCCGCTTTCCCCGTCAGGAAAACAGACTGGCGGGTGTACTGTATGAGGTTCAAGGCATCTTGAAACTCCTTGTTCTGAGTGTCGGGTACGAAGGACATATGCATAGCTGGCTTTCAACCCTCAACTTTCGATTATTCCGTATTGTTTTAGTGCATTGGCTATGCCGTTGTTGTCAACGCTCGTAGTGACGTAACCGGCTGCGGCTTTAACATCGTCTTTGGCATTGCCCATAGCCACTCCAATGCCTGCATGACGCAACATGCTGATATCGTTTCCACCATCGCCGAAAGCCATCGTTTCTTCCAGACGGATGCCGAAATGCCGGATTATTTCGTCGATGCCGCGTTGTTTGGTATTTCCTTTGGCGGTGACATCTACAAATGCCGGATGCCAGCGTCCCATTTCGCAGTTGGGAATGGAAGGCAGCAGGAGTTGTTCTTCTTCAATATCGATAAAGGGCGTTAGTTGGTAGTACTCCTTGTCCGAATGGTTGTCTGTATAGGGTTTGGGTGGGATGGGGTCTGTTTTGAGTTGTCTGTTGAATATCTCTGTTACGAGTTCGCCCGGCTGATTGACGCAAATATCGTGTTCGCCCACCAGTATGCAGGGGAGATTGCGCTCGTGACAGAAGCTTGTCAGTGCATCGACTTCGGCTGCCGGTATGGGACTTTTGTAGATAACGGTATCGTCCACAAAGCAATAGGCGCCGTTCATGGTGATGTAGCCGTCTATCAGTTTACGTTCCTGCAGGGCGGCGAGGTTATTGATGATGACACGCGGACGTCCGGTAGAAATGAATATCTGTATGCCTTTGGCTTTGGCGGCTTCCAGCGCTTCGATGGTGGAAACGGGAATCTGGTGGGTCTTGAAACTCACCAGTGTACCGTCGATGTCAAAAAACAGGGCTTTAATCATATATGTCTCTTTTAAATTGGTTGGCAAATTTACTCAAAAGCAAAGATATTTCGTACTTTTGCGAATAATTTTATAGACTGTCGTTTTATTCGGAAACTCAATTAAAATAGCTTGAACCTTATGAAGTATAATTTTGATGAAGTGATTGAACGCCGCGGTACGGACTCCGTAAAATGGGACGGCGTGGAGAATGTGTGGGGACGTAAAGATTTGCTTCCCATGTGGGTGGCCGATATGGATTTCCGTACGCCGCCTTTTGTGATGGATGCGTTGCGCCGTCGTCTCGACCACGAGGTTTTGGGATATACTTTTGCCTGTGAGGAGTGGTATACCTCTATTTGCAGTTGGTTGCACAAGCGCCACCAGTGGGATGTTACGCGTGATATGCTGACGTTTGTTCCCGGAATTGTACGCGGGCAGGCATTTGCGCTGCAATGCTTTACCAAACCGGGCGACAAGGTCATGGTAATGACGCCGGTGTACCATCCTTTTTTCCTGGTAACCGAACGTTTGGGACGCGAAGTGGTCTATTCTCCGCTCGATTTGTACGACGGGCATTATCATATTGATTTTGAGCGTTTCTCTAAGGATATCCGGGGATGCAGGTTGCTTATCCTTTGTAATCCCCATAATCCGGGCGGACGTGTATGGACGGTCGAAGAGCTGCGTCGGATAGCGGATATTTGTAAAGAGAACGGGACTATGGTCGTTTCCGACGAGATACACGCGGATCTTACCTTACCTCCTTATAAGCATCATCCTTTCGCCACGGTGTCCGAGGCTGCCGCACAGAATTCTCTTACTTTTATGGCTCCCAGCAAGGCTTTCAATATGCCGGGATTGGGCAGTTCGTATGCCATAGCGGTGAATGAGGATATTCGTCGGCGTTTCCGGGAGTTTATGGAGGCGGGCGAGTTCTGCGAAGGGCATTTATTTGCTTACATCGGCGCTGCGGCTGCCTATACGCACGGTGAAGAGTGGCTGGAACAGGTACTCGGATATGTACAGGCTAATATCGACTTTACGGAGAATTATCTGAAAGAGCATGTTCCGGGCATCGGTATGATACGCCCACAGGCTTCTTATCTCGTTTTTCTGGATTGTAGGGCATTGGGCCTGCCGCAAGAGAAGTTGGCAAGACTGTTTGCAGAAAAAGCTCATCTGGCCCTGAATGACGGGACGATGTTCGGCAAACCGGGAGAAGGCTTTATGCGGTTGAATGTAGGCTGTCCCCGTTCGGTGCTGCAAAAAGCGCTGGAACAACTGTCCGCAGCGGTTAAGGAAGAGGTGGCAAAGGGATAGGGCTGGCAGAAATACATGGTTGAATGGCGGCGTTACCTATTTATAATGACTGTTGTTCTTTAATATACCTATATCAGGTGATTGCGGCATCGGGTGCGATGCCGTATCTTTGCAACATCAGATTTAAAGAATGAATTAGTTAGTCATAATTACGTAACCACTTTTATGAAGATAAAAGGATCCCCGTTTTCCGATGCGACATCGTGAAGCGGGGATTTGTTTTGTGGCGGATGTGGCGGAGATACCTGCCGGACTGATGAAGTTCCAGCGGCAGGTCAATATGTTTTTCTCCTATGGGGAAACGGGTTTTGCATTCTTTCTTCCGGCAGGCTGTGTGGAAGAAAGGATTATAAAGTATCTTTAATATTGCTCAGTTCCACCAGCTTGTTCACAATGGCATAGATGGTGAGGCCTGCGGGAGAATGTATCTGCAGCTTGCGTGCAATGTTGCGGCGGTGGGTGATGACGGTATGGATAGACAGATACAGTTTGTCGGCAATCGCCTTGTTGGTCATGCCTTTTACGACGCAGGTAATGATTTCCTTTTCACGTTGGCTGAGCGTTTCCTGTTCGCTGTCCTTCTCATCTTCTTCTTCGGTATGGAGAAGACGGTTGATTTTTGTGGTAATCATTTCGATATCGTCACAGATGGCGATGCTTTCGTCATACTCTTTCAGCGCATTATTGTCGATGACGGAACATACCAATGCGATGTATTTGATACTGTTTCCGTTATGGTTTGTCTTGAAAGAGGGCAGGTCGAACCAACCGCCGAAAGTAGGGTTTACGATTACAATGTCGGGAGTGTGCAGATGTATAAAGTTCTGCAATGCTTCCGGTGACGACACCTCGATGGGGTGCGCATTCAGATTGGGAATGCGTTTGAGTACTGCCGCAAGACCACTTCGTACAATGACCGAAGTTTCTGCAACAACTATTTTCAGAGAAATATTATTGTTCATCTTTCAGCCTTTTTTCAATTTGTGTTACTGCAGGAACAAACATATAATCTTCCACCTGACAATGTGAAGCAAGATCCTGTTCGCAGTTGAAGATGTCGAACAGGACGGCGTTCAGGAGATTATTGTTTTCTTTTTCGGGATAGTATTTGATAATGATATTTTTCAGCTCTTTCAGTTTGGTATCTATCTGATTGTGCTTACTGGCAAAGGTGGCAATGTCGTATTCGTCGGACAGTCTGCCTTGCAGTAACTGTTCTACGTAAGTAAAGACGGCTTCATTTTCGTATTCCATGTGGCGGCGCACTTCTTTGGCATACTCATCAAAGAATTTGAGAATGAGGTAGGCCACATCGTTGTCTCTGGAGCAGTCTATGGCTTCTATCAGTTTGCGGCGCATGGCAGGCAGGTTGAAGTCGAGAAAGTAGGTGTGCGCACGCTTCAGATAATCCATGAGTGCCGGAATAGAGAATGAGTCGTTGTCAATACTGTAAGAGTATTGCTCCTCGCTGATGAAATTGGCTACGGCGAGGAAAGTGCGGTAGTCTACATGCTGGCTCTCACAGACATCCTTTACGCTCTTGTCTCCGAATCCAAGCGACAAACCGAAGCGGCTCATCACCATTAATAAGGAGTAGTTATCGCAGATGAGATCGCTCATCTTGTCCGTAGCCCGATATTTATGTTGTTCATTCATTGTAAGTTATTCCTTTTCACTATGTGTTCCGAGCGCAAAGTAACGGTTTTTCTTCGAGAATTGCAATCGCTATTTGTAGGTATTTTGAGTCTGCACGCAGTCATTATTTATCATTGAACTAAAGTCTTTAGTTTATATTAACTAAATAAATTAGTTTTGTAACTAAATAATTTAGTTCTTTGTGAAAAAGAAAGAATAGCTATGAAAGGACTGACTGCAAAAGAAGAAGAAATTATGGGTTTTTTCTGGAGAAAAGGACCGCTGTTTGTGAAAGAGATACTGGCGTTCTATGAAGAACCCAAACCGCATTTCAATACACTCTCCACCATAGTAAGAGGGCTTGAAGAAAAAGGTTTTCTGAATCACAACACGTTTGGCAACACGTATCAGTATTATGCAATGGTAAGTGTGGAGGACTTTAAGAAAGGAACATTGAAGAATGTCATTAGCAAATATTTCAATAATTCCTATTTGAGTGCGGTGTCATCACTGGTGAATGAGGAAGAATTTTCACTGGACGACTTGAAGCAACTGATACAGGATGTGGAAAAAGGCAAACTTTCGGAATAGTAACCGTCAATACGTATACTTCTATGGGCATACTATTTGTTTATATACTTAAATCATCCTTTTGTCTGGCGGTATTTTATCTGTTTTACCGTTTGTTGTTGAGTCGTGAGACGTTTCATCGTTTCAATCGCATTGCTCTGTTGGGGATTCTGCTGTTATCTTGTCTGTTGCCGTTTGTAGAAGTCAGTGTGAGACGGCCGGTTGAGATGTATCAGACTATGATGACGTGGGAGCAGTGGCTGTTGTTGACAGATTTGGCAGGTACGGAAACTCATGCAGTGCAGGTGCAGGAGAATGTGGTTACGTGGATACAGGGATTGTTGCTGGTATATCTGTTCGGTATTCTTTTCTTCATGCTCCGCAATATATATTCGTTGTTTGGCTTATGGGTATTGTTGAAGTCGGGTAGGAGAGAGAAGGTTAGTGATTATGTTGTAACGGTTGTTAAGGCGGTTTTGATAGTGCATGAACGGGATATTTCACCATTTAGTTGGATGAGATATATCGTTATTTCACAGAAAGACTTGCATGAGAACGGCAGGGAGATCCTTACTCATGAACTGGCGCATATTCGTAACCGCCATTCATGGGATTTGTTTGCGGCGGATATATGCATATTCTTTCAATGGTTTAATCCGGGAGCGTGTCTTTTCGCGTATCACTCCCTCGGCCAGCATCTCATCATTAAATTCACATTTGTGATATAAGATTTTCAGCAACGCCTGCTGGCGGGGAATTTTGGCAATATATTGCAAGCCGACAATCAATTTTTCACGCAATTGTTGAAACGGGTCATGCTCTAATCCAGCCGTCAAGTGATCCTGGATTAACTCTCGCAATGAAGGCTGTTGCAACCACATCTCATTAAACAGTTGAGTCTTGTTTTCGAAGTGCCAGTAGATAGCGCCACGCGTAACGTTAGCGGCGTCGGCAATGTCGTTGAGCGTCGTCTTGCTTACGCCATGCTGCGCAAACTGGGCGATGGCAGTTTCAATCAGTTCTTGCCGGGTCTTCAGAGCTTCGGCTTTGGTTCTTTTTGCCATGATTAATTATTCAGGAAATAAATATATTCGACACAGAGTGAGAAAATAGCGAAGGTTAATCTATCACCTAATGTGTATTTATACGAGAGGCTAATATTGAGTTGCTATAAATCGTCAAATAAATAATATATATTATTTACCTAAAATACATTCGCCACATGAATATATATTTCAATTTACGAGGTTTTAATTCTGCCTCTTTCAACCCGCGTCAAAATAAAACAGTAGAATATTAATCTTTTTTTGTGTTTATGTGCCTTGAGACGCCAGTATTCATAACTATTCCTTACATCGACGAATGATAATTTGTAGGATAGCGAACTGTATTTTTCTTTCTGCGAGTTAACGCGTTGCCTTTCTGGGTAAATAACGCGCTTTTGGTTTTTTGAGGAATAGTAATGACGAAACATGCCAGGTTTTTCCTCCTGCCCTCCTTTATTCTGATCTCCGCGGCTTTAATCGCCGGTTGTAACGATAAGGGAGAAGAGAAAGCTCACGTCGGTGAACCGCAGGTTACCGTTCATATTGTAAAAACGGCCCCGTTAGAAGTTAAGACTGAATTACCAGGCCGCACCAATTCTTACCGTATAGCCGAAGTTCGCCCACAGGTTAGCGGGATCGTACTGAATCGTAATTTCACTGAAGGCAGCGATGTACAAGCAGGCCAGTCCCTGTACCAGATCGATCCCGCGACCTATCAGGCAAATTATGACAGCGCGAA
>OGYW01001243.1_pt1 | contig 23107 bp, 20 predicted proteins | sample 1576621 | NCBI WGS metagenome assembly OGYW01 (sample SAMEA3541528, study PRJEB24748) | human gut metagenome | biome: human gut; feature: human-associated habitat; material: faeces | place: China | collected 2012 | reverse complement strand
AGGAATACACCATAACTAGACCCAACACGACCAAAGCAAGAGTTGATAAACCCACCATCAATCGTGGAGCCATGATATGCGCAGGAGCGCTCTTGAAGAATGAACGTGAGGGCGATTTAGCGCGTTTAGAGTCTGTTTTTTCCGCCCGAGCCATACTTTAGTTAAGCACCCCTTTCCTTACTTCGCTGTGCAACAAGCGCCTTAAACACTTCGCCGCGTTCTTCAAAACAAGAAAATTCATCAAAGGATGCGCAAGCAGGAGAAAGCGCAATAATATCGCCTGATTGAGCATGATCAAGCGCCACATCAAGAGCATCTTCTAGGTGCTTTGCTTCATACACTTCAAGCTGAGCATGATTAAATGCTTCCAAAAAACGAGAGCCTGCTTGCCCAAAGCACACAACCGCTTTGCAGTGACGCTGTGCCTGAGCAACCAACTCAGACAAATCCGTACCTTTATCGTCACCACCAAGTAAAACAATGGGCTTTTTTTCGCCAAATGCTGCTAATGCTTTAAGCGTTGCATCAACGTTGGTTGCCTTAGAGTCGTTATAGCACACCACCCCCGCAACTGAACCACAAGGCTCAATGCGATGCTCAAGAGGAGCAAATGAAGCTAAAGCATCAGCAATATCATTCATAGAGCAAGAAAGAGCACGTGCAGCCGCCGCAGCAGCAAGTGCATTAGAAGCATTATGCTCTCCTTTAATTTGAAGATCCTGCGCTGAAAGAATTTCATAACGACCTTGCGGAACTTCAAGGCACAATGTGTTCTGCTCATTTAAAAACGCTGCGTTTTCCGAGCCGCATGTTAGGCGCATATTACCTGTTAAGCCTTCAGCGGTGCCGATTGGGATATAGGCAAACGTACGATTTAGATCGTTTTTCAATTCGCGCACAAACCCCCGTACCACCTCATTTGTGGCATCCAAAACAACCGTAGAACCTTGTGCGCAATTTGCATATATCTTTTTCTTTGCTTGAGCGTAGGCTTCAAAACTTCCATGCCACTTCAAATGATCAGGCGTGATGTTAAGCAATACGGCAACATCAGGTGCAAAGCGACTAGTAGATGCCAATTGGTAAGAAGATACCTCTGCTACATAATGATCGTATACACCACGAGCCACTTCTTCAATGCAAGCATCACCAATATTTCCCACCGCACAAGCATTCCTGCCGCACTCTTTTAAAATATGCGCAATGAGAGAAGTTGTGGTGGTTTTTCCATTTGTTCCTGTAATAGCAACCCAAACAGAATCTTTAGCGCTTTCACGCCAAGCAAGTTCTACTTCACTGATTACTTCATCAGAACAAGCGCGTGCTGCCTTGTAGAATGCAGAATTTTCCGAAATACCTGGACTCGCAATACATAGATCATATGATCCTTTAACATCTTCTGAATCAAAAATAACGTGAGCGCCTGCTTTGCGTAAACCCTGAGAAAATTCAAGTGCCTGAGATGAAGACGCACCTGCATATACCGTCAAAGAAGAAACACGCGTACCAATAAGATTAGCACAATAGGCACTTGCAGCTTTACCGGACTTTCCTAATCCTAGTACCAGCACTGCCCCAAGAGTAGTTGGTGCATATTTTTTGGTTTCATCAAATTGACTTACCATGGCGCTATCCCATCAAAGATTGAGCAAAGTACAAACAAAATCCTACCGCCGCTAATGCCGCAGAGATAATCCAGAAACGAATAACTACCTTTACCTCACTCCAACCCTTCTTTTCGAAGTGGTGATGAAGAGGAGCCATCAGGAATAAGCGCTTGCGCGTGCGCTTAAAATAAAATACCTGAATCATTACCGAAAGCGCTTCAACCACAAACAGGCCGCCGATAATCAAAGTCAGCACTTCGGTTTTTGAAACAATCGCCAAGCACCCCAACGCAGTACCTAATGCAAGTGATCCAGTATCACCCATGAAAATATCAGCAGGATAGGAATTAAACCAAAGAAAACCAATGCAGCAGCCAGCAATTGCGGCAGCAATAATGGCGCTATCCAACAAACCTGCACGAAATGCGATCGCAGCCATAACTACCATTACTACCATGATGGTTCCGCTCAACAGACCATCAAGACCATCAGTAAGATTGGTCGCGTTACTCATACCTGCGAGTAAAATATCAGCGAAAATAACGTAAAGCCATGGAATACTAAAATCTCCACCTGCGGGCACTTCAATAGGAAGAGTTGTGGTGAATATTCCCAAATCAAAGGTGTATATAAAAGGAATTTCAACCGTAGGAGAAATGCCAAGCCAGTTAACAGCAGCTAAAACAAATGCTGTTGCTATTAAGAACTGACCAATAAGCTTCGCTTTAGGCGTTAATCCCAAAGAACGTTCATGAGCAACCTTTGACGCGTCGTCAAAAAGACCCAAAGCTCCCGTTGCGAGCACCGCGCCCATCACCAACCATGTTTCGGGCACAGGTTCGGCCAGAACAGCAATTACAATTGTTGCTGCAACCAGCATAATGACACCGCCCATAGTGGGAGTGCCCTGTTTTACCAGATGGCTTTCGGGACCATCGGCGCGCACCGGCTGTCCAATTAAGTGAGAACGAAGAAACTTAATAAAGGCAGGCATAAGTACAATTGTCATAATAACACCCAAAAAAATGGCAAGAAAAACCACGAATGTTGGGTATTCGAAAAAAGAAACCATAACTAGTTCAACAACCCCTTGGCTACTTTATCAAGCTTCATAAAATGAGATGCTTTTACCAGCACCGCATCGCCTGAAGCAACGTGCTCTCGCAAGAAGGCCAATGCCTTTTCACAAGAATCCACCATAAGCAAACAATCAGCAGGAAAGCCCTCCGATTGTGCCGCCAACCCAATTGTGCGAGCCAATTCACCCACACAAACCAGAAAGTCAATATTAGCATGAGCCGCAAATCTACCAACTGATTCGTGCGCAGCTTGAGCAAATGATCCAAGCTCACCCATATCGCCCAACACAGCAAAACGGCGTCCCTGTATATCCATCGTTTTTAACAACGAAAGAGATGCTCTCATGGAATCAGGGTTGGCGTTGTAGGCGTCGTTAATAACCGTAAATCCCTGTTCAGAATGAAGAATTTCCTGTCTACCACTTTCAGGCTGAGATGCCTCCAGGGCAGCTGCGATTTCTTCAAGGCTCATGCCCGCCATGCAACCAACTGCCGCAGCAGAACAGGCATTAGAAACGTTGTGAATACCTCGCAAAGAAAGTCTGCACTCCATACGATCTACATTCAAAGATGAAGAAAACCCTGAAGCACACAAGATAAAGGAAGGGTACCCCTCCCCGTCAATCACAATGTTTTCCGCCCAAACGCTTGGACCCTGAGCGTCTTTTTTATTGAAGCTTACCTGAACAACATCTGATGATTCCTTGCCAGAAACCTTCCACACAAATTGAGACATGTCATCGGTAGCATTCAAAAAAGCAACGCCCGCTTCGTCAGGAAGCGCAGTAATCAATTCAGCCTTTGCGCGCGCAATGTTTTCGCGGCTTCCCAAAAGCTCAATATGACTTTCCCCTACATTAGTAATTAATCCCCAATCAGGCTTTACAAAAGAACAGAGTTGTTCAATTTGACCCAGACCACGCATGCCCATTTCAACTACAACCATTTCGGTATCAGGGTCTGCATTAAGCAGTGTGCGTGGAACACCTAGCTCATTATTCTGGTTTGCTTTTGTGGCTACACAGGAAAACTTTGCCGATAAAACATCGCGCACTAAATTTTTCGTTGTCGTTTTACCCGTAGAGCCAGTTATACCTACAATGCGGCCATTTAACATTCCACGATATCCCTGAGCAAGCTGAGTAAACGCCTCATGTGTGGAGGAAACTCTTAAAATTACTGTCCTATACTCTTGAGCGTACCGCAGTGTTTCTTCAGATATATCCTGCATTACTAAAACTGCTACCGCTCCTGAATCACAAGCAGAAGATACGAAGCTGTGCCCGTCCACCCGCTCTCCCGGCAAGGCTACGTACACAAATCCCGGCTTCACTTCCCGCGAATCCCACGTGATACCACAAGCTTCCCGCTCTAAGTCACACGCAGGATTAAGCACCTGCGCGCCAGCAAACTGAGCAATAGTGTTAATGGTGAGCAGCATAATGCTATCCAAACACCTTCTTTAGTTCTTCTGCGGCAACTTCGCGATCATCAAAATGATGTTTTTCAGTGCCGATAATCTGATAATCTTCGTGACCTTTGCCGGCAATCAAAATAGCGTCACCCGAATTCGCAACAGCAATAGCACGGGCAATAGCATCACGACGATCGGGTACTACCTCGAAGTGGTCAGTTCCCTCACCCATACCAGCCACGATATCTTCAATAATGGCATTTGGGTCTTCAGTGCGAGGATTATCTGAGGTAACCACCGCATAATCTGCCGCCAAAGCAGCACGCCCCATAATGGGACGCTTGCCTGAATCGCGGTCACCACCACAACCAAATACCACAATGGTTTTACCTTCGGTTTCCAATGCTGAAACCGAAGCGATTGCTTTTTCTAGCGCATCGGGAGTATGAGCGTAATCAACATAAATAGAAACACCGCCATCATGTTCTGTAGCTACACGCTGTAGACGACCAGGAACTGCTGGAACGTCGCGCAGCGCCTCTACGATAGCGCTTGCGGAATAACCCAATTGCAAAGCAATACCAAAAGCAGTCATAACGTTTTCTACATTAAAACGACCAACTAAAGGATATGTTACTTCCATTTGAGAACCGCGAACAGAAAGGACTATGCGCGTTGAAGCGGCACCGTATTCCACATCAATAGGATGAATTTGAGCTGAAGGATCAAATCCTGTCGTAATAATAATGTCCTCATTAGTAGAGCTACGCTTTAGGAGCTCTTTGCCCCAGGTGCTATCAATATTGATAACGCGCTTTGCTGGGTAATCCTTAGAGAACAAACGAGCTTTTGCAGCAAAATACGCCTCAAACGTTTTATGGTAATCAAGATGATCCTGCGTCAGATTAGTAAATGCCGTAACCGCAAACTTTGTTGCCCATGTACGCTCTAAGTCAAGCGCGTGAGAACTTACTTCCATAGAAACCACGCCGCATCCTTCATCACGTATCGTGGCAAAAATCTTCTGCAAATCAGGAGATTCTGGAGTGGTATGCGAAGAAGGACGGTGCTCGCCGTCAATTTCAATTCCAACCGTACCGATTAGACCCGTTTTGTTTCCTAAAACTTGGGCAATATGATTGACCAAAAATGTTGTAGTGGTTTTACCGTTAGTACCCGTAACACCCACTAAAGAAAACGCTTCTGATGGATTGCCATAAAAACGAGAAGCAAGACGTGCCATAGCCTTGCGGGAATCTTTAACCACTACTTCAGTAACATCGGTCGCATCAGCTAAATACACCTTGCGCTCCACAATCAAAACACGCGCACCACGATCAATGGCATCTTGAGCAAACGAATGACCATCAGCTTTGAGTCCCACAATGCAACAAAAAGCATCGCCTGGATGCACTGCGTCACTACGATAAGCAATTCCAGAAATGGGTTCGTCAGGATTTCCAATAATTGTGCAGTCAATTCCTGCAAACAGTTCTCCACATGTTTTATGCGTCATAGAAACCTCAATTCTGAGTGATGTTATAGCGATCTATCGCAAAAGCCATTATATCGTGAAACGCTTGAACCGTTTGTCTTTCCCCGGGAACATCGTAAGCCCCAACAAAGCAAACCAAATTCGTTGAAGAGTCAGGCAGATAGCCTATAAAGGCTAGGTTATATACACTTTCTTTATATCCACCTGTTTCGGATGCAATTTCTGCCGTACCTGTTTTACCAACAACGCGATAACCATCCATCTGAGCGTCAGTACCTGTGCCTCTATCGACCGTTGCCTGCATCATGGTTTCTAGGTCATTAATTGCATTTTGGTTATCGGTAAGTTGAGAGGTGGCATAGGCTCTGTCTTCATTTTCTGTTGGCACATCCAGCAAAAAGTGTGGCTGGGTTGCCGTGCCATTATTAGCAAGCGCCGCGTAAAAGCGAACCATTGCTATAGGGGTCGTGGTAAAACCTTGACCGAAACTGATGTTATAACCCTGCACTTCTGCCCAGGTATCACGCGAAGAAATAGTTCCCTTCGCTTCACCAGGATAATCAACGCCAGTAAGTTCAGTTAACTGATATTTCTGAATATACTCGTAGAGTTTTTCAAAGGTTAAATCGCGCGCTATAAGTGAAACACCTACATTAGACGAATCCGCAATAATGGTAGAAACATCCATTTCCATATCTCCACGAGGATGCGAGTCGGTAATGGTATATTCATCTACCTCAAGCGTTGCCGGGCACCAATATTTTGAATCAAGAGTAACCACGCCTTCTTCGAGCGCGGCAAGCATCGTTGCTGGTTTCATAATAGAACCTGGCTCGTAAGCATATGAAATACCTGAAAGATTTGTAGCTCCCTCTTCGATCTCAGATAAATCAGTGATATCAAATGTTGGCGAAGAAGAGCAGGCATAAATTTCACCCGTTGCAGAATCCATCAATATGGCACTGCCGCCCGATCCTTGCACTTCCTCTACGCGTACCTCAAGAGCCTCTTCGAGTTTTTGCTGCATATCAACGTCTATCGAAAGAACAATGTCTTGTCCATTGACTACCTCAGCAGTTACGTGTTCAGTACCTGGAACAGGAACGCCTTCTTTACTGTATTCCTGGGTTTTTTGCCCTGGGGTACCACCCAAAATATCGTTGTAATATAGCTCCAAACCAGTAATAGCATCACCATCGGTATTGAGAACACCGATAATTTGACTTGCAGTTGCTCCGCAAGGATATACGCGTTTGGATGTCTTCTCGTAATCAACGCCATCTATGCCCAAATCTTTAATAACATTCATAGCATTTTCATCGGCGCCCTTAAAAAGGTATACGAAATTGGTGTCCTGCTGGATCTTTTCTTTATAGTCCTGCGCTTTACCGCCACAGGTATTAGCAAGTGCCTGAGCAAGCTGATCTACTTTATCAGCACTTACCACATGGGGATGACAAAAGATATTGTAGGCATCAACCGTAGTAGCCAAAATAGTGCCATTACGATCATAAATGGTGCCACGCCGCGGTTCGATATCAACCGTCACTTCGCGCGAAGTTCCTCTGTCTAAATTGTTTTGCGCATCGATAACCTGAAGCCATACTAAGCGAAGCGCCAAAATAGCAGCCACCGCCAGAAAAATAACAAGGACCCAACCAAGACGACCATTAAATTGATCTTGATCGAAAAAGCGCGTTCCGCCAGAACCGCTTCCCCGTGTTGAACCTCTATAAGAGCCAGAAGGTGCGGAGTGCCGATTACGGGAAGCAGACTGCTGTTCATGCACCCGCTGCGAATGAGAACGCCGCGAAGAATGCCTATCTGCCATAAGAATTTATCCTTGCGAAGCAATGCGAGAAGCACTTCCCGCAAAAGAAAGATTTCCAGCAGAATCAATAGAAACAGGATCAACCGATAAGGTGATAGTTTCAGTACTTATCCCTGCTTTCATTTTGAGTTTTTCATCAGCCTGAGTTCGAATATTGCTTGGACTAGAAAGTAAACTTTCCTGAACCGCAAGCGAATCTGCTGTAGTGCGAGCATCTGCAATTTGCGTACGTAAATCACTTGACTGAGAAGCGGTGCTATAAGCTGCAGAAGCAAGACCAACTCGCACAAAACCAATAACAAGAAAAACTATCAAACAAGCGATGAGTGCCTTGATGCCTACAATAGCAACATCAGAAAGCGCAGGATTGACTGCTTGCTTTCTACCGGGAACAACACGGACAGAAGGAGCTGGCTGGCGATAAGGCTGAGCTATTTCATGATCGTAGCGATATGCTGGTGCGCCTGCCATCTACTCACCTCCTTATTGCGTTTTAGTGGTTCATTCGGAGCAAGGCAGTTATTTGTTTTCATCTAAGCGTTGCGCTACTCGAAGTTTTGCGCTGCGCGAACGCGGGTTGCGTTGTATTTCTTCAGGAGTTGGCACTATAGGCTTTCGCGTTAAAACTCTTAATACCGGCTTGTTTCCGCATACACAAATTGGTAGGTCAGGAGGGCAAGTACATCCTTGCGAAAGTTTCTTAAACAGATCCTTCACAATTCGATCTTCCAAAGAGTGATAGCTGATTACTGCTATATATCCTCCAGGAGCAAGCCATCTTACTGCCGCTTCGAGACCCCTTTGCAAAACATCAAGTTCACCATTCACTTCGATACGCAATGCCTGAAACGTACGCTTTGCAGGATGACCGCCAGCGCGACGCGCCGAAGCGGGGACAGCTGCTTTGATGATGTCTACCAGCTGTTCTGTTTCCGTGATAGGACCATTCTTGCGAGCCTCTACCACGAAATCTGCAATCCTGCTTGCCCAACGTTCGTCAGAATATTGACGGATGACCCGAGTGAGATCTGCTGCGTTATAAGTGTTGATGATCTCAGCTGCGGTTAAGGTGTTTTTCCTCGGATCCATCCGCATATCAAGAGGGCCGGTTTCCTTAAAGGAAAAGCCACGAGCAGGCGTATCAATTTGTACCGACGAAACTCCCAAGTCGAACAAAATCGAATCGATAGAAGGAACTTGCGCCGCTACCAAAAGCGAATCCAAATCTCCGAAGTTTCCTTCTACGACATCAATCGTAGGGCGAATATCATCAGGCAGCGCCTCTAAACGTTCACGCGCTGCTTTACGTGCGACTTCATCTTGGTCGATACCAATTAAATGACCCGCACGACCTATTCTTTTGGCAACTTCAAGAGAGTGTCCCGCTCCCCCTAATGTTGCATCCACATAGGTTTGTCCTTCGGACAAATGCAAAGCTTCAATGCATTCGGAAAGCAGAACGGGAATATGCCGATATTCATTTGTCATTATTCACGTGCCTTGTCCTAGCTCACCAAAGAAGCCACATCGGTTTCTTCGACAAACTGGTTCCAACGCTCCTCATTCCAAATCTCAAAATGATCAGTATCACCCACGATAACAACGTCTTTATCCAAAGAAGCAGAATCGCGCTGTTGGGGAGACAGATGAATGCGACCCGAGTTATCTACTTCACATGGTTTAGCACGTGAATTTAAAACCTTGCGCTGAGCAACCATTTTGCGGTTGCTGGCGCTATAGCCACCCTGCGCCTCAAAAAGGCTATCAACCCACGCAGTAAAAGCTTCAGTTTCAAATACCAGAAGACATTGATCCGTAGGATCAGGTGTCACCCTGAGATTGTCGGAAAGAACCTTACGAAATTCTGCAGGAAGAGACAGGCGTCCCTTGGCATCCAGCTTACGGCTGTATTCGCCAAGAAGCTCGCTCACAACTGCTCTCCTTTCGGGGTTCCCTCGTGGAGTTAATTTTAGGCGAGCAATTCCCACATTGCAACACAAATTGGGAATTCAACCCACTATATTTCCCCTTCATTCCCCACAAAGTACCTCGAGTTTTAATTTTTTCAGCATTTTTATCTATATATAGTTGTTTCGCTTAATGAAACCACTAGATATCGTTTTGTTAAATCGTGGGGGAAAGTGGGAGACTTTGTGGGGGAAGCGTGGATTACGGACAGATTTCACTTATTTGTTTCAGCTAATAAGTGAAAGAGGGCACAGAAACTGACTAGAAACTGACTCGTCTACATAAAACAAGGATCCAATACATGCTGAGAATCCAAGAAAAAACAATTTCCGGCTCCTCATTGACGTCAAGGGGGAGAAAGTGGGAAAGCTATCCAAAAGCCGTATTAACACATTCAGAAAGTCGTTTTAAATCATCCAGAAAGCTGTATCAACACATCCAGAAAGCTGATATAAAGAAGACTACCTTTAAAAAAACAAGTGTTTTATATGGCTATTTATTTCTTGGATGCGCCGCCAAATATTCTTCGCGTAAATGCGATGCTTGAACATGGGTATAAATTTGAGTGGTAGAAATATCAGAATGCCCCAACATTTCTTGGATAGCACGCAAGTCTGCTCCACCTTCAAGCAAGTGCGTTGCAAACGAATGGCGCAGAGTGTGGGGGTGCAAATTCTTTATGCCAATGCGCAGCCCTGCTTTTTCCACTATCTTGTGAACGCTCTGGCGCGAAAGGCGCCCACCGCGAGCATTTAAAAACAACGCAGCATTTGGATGAGCCTTACTGCACGTTAAGTACGGACGCGCATCTTTCAGGTAAGTTTTCACACGTAAAACCGCCACGCCTGAAAAAGGCACAAGGCGCTCTTTTGACCCTTTGCCCAACACGCGCAGTATTCCTTCATCGAATCGCACACGATCCAAGTCAAGTCCCACTAACTCACTTACGCGTAAACCGCATCCATATAGCACTTCCATCATAGTGGCATTGCGAATCTCGATAGGCGTAGTAAAGGGCATGGCATCCAACAAAGAACAAACCTGATCGATGCTTAAAACATCAGGGAGTTTTTCTGGCTTTTTAGGGCTTCCCACCATCTGAGAAGGATCCTTCGAAACTAAATTTTCACGAACCAGGAATTTGTGATAGCTCTTTATAGTTGAAGTACGCCGCGCAATAGTGGTGGGGGCCAGCCCCCTTTTATAAAGTTCCATCTGAAACGCAAGTATTTGTTCTCGCGTTATGTGTGCCGCCTCTTCTACTTGGTAGGTTTTTTTCAAGAACGCCAGGTAATCATTCAGGTCATCTTGATAGGCACGCACGGTAGCTGGAGAAGCTCCCCTCTCCGCCACTAGATACCCTATGAAGTCCTGAATAAAGAACATAGCGGGTCGCGCCTCCAAAATATCCGCACATTCGCACCCTTTTTGGTGATGCCGTGACCCTTTGAACTATACCATTCTACTTTTCTATTTGTCCTACTGCTTCGCGTCCTGCCGTTTCGCGCAAGCAGCACCAACAAACCCCACAAACAAAGGATGAGGCTTCGTGGGGCGGCTCTTGAATTCAGGATGGCCTTGACTAGCAATAAACCAAGGATGATTAGGCAACTCAATCATTTCTACCAAGCGTCCATCGGGCGAAATTCCACTAATACACAAACCTGCGCTTTCTAGAATATCGCGATAGGCATTATTTACTTCATAACGATGACGATGACGTTCGTAAATTAACTCTTCTCCATACACCTTAAACGCTAGAGAATCTTTAATAAGTCTGCACGGATAAGCGCCCAAACGCATGGTTCCGCCCTTGTCTTCAATATCTTCTTGTTCGGGCATTAGATCTATCACCGAATAGCGCGCCTCTTCATCAAATTCCGTCGAAGTTGCTCCCTCTAACCCTGCTGCATAACGCGCAAATTCGCAAACAGCAGCCTGTAGGCCTAAGCAAATTCCCAAGAAAGGAACATTATGTTCGCGCGCATAGCGCACTGCGACAATTTTACCCTCAAAAGCACGCTGCCCAAAACCACCCGGGACAAGAATGCCATCCATTGGGCTTAGAATTTCTTCTACGTTTTTCTCTGAAAGCTCTTCGCCATCTACTAGTTGAATTTCGACGTGCACACCATTTGCAACTGCTGCATGACCCAAAGCCTCAATAACCGACAAATAAGCATCGGGCAAGCTTACGTATTTACCAACAACACCAATATGTACTTCGCCTTCACATGCATCAGAAGCCGACAAGAAGTGTTTTAGCGGAGATAAATCTATTTCGTTTACAGGCAAATTCAAACGACGCAATACCTGCACATCAAAGCCTTGATCAAACAGAGCTAAGGGAACCTGATAGATTGAAGGCATATCTACGCATGCTAAAACATGCCCTACTTCCACATCGCAAAACAACGCAATCTTTTCGCGAACTTGATCAGTGATTTCATGATCAGAACGGCACACTATAAAGTCTGGTTGAACACCCAAAGAACGCAATTCCTTAACGCTATGCTGCGTTGGCTTTGTTTTTACTTCGTGAGCTGCACCAATATAGGGAACCAAGGTTACATGAACAAAGCATACATCACCTTCGGGGCGTTCCTTCTTGAACTGTCGCGCCGCTTCAATGAAGGGCTGCGACTCAATGTCGCCAATCGTGCCGCCAATTTCCGATAGCACAATGTCAGCATTCGATTGGTCAGCAATACGACGAAGGCGTTCTTTAATGGCTTCTGTGACATGAGGAATAACCTGAACTGTGCCACCTAGAAAATCACCACGTCTTTCACGGGCAATGAGGCTTTTATAAATAGAACCCTGCGTAAAATTTGATTCGCGCGACAAATTCTCATCAATAAATCTCTCGTAATGACCAAGATCAAAATCGCCCTCGTGACCATCTTCGGTCACAAACACCTCGCCATGCTGAAAAGGAGACATTGTTCCTGGATCCACATTCAAATAAGGATCCATTTTTTGCATGGTTACCTTATATCCTCGCGCCTTGAGCAAATGCCCAAGCGACGCTGCCGTAATTCCTTTCCCTAAGGATGAAACTACACCACCTGTCACAAAAATATGCTTTGCCATACTACCGTCCCCTAGATGCACCACTTTGCTTTATTCCAGTATCGAGTCTCTAATTTGATCACTTCAGGTACCCTACCTAAGCTGCTGTACCTCAATCATTTTCACTACCTAGCTTCAAAAGCCACTGTTTCAAGTCCTTTAACAAAGCAATGTTTTAACACGTTTGAAATAGTCGAATTTTCAATGGGACATTTTTCTCAAGCTTGTTTAAGGCTGCTATATACTAGTTTGGTTAAAAGTTTCCTACCACGATGAAAGCTTGAAACTCCTATTAAACAGCAGCCTAATCGTTACTGTTTAGTACCCGCTTTCAATCATTGGTTTGATTTTGAAATCGTTTTCAGATGAGAGGATTTTTCCATGCGCATCGGTTTTGACAACGATAAATACATTGCCCTTCAAGCTGAACACATTCGTGATCGCATCAGCCAATTTGGCGGCAAGCTGTATTTGGAGTTTGGTGGAAAGCTGTTTGATGACTTTCATGCTTCACGCGTATTACCCGGCTTTGAGCCCGACAGCAAAATTCGCATGCTTAAACAGCTGATCGACGATGTGGAAATAATTGTTGCTATTAATGCAAACGATATTGAAAAATCCAAGATCCGCGGCGATTTGGGTATTACTTACGACGAAGACGTGCTGCGCCTGCTGGATATCTTCCAATCTATGGGATTTGCTACCGCTGGCGTTGTAATTACTCAATATGAAAATCAGCCTTCAGCAATGGCTTTCCGTCATCGTTTGGATAGCCTAGGCATTAAAAGCTATTTGCACTACCCTATTGCAGGTTATCCGTACGACACCGCACGTATCGTAAGCGAAGAAGGCTATGGACATAACGAATACATTGAAACTTCTCGTTCGCTTGTTGTAGTAACCGCTCCTGGTCCTGGCTCTGGCAAAATGGCAACCTGCCTCTCGCAGCTCTACCACGAACATAATCGCGGGGTTGAAGCAGGCTATGCGAAATATGAAACCTTCCCTATTTGGAATTTACCACTAAAACATCCCGTCAATATCGCGTATGAAGCGGCAACGGTAGATCTTAACGATGCAAACACCATTGACCCCTTCCACTTGGAGGCTTATGGCGAAACTACCGTTAACTACAACCGCGATGTGGAAATCTTCCCAGTGCTCAAGGCTATGATGGAGCGCATCTTGGGTAAAAGCCCTTATCAGTCACCAACTGACATGGGCGTGAACATGGCAGGTAACGCCATTATCGATGATGAAGCCGTACGCAATGCTGCCAAGATGGAAATCGTTCGTCGTTACTTCCAAGCTGCTGTTGAAGCGCGCCGCACTGGCATGGGCCAGGAATATGTTGAACGCCTAGAGCTTTTAATGAACCAAGCCGGAGTTGATATTAACTTCTCGCCTGCGCGCTCTGCTGCATTAATGAAGGAAGAAACCACTGGTCGCCCTGCTGGCGCTATGGTTTTACCTGATGGCACGGTAGTAACTGGCAAAACTTCGGATTTGCTAGGCGCTGCATCTTCCCTTTTAATGAACGCTCTTAAGGGTGTTGCAGGTGTGGATGATTCGATTGACGTTATAAGCAATGAAGTTATTGAGCCAATTTGCGATCTTAAAACTTCAACCCTTCATTCTCGCAATCCCCGTCTTCACTCCGATGAAACCCTGCTCGCTCTTTCGGTTACAAGCGCTACCAACCCTCTTGCAAAGCAACTAATTGACCACGCAGGAGAACTGAAAGGCTGCGATGCGTTCTTCAGTGTCATTTTGTCCCCGACCGACGAACGCTTGTACCGCACTCTTGGCATTAACGTATGCTGCGAACCAAAGTACGAGCAGCGCCGTTTTTATCATCGCTAATTTGCTATACTCACCAACAATGTGTTTAAAGTTTTCTAGGGTTCCGTTAGTTTACCGAATAGTCTACTAAGCAGGTCCAAGAGAAAACGGCTAAGAAATACTTAGCTACCACGGCGGGACAAAAGCCCGGGAGCAGCATTAATGTGTTGTTCCTGGGCTTTCTTTATGTTCGCAAAAAGCAACACGAAGGGCACCAAGACTCTGCAGTAACCCTTCTTTGCAACCCAGAACAGCCAAAGCACGCAGGATTAATTGATAAGGGAGTTTTAACCATTGAGTACGCAAAATCTAAACACCCGCAGCCACACTACAGCATGGCTATTCCTTATTCTTTCAGGATGTCTTGAAGTGGTATGGGCCTATACCATGAAACTTTCTCATGGCTTTTCTGATCCTTTCTACACCGTTATTACGATTGCGATCCTAGCAGCAAATCTTTTTTTGCTTGAAAAGCCAGTTGCCACGCTGGGCATAGGCGTTTCTTACGGCGTATTCACAGGACTTGGTATTGTGGGCACCAGCATTGTGGGCATGATTGGATTAGGCGAATCAATCAATCTTCTTAAAATTGTCTCCATTGCCATTTTGATGATTGGGGTTATTGGCCTTAAGTACTGCGATGCAAAAGAGGCAGCAAAACAAGCAAGCAAGATGGTGGAGCGCTATAACCAAACCCATGCACGCGTTCCTCAAAATACCGCAGTGGAAACCGCGTCTTGCGAGATGAAATCCTTTAAAACCAACACTAAGGAAGGTGATGAATAATGATGTGGATTATTCTCTTTATGTCATCTTTCTTTGAACTGGGGTTTACCGTATGCCTTAAGTTATCCGAAGGATTCAAGAAGAAAAAGTGGACTATTTTATGCATTGCATCCACTATTTGCTCTATCGGAATGCTTTCTATCGCAACAACCGAGCTACCTTTAAGCATTGCGTATGCGGTATGGACTGGTGTTGGCACTATTCTCATTACCCTATTTGGTATTGCCGTATTCAAAGAAAGCAAAGACCCACTCAAACTATTCTTCTTGGCACTGGTACTGCTAGGTGTTATTGGGTTGCGACTGAGCGGCGTAGGTCATTAAGCCTTTTGAACTCAATTTCATCTGAACATATAGGGATATTTTTGCATTCTTGCTATCCTGAGCGCACGCTGAAAGAAGGCTCGTAAAAAACGTAGCCCCTGATTAGCACCAGAAAATAGAGGGATGCACATATCTTTTGTGCGTTAGCTTCGCTACGTTATATTGCCTTCTTGAAGCGTGAAATAAGCGAAGCTAGTAAGAATGCAAAATACTCTTATGTGATTCGGTATACTTTATTTCACTCAAAGACCATTAGCGCGCATGCTTTCCGCGCTTTTTCGGCAAGAAACGCCCAAACAGCTTGCCTCCGATGCGTTCCAAAACCGAGAATTCCTCAACGCGCAAAACGCGACACAAGCCAAACGAAACAACCAGACCAACACAACCAGAAATCGCAAGAATAATGATTGCTTCAATAACCGCATTGATTGCGATCCCTGAGAGCAGCGTCGATAAACCATTTGCAAGTACGCCAGCAATCACCGCACCAACTAAACCAGCAAGCGCGGTCTTAACAAATACCACCACAATGCCGCGATTGCCGTAGCTTCCCACTTTGCCGCGAACTATAAGCGAGCACACTACCATCATCACGGCATAAAATGCCAAGTCGGAAATGGGGATACCTGCCAATCCAAGAATTTCTGGTTGGCACAAATACCAATATCCAGCAACCTGGCCCAAACGAATAATGAAGTCAATAATGGCAAATTTCATAAAGCTACGAAGTGCTGCGAACACACGATACATATACATATATCCCGCATAGAACGGCAAACTTATCACCCAAAGCGCCAGAATGCTTCCTACATTAGCTACTTCATCTGCGGTAAAGGCACCCGCTTGAAAGAGCTGCATTAAAGGTTGCGCCAAAGCGCCCACTAAAAACGCCAAAGGAATGATTAAAAAGAACGTCGAACGCAGGCCTGAACGGATATATCCCCTAAAACCATCCCAATCTTCACGAGCGGCACAATCAGAAAGCTCTGTTAAAAGCGTCGTAGAAAGAGATACTGCAATAACACCATAAGGCAACTGGTACCAAGTCCATGCATAATTCAGTGTAGAGGGGCCATTTGGAGCAGCTTCAAGTGAAAAAGCGTTACGACAACTAAACGTAATCATCGTACCCGCAATGTATAAAAACATAGGTGCTGCTACTTTAAGTGCCTCTACTAACATAGGATCGCGCAAGTTGACATGAGGACGATAGCGGAACCCCTGTTTAATAAGCGCAGGAATCTGAATGCCGAACTGACACAAAACGCCGGCCGAAGTACCAATAGCAAGCCACCATAGTGCAAATTCCTGATTCCATGCAGACAGTGGCACAAAACCAAACATCACAATAGTAACCACGATGTTGTTAATAACAGGAGCCAAGGAGGGCATAAGGTAGGTGCGTTCTGCGTTCAAAATACCGGTAATTACCGCACCAACACCATAAAGTAAGATCTGAATAGCAAAAATACGGAAAAAGAAGATAGCAAGATCTTTTGAATCGCCCGAATCAACTGTAAAAGTCTGCGTTTCAATTACTGCTGGCGAAAAGAATGAGCACGCCAGGGTTAAGAAGCCTAACGCGATAATGGTGATAGATAAAATGTTTGAAGCAAAATCGTAAGCGCCTTTGTTGCCCTCTTTTTCCTTCATCAGCAAATAGAGGGGCAAAAACGCCGTTGCCAACACGCCTGATGCCGCCAACTCATAAATCATCGCTGGCATGTTATAAGCAATTTGGTAGGCTGAGGTAAGCAAGGTGTTACCCAAAGCAAACGCCATTGCCCACGTACGCAACAAGCCAGTTACGCGCGAGCCTAGCGTACAAAGAGTAATTAACCCCGTGTTTTTTATGATGCTATCTTGTGAATCGTTTGCCATATGTCCTCATGTTGCGTCTATAATTGATCGGATTCAATGAACCATATAATGAATCAAGCTAAAGAACCATACAATAACATCGTACGGTAAAACATACTAAGGAAATATTCATGCGTGTTCTGATTGTTCGCAATAATTACAACCCTAAAGCCCTTGAATCAGCGTTGCTGCTAGAAGTATACCTGGCCTCGCAGGGAGTTGACTATCGCGCATACGATACTGACGATTTGCGCTCTTCGCTTTCCATAAGCGAATCAGAAAAAGTGGAAGACATAGACTCCTACGACTTAGCCGTTGTTCTTGGTGGTGACGGCACCATTTTGCGCACGGCTGCTCAAATCAAATACCGTCGTATTCCTATCCTCGGCGTGAACTTTGGACATTTAGGCTTTATGGCAAACTCCAACGAAGACGGCATCATTCCAGCTGTTGCTGCTGCTCTAGCAGGAGATTTGACCATTGAGCAGCGTACCAATCTCTGTATCAATGTATTCTACGAAGGTGATGAAAACGTAGATCCCGATCCAGATGCTTGCCCCACCGAGGGTTCTTCCGCTCAGTACTTTGCTCTAAACGAATTGGTACTTGCCCGTGGCGCGCAAGGCCGTGTTATTGATTGCCGCTATGCCGTATCGGGCGAAATGGTAGCCGATGTTAAGGGCGACGGCATTATTATCGCAACCGCAACAGGATCAACCGCGTACGCATTATCCGCTGGTGGCCCCTTAGTCGCTCCTGGCTACAGCGGATTGGTAGTAGTTCCTATTGCTCCCCACTCTTTACATTCGCGCGCATTAGTAACAGGCCCTTCCGATGTAGCGGAAGTGTTCATGGACCCGTCAAGCGCAAACCGCGAAGCAACCATGTTTATTGATGGCGAAATTATTCCCTCAGAACGTCCTATTCGCCGCGTAGTGGTACGCAAAGGCGACGAACCTACTATATTGTTGCGCTACAAGTATGAAACCTTTTATGGTCGCACTTCGCGCGTCTTCTTTTCATCGGGACGCGAAGACTAACAAAGATTAAATTCGCATAATCAAACCTCCTCGTATTTGACTAACAAATGTCGAGGAGGTTTTCTTTTGTTTGTTTTCTTATTGCTATTTTATTTGCTGTTTTCTTAGTTGTTCTTTGGCTCTACCGGGCGCCTATAATCAGGTTCTACTGTCAATAAACGCGGACCATCTTCAGTAATAGCAATGGTCTTTTCGAAATGAGCCGAAGGCTTACCATCACGCGTCACAACCAACCAACCATCGCTCATAACTTTCGTGCGGTAGGTACCAATATTAATCATAGGCTCAATCGCGATTACCATGCCTGGCTCCAACTTCATACCATGGTGTTTGCGACCATAGTTAGGAACATTTGGCTCTTCGTGCATGTTGCGACCAACACCATGACCAACATATTCACGAACAACACCGTAGCCTGCCTTTTCAGCAATTTCCTGAATGGCATGACCAATATCTCCTAAGTGGTTGCCAGGACGAGCAGCCTCAATACCTGCCCACATGCATTTTTCAGTAACCTCAAGCAAGCGCTGTTTTTCAGGAGAAATCTTTCCAACAGGGAAGGTCCAGGCGTTGTCTCCTACCCAGCCACCAACAATTGCTCCCGTATCAACAGATAAAATATCACCTTCCTGCAAAATAACATTCTTAGAAGGAATACCATGAACAATTTGCTCATTAATAGAAGCACAAATTGATCCTGGGAATCCGCCATAGCCCTTAAATGCAGGAACACCACCTTCCATACGGATCAGCATTTCAGCTAGATGATCCAATTCTGCTGTTGAAACGCCTGGCTGAACACGAGAACCTACTTCGCGAAGTACTTTTGCCGATAAACGACCCGCTTCTGCCATTTCCTCTATTTCTCGAGGACTTTTCAAAATTACCCCGTTGCGGGATCTTCCAAGACTCATAAGTTACTACCTCTTTCTATTCTTTCGAGGCTAGAATACACCCTTTGCCAGTTATACGAAAGCAGAAACACATAATGCCTGCTCTGGAGTATCATGTGACCATACATTTTTTACAAGGAGAACTATGGATAATCGCAACCCACGTCGACGTCATACTCCATCCGATCCTCGTTCACGTGAACGTAATGTTATCGATGGAAGACCGGTTCCTAGGCGTCGCTCTTCAAACCCAGGCTCATCAACTTCAGATGGGTATTTTGATAGATCTCGTATTTCCGCAAACGACGCAGCGCATGTTGCAAGAAACAGCAGCCAAAAGGAAGCTTCTTCTGGCGCTTCTAGCCAGATGCCTACATCCAGACAAATGCCTAGCTGGGCTTCGCAAGCTTCGCCACGATCCCAAAGAATATCTGACCAATCTAGGCAAACCGCTTTTTCTAATCAAAATAGCCAAACCCATCGTTCACGGCAGTACATGGATCAGTTCAACGAACCCTTTGCTGCTCAAAATACGGATCGCCAATATTACGATAACGAAAGACGCACTATCAATCAGCGCTATAACGGCTATAGCCAAACCGCTGATGCATACTACGACGATCAACGCCAAGACTTTAGTTACTCCGAATCGTCTCCATCGCGGCGTGACCCTATCCAGAATCAGACCTCTTGGTACGATCCAAATCATGCAAAAGGCTCTCGCGAACCACGAGCAACGCTAGATACCAGCCTGGAAGACCCTCGTTGGTACTCCCACAACGAAAACGATGTATATGTTGGCAGACATCGTTCTTTCAGCGGACGCAGAGGAACTACTGGCAGATCTGGAAACGCAGCAACATTTAATGCTAGCAGCAGATCGAAACTGCCCTTCTTTATTGGCGGAGGCATTATTGTCCTTGTTCTGCTTATCGTACTTATCGTCAATGTAGTAGGAGCACTTACCGCGCCGCCACAAACACAGCAAGACGAAACCCTTTCCGTTTCGGAAAGTGCCCCTACCCCAACTTCTCTTACTATCTCCTTTGCGGGTGACTGTACCCTAGGTACCGATTCAAGCTTCGATCCCTCTACTAGCTTCACGGCAGTCTATGACGACGCAGGTGATCCTGCTTACTTTATGAAAAATGTTGCAAGTATTTTCGGATCCGATGACTATACCGTCGTCAACATGGAAGGCACCCTTACCGAATCCGAATCGCGTCAAGATAAAACCTTTGCCTTTAAAGGTCCTGCTGAATATACCGAAATCTTAAAGTCGGGCAATATTGAAGCTGCGTCTCTTGCTAATAATCACTCACGCGACTACGGGGAGCAAAGCTATAACGACACCATTGCCGCCCTTGATGCAGCAGGTATTGTGAACTTTGGCTACGACCGCATTGCTTATGCCGATGTCAAAGGCGTAAAAGTTGCTCTTATTGGCACCTATATGCTTGCTGAAGGCCTTGATATTAAAGATGAAATGGTTGCAAACATCAACGCTGCTAAAAACGAAGGTGCGCAAATCATTATTGTCTTTACGCATTGGGGAATTGAAAAAGAAACAGTTCCTGGAGCAGATCAGGTTGAACTTGGTCATGCCGCAATCGACGCAGGTGCCACCATTGTGGTTGGCTCTCACCCCCATGTAATTCAAGGATACGAAAAATATAATGGTCGTTACATCGTATACAGTTTGGGCAACTTCTGCTTTGGCGGCAACAAAAACCCTAGCGACAAAGACTGCATGATATTCCAGCAAACCTTTACCGTTACCGGAAACGATGTTGCAACCGATGATTCCATCAACGTTATTCCTTGTTCAATTTCTTCATCTTCGAGCAGCAACAATTATCAGCCCACTCCCGCAGAAGGGGATGAGGCAGATCGCATTCTTGCTAAGATCGAAGAAAGCAACACAAGCATCGCGGCTGTTTCAGCTGAAGTCTCGGGAACTTCAAACAGTTCCGGAAATTCAGGCTCCGATACATCTAGCGATAGTTCTGGAGACACTTCAAGCGAACAAAACACTTCCGGATAGGAGCACTAAACATCATTTAGCCTTAAAACGGGATTGAATAGTTCAAGAAAGAAAGTACGCACCTATGGGCATATCAAATCTTCCCCGCACAATTTCTCTTTCCCAAGAGGGAAATTGTGCGCGCATTATTGATCAAACAAAACTGCCCTATGAGCTTTCGTATATTGAGATTCAAACTTGGGAACGTATGGTTGATGCTATCAAACGTCTTGAAATACGAGGTGCCCCTGCCCTTGGCGTTGCAGGAGCTGCCGCAGTAAGCCTCTATATTTCAAACGAAGCCTTTTGTCATGAAGATAGACCAAACAAAGGCATTTCTATAAAAGAGGGCGAGTTCAAAAAAGATCATTTCTTGGAAAACCTCCATCGAGTTTGTGACTATATTTCAAATGCTCGCCCCACCGCAGTTAATCTATCATGGGGTGTCAACCGTGCACGAAACGCTCTAATTACCGCTCTTGAACAAAACGAAAAACCCACTACCTTATGCACACAAGTTGCCCAAGAAGTTCAGACTCTTATTATTGAAGATGAAGCATGTTGCCGATCAATAGGCACTTACGGATCTACGCTTTTGCCCGATAATGCTCGAATTCTTACGCACTGTAATGCCGGCTCCCTTGCAACAGCTTTTTACGGAACTGCGCTCGGCGTGATATATTCCGCCTTTGAACAAGGCAAAATAGCCCATGTTTACGCCGACGAAACACGACCTGTTGGACAAGGCGCACGCCTTACCGCTTGGGAGTTGGCACAAGTTGGTATTCCAGCGACTCTTATCTGTGACAACATGGCAGCAAGCCTTATGGCTCAAGGAAAAATTGACGCTATCGTGGTGGGCGCTGACAGAATCTGCGCTAACGGCGATACTGCCAATAAAATTGGAACCTATGGGCTTGCAGTTCTTGCCCGATACCACCATCTACCGTTTTATGTAGCAGCACCCACTTCAACGTTGGACTGGACCTTGTCGGAAGGTAGCGCCATAACCATCGAACAGCGCAACCCCAACGAAGTACTGCCGAGGTCTATTACGGGAGTGAATATTTATAATCCCGCATTTGACGTTACTCCCGCTACTATGATTACTGCTTTCATTACCGAAAAAGGAGTGATTTCTCCTCGGAAATTGTCTTCGCTGCAAAAACATCTCTAGTTCTATCGACTGCCATATTCACTGCTATATCCGTTTCCAAATCCACTACTATAGAAAACGGAATATCAGTATCGAAGCTCGCAGCACTACAGAATTAACGCCAACACCTCAGTTGCTTTTATTGATATGAACATCAACTTGAAAAACAATTGCGAATTGAAAGGAACACTCAATGAACACCCCTGTTTGGTTTATTACTGGCGCAAGCCGAGGGTTTGGTAGCGAATTTGCTCGAACCGCCTTAGCGCACGGATGCTGCGTAGTAGCAACCGCAAGAAAGCCCGAAGCAGTAACTGCTGCTCTTGGCGAACATGAAAACTTACTTCCTGTAGCGTTGGACGTTACCAAACAAGATCAAATTGACAGCGCGGTTAAAACCGCACTTGACACCTTTGGTCGTATTGATGTTTTAGTCAACAATGCAGGCTACGGTATTTTTGGCGCCCTTGAAGAACTGAGCGACACAGAAACTCGTGCTATTTTTGATACCAATGTTTTCGGCACCCTCAATGTTACCCGTGCTATTTTGCCTCAAATGCGTGCGCAACAATCAGGTCGCATTGTAATGCTTGGCTCTATTGCAAGTTTTGCCTGCGACCCCGGTGGAGCACTCTATGATGGCGGCAAGGCAGTATTAGCTTCACGCGGTTGGAAGAAACTCTGATATGCGTCAGATGGCAGGAAAGGCCGCGCTGAC
>OGYW01001236.1_pt1 | contig 23155 bp, 20 predicted proteins | sample 1576621 | NCBI WGS metagenome assembly OGYW01 (sample SAMEA3541528, study PRJEB24748) | human gut metagenome | biome: human gut; feature: human-associated habitat; material: faeces | place: China | collected 2012 | reverse complement strand
GGTTTCGGCGGGGCCTTGCTGGGTAATAAAGGAAGGAAGTCTCCCGGCAGTGCCGGAAGAAGTAGAGGGTAAGGAAAGCGGCTTTATGCCAGAATGGCCCGGTCGCCGGAGAACTCGTCGCCGCTGGCACGGGCGAACATCTCCAGCAGCTCCGGCACGGTGAGCTCCTTCTTCTCCTGACCGGAGATATCCAGAATGATGCGCCCGGCGTGGAGCATGATAAGGCGGTTTCCGTAGCGGATGGCGTCCCGCATATTGTGGGTGATCATCAGGGCGGAGAGCTTCTCCTCCGTCACCATCCGCTCCGTCAGTTCCATGACCTTGGCGGCGGTTTTGGGGTCCAACGCCGCCGTATGCTCGTCCAGCAGCAGCAGCTTCGGCTTACGGAGGGTGGCCATCAGCAGCGTCAGCGCCTGCCGCTGGCCGCCGGAGAGGGTGCCTACCTTGGCCGAAAGACGGGTGTCCAGCCCCAGTCCCAGCTCCTGGAGCCGCTGCCGGTACTCCTCCCGCTCCGACTTGCGGATGCCGGGCCGCAGAGTGCGCCGCAGGCCCCGGCGGGCCGCCAGTGCCAGATTTTCCTCGATCTGCATCCCGGCGGCGGTGCCGGTCATGGGATCCTGATACACCCGGCCCAGATACTTGGCCCGCTGATGCTCCGACAGGGAGGAGAGGTCGATCCCATCCAGAAGGATCTCCCCCGCATCCGGCAGCCATGTGCCGCAGATGGCGTTCTGCATGGTGCTCTTCCCGGCGCCGTTGCCGCCGATGACGGTAACGAAGTCCCCGTCGTTGAGGGTGAAGGACAGATCGTTGAGGGCGATCTTCTCATCCACGGTACCGGGATTGAAGATCTTGGTCACATGGCGCATTTCAAGCATGACGGATCCCTCCTTTGACACGGTGCTTCCGGGCCAACTGCTTCTTCACATACGGCACGCCCAAAAAGACGGCCACCACCAGCGCCGAGAACATTTTCAGCAGATCGGTGTCGAAGCCCACGAAGATGATGACCTGATACACCAGATAGTAGATAACGGCGCCCACCAGTACGCCGGTGAGCCGGACGGCGAAGTTGGGGGAGATGTGCTTGACCACTGCCTCCCCGATGACCACCGCCGCCAGACCGATGACCACGGCGCCCCGGCCCATGTTGATATCGGCATAGCCCTGATACTGGCACAGCAGCGCCCCGGACAGGGCCACCAGCCCGTTGGAGAGAGACAGCCCGATGACCTTGCTGAGATCGGTGTTGATGCCCTGCGCCCGGCTCATGACGGGGTTGCAGCCGGTGGCCCGGATGCCGCAGCCCAGCTCCGTGCCGAAGAACAGGTACAGCACCGCCACCACCAGCACGGCGGCAATGGCCAGCACCACCAGCGCACCGGGGACGTCCATCTGGCTGAGAAGGACGTGGTTGTCCCGGACGGACAGGCCCTGATTGGCCTTGCCCATGATCTTCAGGTTCACGGACCACAGGGTCATCTGGGTCAGGATGCCTGCCAGAATGGGGGGGATGCCCAGCCAGATATGCAGCAGGCCCGTCACGACCCCGGCCAGCAGGCCCGCCGCCACGGCGCACAGCACCGCCAGCCACAGACTGCGGCCACTCAGCAGCATCATGGTGCAGACCGCCGCACCGGTACAGATGGAGCCGTCCACCGTCAGATCGGCGATGTCCAGCAGCTTATAGGTGATATAAACGCCCACCGCCATTATGCCCCAGATGAGGCCTTGGGCTACGGCGCCCGGCAGGGAGCTCAGCAGATCGATCATATTTATATTTCCTTCCTTTTCCGATTCCTGTTTTCTCAGGGAGTGCTTCAGCCCTCCAGAGCGGTGTAGCCCTCCGGCACGGTGATGCCCAGCTCCTGGCACATATCGGCGTTGTAGAGCTTGGAGGCATCGGCGTATTCAATGGGCATCTGGGAGATATCCGCCTCGCCCTTGAGGATCTGAGCGGCCATTTCGCCGGTCTTGTACCCCAGATCGTAGTAGCTGATGGAGAGGGTGGCAATGCCGCAGCCGACGCAGATGCCCTGCTCACCGGCCACTACCGGGGTCTTGGCGGAGCGGACGATGCTGCCGATGGTCTCGGTGCAGGAGGCGGCGGTGTTGTCGGTGGGGATGTAGATGACGTCGCTGTCTGCGGCGGCCTTGGTGGTGACGGCGGCCACGTCATTGCTGTCGCTGAAGGAGTAGCGGGTGCAGGTGATGCCCTTATTGGAGAGGTAGTCCTCCACCACCTTCACCTGATATTCGGAGTTGGGCTCGGCGGAGCAGTATAGCAGTCCCACAGTCTTGACCTGCGGCACCAGATCCAGGATCATGTCCGCCTGCTCCGTCAGGGGCGCCAGATCGGAGGTGCCGCTGATGTTGCCGCCCACGGTGCCGCTGAAGTCGGAGAGTCCCAGCGCCACGCCGTACTCCGTAACGGAGGTGCCGAGAATGGGAATGGAGGTGGTGGCGTTATAGGCTGCCTGCAGGGCCGGGGTGGCGTTGGCCATGATGAGGTCTACCTTCTTGTTGACGAAGGAGTTGACGATGGGGGTGCAGGTGGTGCTGTCGCCGGAGGCCACCTGCACGTCGATGTTGACGTGCTCACTTCCGAGAATGGTATTCAGGGCATCCACGAAGCCTTGCGTAGCGGCGTCCAGCGCATCGTGCTGGGTCAGCTGGCACACGCCCACCTGATAGACCTTGTCGGGGTCGACGCCGGAGCTGCCGTTACCGGCAGTCTTCTGACCGCAGCCGGTGAGGCATACCGCCGTCACCATCAGCCCCGCCAGCAGGGCGGCGCAAAGAGAACGTTTCTTTTTCATGACAAATTCCTCCTGAATCTGGATGTGGGAGATTCCTCCGGCCCGGACGGAAAATAAAATCGCCGCCCGGACATGTGATCCGAACGGCGTCTCTCGATACGGTTTGTTTTCAAAAGTAGAAAATCGGTATCAAGCACTTTTTCGCTGCTGGGCATCACAAATCGCTTTTACTTTTGCAAAATAAAAGTAAAAGTAGGAATATCCAAAATACAGATTTGCAGATGCGGCGAACTTCATACCCGATTTTGCTCCTTTCAAAAATCTTGTCTGTACTTTAGCACAGCAGGCTACCATATGTCAATGCTTTTATTCACAAAAGGCGGAATAAATTTTCATGTAGATATCGTCAAGAGAGCTAAAAATGCCGAAAAGTTTCCTTAAAGTATGCGCTGTCCCAACCCGGCAGCCTTGTTCCCGACGGGAAAGTTTGGTAGAATAGGCCCGAAGAGAAACCGGAGCCACGGCCCCGGAGAGGAGGATATATCATGAGAAAGACAAAAATCGTCTGCACACTGGGTCCCGCCACCGACGGCGAGGGCGTGCTGCGGGAGATGATGCTGGCGGGCATGAACGTGGCCCGCTTCAACTTCTCCCACGGCACCCACCCGGAGCACAAGGCACGGCTGGAGCAGGTGAAGGCCCTGCGGAAGGAGTTGGGGCTGCCGGTGGCGGCCATGCTGGATACCAAAGGTCCGGAGGTGCGGCTGAAGAACTTTGCCGGCGGCTCCGTGACCTTGCAGGAGGGGCAGGAGTTCACCCTGACGGTGGAGGACGTGGAGGGTGACGCCACCCGCTGCGCTGTCACCTATGCTGAGCTGCCGCAGGACGTCAAGGCGGGGGACACCATCCTGTTAGATGACGGTCTGGTGCGGCTGACGGTGCTCTCCACCACCGCCTCCGCCATCCGCTGCCGGGTGGAAAACGGCGGCGTTATGAAGGATCACAAGGGGGTCAACGTCCCCGGCGTGTCCCTGTCCATGCCCTATATGAGCCAGCAGGATCGTGAGGATATCCTCTTCGGCATGGAGGAGGGCTTTGACTTCATCGCCGCCAGCTTTGTCCGCTCCGCCGCCGACGTGCGGGAGCTCCGCAAGCTGCTGGAGAGCCGCAAGTCCCGCATCCGCATCATCGCCAAGATCGAGAATCAGGAGGGCATCAATAACCTGACGGAGATCCTGGCGGCGGCGGACGGCATCATGGTGGCACGGGGCGACATGGGCGTGGAGATCGACTTCACGGAGATCCCCGCCATCCAGAAGAATATGATCGCCCAGTGCGTGGCCGCCGGGAAGCCGGTGATTACTGCCACCCAGATGCTGGACTCCATGATCGAGAACCCCCGGCCCACCCGTGCCGAGATCACCGATGTGGCCAACGCCATCTACGACGGCACCAGCGCCATCATGCTCTCCGGCGAGACGGCGGCGGGCCGGTACCCGGTGGAGGCGGTGCGGACCATGGATGCCATCGCCCGGAAAACCGAATCCCACATCGACGATGCCAAGCTGCTGGGGCTGCGGTGCCGCAACCGCATGAACATCACCGCCGCCACGGCCCACGCCGCCTGCACCACTGCCAAGGATATCGGTGCCGACGCCATCCTGACGGTGAGTCAGGCGGGTATCACCGCCCAGATGGTCAGCTCCTTCCGTCCGGAGACCACGGTGGTGGCCCTGCTGCTGGAGGAGCAGGTGCAGCGCCAGATGGCCCTTTACTGGGGCGTGGAGCCCATCACCATGCCCCGTGCCGAGAACACCGACGAGCTGGTGGAGCTGGCGGTGCAGTCGGCGGAGAAGGCGGGCCTTATCCGCCACGGCGATCTGGTGGTCATCACCGCCGGTGTGCCGGTGGGCATCTCCGGCACCACCAATATGATCCGCATCCAGCAGGTGGGCGGGTCGCTGCTGAATGCAGTGGGCATAGGCAGCCGGACGGCCTCCGGCCCGCTGTGCGTGTGCCGCAGCGTGGAGGAGGTGGCGGAGAAGTTCCACGCCGGCGACGTGCTGGTGGTGCCCTATACCACCAATGAACTGCTGCCGTATCTGCGGGATGCCGCCGCCATCATCTGCGAGGAGGGCAGCGCCGAGTGCCACGCCGCCACGGTGGGCCTGCTGCTGAGCAAGCCTGTGCTGGTGGGGGCGGGCGACGCCACCCGCCGTCTGGAGGACGGCGTCCGGGTGTCGGTGGACTGCGCCCGTGGCGTGGTGCAGACCATGCCCCAGTAAGAGAGAAAAATCAAGAGGGGAGCAAGCCTTCGCTTGCTCCCCTCTTTGCATCTCACCTGCCTCCGCCGACACAGCCGGTAAGTGCCGGTGCCTGTATGAAAAAAGGGCCGCAGGCATTTGCCTGCGGCCCCTTGGCCTGACTGCAAGACCTCCGGGCCTTGCGGTTTTTACTTCTCGATGACCACCTTGCCGTCCTTCAGGCACACATGAGCGGTGTCGCCGGACTGGAGCTTCCCCTCCAGCATCTGCTCGGCCACTGCATCCTCCACCTCCGTCTGGAGGGTGCGGCGCAGGGGACGGGCGCCGTAGCGGGCGTCAAAGCCGTCCTTGGCCAGTGCGGCCACGGCGTCGTCGTCGGCCTGCAGGGTGATGCCCTGCTGGGCCATGCGGCCACCGATGATGTCCAGCATCCGGCGGGCGATGCTGCGGATGTTCTCCTCCGTCAGCTGGCGGAACACGATGATCTCGTCGATACGGTTCAGGAACTCCGGCCGGAAGGTCTGGCGCAGCTCCGTCATAACGGCCTCCCGGATACGGGCGAAGCTCTGGGCCTCGTCCTTCTGGGCGTCGGGATCGCTGCCGTCAAAGCCCAGCGGCTTCTCGGCGGCGGTGATGTTCTTGGCACCCACGTTGGAGGTCATGACGATGATGGTGTTCTTGAAGTCCACCCGGCGGCCCTGAGAGTCGGTGACGATACCGTCCTCCAGGATCTGCAGCAGAATGTTCCACACATCGGGGTGGGCCTTCTCAATCTCATCGAACAGCACCACGGAGTAGGGGTGACGGCGCACCTTTTCGGTGAGCTGACCGCCCTCCTCGTGACCCACATAGCCGGGAGGCGAGCCCACCAGCCGGGACACCGTGTGCTTCTCCATGTATTCGGACATATCGATCCGGATCATGGCGTTCTCATCCCCGAACATGGACTCGGCCAGCGTCTTGCACAGCTCCGTCTTGCCCACGCCGGTGGGGCCGAGGAACAGGAAGGAACCGATGGGCCGCTTGGGGTCCTTCAGACCCACACGGCTGCGGCGGATGGCCTTGGCCACGGCGGCCACAGCCTCGTCCTGCCCCACCACCCGCTGATGCAGAGTCTCCTCCAGCTTCAGCAGGCGCTGGCTCTCGTCCTCGGTGAGACGGGTGACGGGGATACCGGTCCAACCGGCTACCACCTTGGCGATGTCGTCCTCGGTGACGGTGCCACGGCTCACGGACATCTGCTTATGCCACTTATCCCGCTCGATCTCCACCTGCTCCTGATAATTCTTCTCGATATCCCGCAGCTGAGCGGCCTTCTCGAAGTCCTGAGCGGCGACAGCCTCCTCCTTCTCCCGGTGCAGGGCGGCGATCTTCTCCTCCAGATCCTTCAGATCGGGGGAGGCGGATTCGGCGGCCATACGCACCTGACTGGCGGCCTCGTCCATCAGATCGATGGCCTTATCCGGCAGGAACCGGTCGTTGATGTACCGGCGGGACAGCGCCACGGCGGCCTCCAGCGCCCCATCGGTGATGGTCAGACGGTGGTGAGCCTCGTACTTATCCCGCAGTCCCTTCAGGATCTCCAGCGTAGCCTCCGGGGAGGGCTCTCCCACGGTGACGGGCTGGAACCGGCGCTCCAGAGCGGCGTCCTTCTCGATGTACTTGCGGTACTCGTTGAGGGTGGTGGCGCCCACCACACGGATCTCGCCGCGGGACAGAGCGGGCTTGAGAATGTTGGCGGCGTCCACGGCACCCTCGGCGGAGCCGGCGCCCACGATGGTGTGCAGCTCGTCGATGAAAAGGATGACGTTGCCGGCCTTCTTCACCTCGTCGATGGCGTTCTTGATGCGCTCTTCAAACTCACCCCGGTACTTGGTGCCGGCCACCATGCCGGACAGATCCAGCGACAGGACCCGCTTGTCCAGCAGCTCCTCCGGCACGTCGGCGGCGGCGATGCGCTGGGCCAGACCCTCTGCGATGGCGGTCTTGCCTACGCCGGGCTCACCGATGAGCACGGGGTTATTCTTGGTGCGGCGGGACAGGATCTGGATGACCCGCTGGATCTCCTTTTCACGGCCAATGACGGGGTCCAGCTTGCCGCTGCGGGCCGCCTCCGTCAGGTCACGGGTATACTCCTCCAGAGCGCCCTTCTTGCCGCCCTCCTGTGCGGGAGCGGAAGCGCTGCCGGACACGGCGGCGGTGCGGGGCGCCTCATTGAGCTTCTTCACCACGGCGCTGTACAGCTTCTTGGGGTCGATGCCCACGGTGCGCAGGATGCGCAGGGCCATGTTGTTGCCCTCCCGCAGCAGCCCCATCAGCAGATGCTCGGTGCCGATGTAGCCGGCGCCGGTGCGGGCGGCCTCGGAAACGGCCAACTCCACGGCGCTCTTGGCACGGGGCGTCAGCCCCTGAGAGGGTGCGGCGCCGGAGACGCCGGTGCCTACGCTGCGGTGCAGGATGTCGCAGACCATCTCGTCGGTGAGTCCGTTCTCCTCCAGCACACGGTGGGCAATGCCCTCCTCTTCCCGCAGCAGGCCCAGCAGCAGGTGCTCGGAGCCCACATAGCCATGTCCCATATCCTCAGCGGCCTCTTGGGCCAGACGCAGAGCCTCCTCTGCACGGGGGGTGAATTTATTTTCCATCATAAAGAAACACTTCCTTTCAAAAGGTGTGGTGATCTACCAAAATTATTGCCGGGGCATTATTGCTGAGGCAGTGCCTTCAGCTGATCCCGCAGTCTGGCGGCGGACTCGAAATCCTCGGACTCTACGGCGTGACGCAGCTGCGTCTGCAGGGCGTTGCGCTGACGCTGCAGGGAGAAGCGCTCCTGCTCCGCCTTGTCCACCAGCGCATCCTCCGGGGCTTCCGCCACGGCCTGTTGGGCCTGCCGGGTCACATCCACCGGCTCCGGGAACTCCGTCAGCAGGCGATTGCCAAACCCGCCCAGCAGCGGCTCGAAGAGCCGGAAGGGATGGGAAAAGAAGTCGTCGCCGAAGAAGCTGTCCGGCTGCATCCGCTGCACATAGCCCAGCTTCCGGGCGCAGTCGGCGCACAGGTGCGTCTCCGTGACCCGTCCGTTGATGCTGCTCTTATAGTAGTAAGTCGCTTCATTTCTTCCGCAATTCTGACATTTCATAATGATTTCCTCCTTATCGAAAAATCAAACCGGTCAACTGTACCGATCCGACGCTATACCAGATGGATGAGGGCCTGCTTCAGCAGGTCGGCCCGCAGGACGCTGCGCTGATCCTTGGGAACGGATCGCAAAGCGGTGTCCGCCAAAAGGCTCACCAGCAGCTTTCCCGTCTGGGCGGGGATGGCCTCCGACTGCACCAGATTGGAGAGGATGGCTCTGGCACTGGCCGGATCGATCTCCGACCCGATGGAGTTGATGACGTGCATCATCAGCGTCTGCCGGTCCACATGGACACGGGTGATGCGGATGTAGCCGCCGCCGCCCCGCCGGGATTCCACGATGTAGCCGTGCTCCGGAGAGAACCGGGTGGACATGACGTAGTTGATTTGGCTGGGTACGCACCCAAATCGCTGAGCCAAGTCCCCCCGCTGCATCTCCAAAACACCGCCTGCATCGTCCAGCGCCTCCTGAATGAACCCGGCGATCATATCTGTGATTCCCATATCGTTCCCCTCCTGATTTGATATTGCCTTTCCTTGACCTTTGACCATAGTATACCACACCGGTAGGAAATGTCAATACCTGTTTTGACCTTTTTTGATGTTTATTCTGTAAACAATTTGTGAATGGGATGGGGCGGTAAACTCCGCAAAAGTTTGCCGCCCCGGCGAGATTTTTATTTACATCGGGTAATAAAGAAGATATAATTTACTGAACGTATAAACAGAAAGAGAACGGGTGAGAGAGAATGGCGACTGATTTTTCCCGCACATTGAGCCTGCTGCGGCAGGAGAAGGGCGTCTCCCAACGGAAGGCGGCCGGGGAGCTGGGCATCAGCCAGGCCCTGCTGAGCCACTATGAGAACGGCATCCGGGAGCCGGGCCTTGCCTTTGTGGTGAAGGCCTGCGCCTACTACCACGTGTCGGCGGATTTCCTGCTGGGCCGCACTCTGAACCGGGACGGCTCCATCATCGAGGCGGAGGACGTGTACGACTCCAGCGGCGAGAAGGGCAGCCTCCGGGGCAGTATTCTGGCGACTCTGCAAAAAAAGCTGGTGGTGAACACCACCGGCGTCCTCTTTGAACTGCTGGGCAAGACCGGGGACCGGGAGGCCATCACCGCCGCCGGGGACTATCTGGGCGACGCCCTGTATCAGCTGCTGCGGCAGCTGTACCGGCAGGGCGGCGGCAACGAGGACCTGTTCGCCGTGGCCCCCTCGGTCTTTGACGGCGGACTGGTGGCGGCGGATATGCAGCTATGCGCCCTGCGCTACCGGCAAGCGCTGGCCGCTCAGGAGGGGATGCCGGAGCTGACGCCGGAGAGCCTGACGGGCCAGCCCGGCGTGGGCCAGAGCGCAGCGCAGGTGTTCCACAGCGTGGACGAGCGCTGCAAGTCCTACCAGCATTAAGAAACCAACGACCTAAGGAGGCCTTTTCCATATGTTTGACCAATCCCATATCAGAAACTTTTCCATCATTGCCCACATCGACCACGGCAAATCCACGCTGGCAGACCGCCTGCTGGAGCTGTGCAACGCCGTACCGGCACGGGAGATGGAGAACCAGATCCTCGACAACATGGACTTGGAGCGGGAGCGTGGCATCACCATCAAGTCCCGTGCCGTCCACCTGTTTTACACGGCGCAGGACGGGGAGACCTACGCCCTGAACCTCATCGACACGCCGGGCCATGTGGACTTCAACTACGAGGTGTCCCGGTCTCTGGCGGCCTGCGAGGGCGCCGTGCTGGTGGTGGACGCCACGCAGGGCGTGGAGGCACAGACGCTGGCCAATACCTATCTGGCCATGGAGCACGATCTGGAGATCCTGCCGGTGTTCAACAAGATCGACCTGCCCGCCGCCGACCCCATGAAGGCCAAGCAGGAGGTGGAGGACATCATCGGCCTGCCGGCCATGGACGCCCCGGAGATCTCCGCCAAGCAGGGGATCAACGTTCAGGCGGTGCTGGAGGATATCGTTCAGAATATTCCTGCCCCCAGCGGCGACCCCAAGGCCCCCCTGCAGGCGTTGGTATTCGACAGCCAGTATGACCCCTATGTGGGCGTGGTGGTGTACTTCCGGGTGAAGCAGGGGACCCTCCGCAAGGGCCAGACCATCCGCATGATGGCTACCGGCGCCGAGTACACCATTCTGGAGTGCGGCTACCTGAAGCCGCTGGGCAATGAGCCTACCGATGCCCTGCAGGCCGGTGAGGTGGGCTACTTCACCGCCAGCATCAAAAACGTCAAGGATACGCAGGTGGGTGACACCATCACCGGGGTGGAGGACCCCGCCGACCAGCCTCTGCCGGGCTACCGCCCCGCCCAATCCATGGTCTACTGCGGCATCTACACCGAGGACGGCAGCAAGTACCCGGATCTGCGGGATGCGCTGGAGAAGCTTCAGCTCAACGACGCCTCCCTGACCTTCGAGCCGGAGAGCTCCGTGGCGCTGGGCTTCGGCTTCCGCTGCGGCTTTTTGGGGATGCTCCACATGGAGATCATTCAGGAACGGCTGGAGCGGGAGTTCAATCTGGACCTTGTGACCACCCTCCCCAGCGTCATCTACCACGTCTATAAGTCCGACGGCACCATGGTGAAGGTGGATAACCCCCACAACTACCCGGACCCCGGCACCATTGAACACGCCGAGGAGCCCTATGTGAAGGTCTCCATCATCGCCCCCAATGAGTTCGTGGGCAACATCATGCCCATGTGTCAGGAGCGCCGGGGCGAGTTCAAGGATATGCAGTATCTGGATACCCATCTGGTGGAGCTGCACTATCAGATGCCCCTCAACGAGATCATCTACGACTTTTTCGATACCCTGAAGGCCAACACCAAGGGCTACGCCTCTCTGGATTATGAACTATCCGGCTACCGCACCAGCGATCTGGTGAAGGTAGACCTGCTCCTGAACGGCGACGGCGTGGACGCCCTCAGCTTCATCGCCCACCGGGATAAGGCCTATCCCCGCGCCCGGCGGCTGTGCGAAAAGCTGAAGGAGAATATCCCCCGCCAGCTGTTCGAAGTACCCATTCAGGCGGCCATCGGCGGGCGCATCATCGCCCGTGAAACGGTGAAGGCCATGCGTAAGGACGTGCTGGCCAAGTGCTACGGCGGCGATATCACCCGTAAAAAGAAGCTGCTGGAAAAGCAGAAGGAAGGCAAGAAGAAGATGCGGAACCTGGGAACCGTACAGGTTCCCACCGAGGCCTTCATGGCCGTCCTCAAGCTGGACAGCGATTGATACACCCTCATCGCCCAAATGGCTCTGCGCCATTTGGGCGAACCCATCTCACATTCGGGAAGGTACATGATATGAGCGAATTATATGAGCTGCTGACCTTTGAAGCCTTTGGCCAGCGCTATCCGGAGCTGACCTCCCGGCACCAGATCCTGCCGGGACGGGGCGTATTCTGCAAGGCGGAGCGGCTCCAGAGCGGCGTCATCGGGACCTACGCCATGCCTCAGCGCATGGCCCCCACCGGCGAAAAGCACTTCTTCGGCTACTATCTGACAGAGCGGAAGCTGCTGCTGGTGGAAAAGGGCGGTTTTTTGCAGGGTCTGCTGCCGGGCCTTCCGGGGGAGACCCCGGCTCAGCTGCTGTCGGAGCTGCTGGCCCGGCTGACGGCGGAGGACATGGAAAACCTCCAGCACTACGAGGAGCGCCTGACGGCATTGGAGGAAGTTCTGCTGGCGCAACAGGCGGAGGATTTCGACAAGAAGATCTTCCGCATCCGCCGGGAGCTGTCGGTGCTGGCGGGCTACTATGCCCAGCTGGACGACCTCTATGCCGTGCTGGCCGATGCCATCCCGGACGCAGAGGAGCACGTCCAGCGGCTGCTGGAGCATCTCTCCGGCAAGGCCCAGCGGCTGCTGACCATGACGGAGCAGGAGAAGGAGTATTCCCTCCAGCTGCGGGAGATGCACCAGACGCAGGTGGATATGCGGCAGAACCAGATCATGAAGATCCTCACCATCGTCACCACGGTGTTCCTGCCCCTGTCTCTCATCGCCGGCTGGTACGGCATGAACTTCCAAAATATGCCGGAGTTGACGGCGGAGCACGGTTATCTGGTGATCTGTATCGTCAGCGTGGTATGCGTGCTGGTGGAGCTGTGGATCTTCAAACGGAAAAAATGGTTTTAAGGAGGCGGCCCTATGGCGGAGCTATCCACCAACGTGCGGTATATCAAGGGCATCGGAGAGACACGGGCCAAGGCGCTGGAGAAGCTGGGCATCACCACCCTGCGTGATCTCATCGGATACTTTCCCCGCACCTACGAGGATCGGACACTGACCCGCCCCATCCGTGACCTGACGGAGGGGGAGAACGTCTGTGTCCGGGCCATGATCGCCGCCGATCCCACCGCCCCCCGCATCCCCGGCGGCCGCACCATCGTCCGAACCCGTGCCGTGGACGAGACAGGAACGCTGGATGTGGTATTTTTCAATCAGGAGTACCGGAAAAACAGCCTCCACCGGGGGGAGATCTACATCTTCTACGGCAAGGTGGAGGGCCAGCGCCGTCATCAGATGGTGAACCCTCTGCTGGAGCCGGAGGGCCGCCAGCACCTGACAGGGCGCATCATGCCCATCTACTCCCTGACGGCAGGCATCAGCCAGCTGATGCTGACGCAGGCGGTGCGGCAGGGGCTGGACGCCTGCCGGGAGCTGCTGCCGGACGTACTGCCGGATGAGGTGCGGCGGGAGCACCACCTGTGCTACATCAACTATGCTTACGAAAACGTCCACTTCCCCGACTCGCCGGAGGCTCTGACCCAAGCCCGGCGCCGTCTGGCTTTTGAGGAGCTGTTCCTGCTGACCTGTGGCCTCCAGCTGCTGCGGAGCCGCCGGGAGGACGTGTCCGGCCCGGCGTGCCGCAAGGTCTCCATGGATCTCTTTTATAACGCCCTGCCCTTCACACTGACGGACGCCCAGCGCCGTGCCGTGGAGGATGCCATAGGTGACATGACCGCCGGCCGCCCCATGAACCGCCTGTGTCAGGGGGACGTGGGCAGCGGCAAGACCATGGTGGCGGCGGCCTGCATCTGGTTCGCCGCCCAGAGCGGGTGGCAGTCGGCCCTGATGGCCCCTACGGAGATCCTGGCCCGGCAGCATTTTGAAACGCTGTCGCCCCTGATGGCCCGGCTGGGTCTGACCTGCGCCCTGCTCACCGGCTCCACCCGTGCCAGGGAGCGGCGGGAGACGCTGGCGGGACTGACCGCCGGTACCATCGACCTGTGCATCGGTACCCACGCCCTGCTGACGGGGGACGTGCAGTACGGGCGGCTGGGGCTGGTGGTGACGGACGAGCAGCACCGTTTCGGTGTCAACCAGCGGGCGGCCCTGAGCCAGAAGGCGGAGGCCCCCCATATGCTGGTGCTGTCGGCCACCCCCATTCCCCGGACGCTGGCGCTGGTGATCTACGGCGATCTGGATGTGTCGGTCATCGACCAGCTGCCGCCGGGACGGCAGAAGGTGGATACCTTCGCCTTGGGGGAGAGCTACCGCCCACGGGTCAACGCCTTCCTGCGCAAGCAGGTGCAGGAGGGTCATCAGGTGTTCATCGTCTGCCCGCTGGTGGGGGACGGCGACACCCTCCCTGACGAGCGGAAGGCCGTCACGGCCTACGCCAAAAAGCTGCAGGAGGAGACCTTCCCGGACCTGCGGGTGTCGGTACTCCACGGCAAGATGAAGCCTAAGGAAAAGGAGAAGGTCATGGAGACCTTTGCCGCCGGGGAGAGCGATATTCTGGTGTCCACCACCGTGGTGGAGGTGGGCGTGGACGTCCCCAACGCCACCTGTATGGTGGTGGAGAACGCCGAGCGCTTCGGCCTGTCCCAGCTGCACCAGCTGCGTGGCCGGGTGGGCCGTGGTCAGGCCAAGAGCTACTGCATCCTGCTGTCGGAGCATCCCAGTGAGGAGACCCGGCGGCGGCTGAAGGTCATGACCCGCACCAACAACGGCTTTGAAATTTCTCAGGAGGACCTGCAGCTGCGTGGCCCCGGCGACTTCTTCGGCCAGCGCCAGCACGGCCTGCCTACCCTGAAAATTGCGGATCTGGCCTGCGATATGCAGCTGCTGGAGGAGGCCCAGTCCGCCGCCAGAGCACTGCTGTGCCGGGACGAGGACCTTTCCCGACCGGAGCACCGCCCCCTGCTGGAGCGTGTCCGGGAGCTGTTCCACGATACCGCCGACTCCATGAACTGATGAGAATAAATGAGGAAGAGGGAGGAGCTAAAAAGGATCTTCCCTCTTCCTGCCATTTGCTGCACCCAAATGCTGCACGAAAACCACCGCCCTGAAAATAGCTGTCTCCCACGGACAGCTTTTCAGGACAGTATGACCGCATAGAAAATTTTCCATATGTTGGTATTGCGATCTCTCAAAACCAATATTGGTGCATCTGCTCCAGAAATTCTCTGGTGATGGGATACCCGCTATGCTCCCCGATGACGGAATCTATGCCGCAATACGGGCAGATCGCCGTACCGCCCACGTCCTCGATCCAATTGCTGATCTCCTTGGGGGCGAAAATTTTCAGGCAATCAAAGCAGCCGCATTTCCGGTCCTGTAACAGCCGCTTCCGGTGGCCGGTGGAAAATTCGTGCGCCTTTATATAGTCGATGGTATAGTCGATCATATGCACCTCCGGCATCCGCTGAAAGGCCCTGCCTCACTCCTCCTGCAGTGCCGCCTGATACAGCTCGTTGCGGGAGAGGCCTGTGTCCTCCGCCACCCGGCGGACAGCGTCCTTCATCCGCTGGCCCTGCTGACGCAGACTCCGCACCATGGCCACGCCCTCCGCCAGCGTCAGGGCCGGGGCCTCCTGCCGGGGGGCTCCCGCCACCACCAGCACGTATTCCCCCCGTGGCTCCTTCTCCCGGTACAGCGCCACAGCGCCGGACAGGGTGGTGCGGATGGTCTCCTCGTGGAGCTTGGTCAGTTCCCGGCACAGAGCCACCGGCCGGTCTCCCAGCAGCTCCAGCATATCCGCCAGCGTGGGCCGCAGCTTGTGGGGCGCCTCGTGGAACACCATGGTGCGCTCCTCCGCTGCCAGCCGGGTCAGTGCCTCCCGCCGCTCCTTTTTGTTGGCAGAGAGGAATCCCTCAAAGGTGAACCGCCCGGTGGGCAGCCCCGACACCGCCAGAGCGCACACGGCGGCGCAGCAGCCGGGGATGGCCTGCACCGTGACGCCGTTTTCTCCGCACAGCCGCACCAGATCCTCGCCGGGATCGCTGATGGCAGGGGTACCGGCGTCCGTCACCAGTGCACACGTCTCCCCGGCCAGCAGCCGGGCCAGAATGGCCTGTCCGGCGGCGGCCCGGTTGTGCTCGTGGTAGCTGACCAGCGGCTTTTTGATGTCGAAATGGTTCAGCAGCTTCATGGACACACGGGTGTCCTCGGCGGCGATGAAGTCTGCCTCCTGCAAGGTCTGCACCCCACGGGGGGACAGATCCCCCAGATTGCCGATGGGGGTGGCCACCAGATATAATGTTCCGCTCATAGCGCTTGCTCCTCCTCACGAAAATAGGCACGGCGATGCTCCGCCGTCTCCCGGCCGTCGGGGCCGTAGAGCAGCAGCGTGGGCTCTGCCCGCAGCCCCGGCTTCCCGCCCCGACGACATTCCAGCAGCACCAGACCGGGGACCCCGGCGGCATCGTGCTGCACCATCCGCAGCCGCTTGGGCTCCAGCCCGAAGCGACGGGCCATCTCCAGCAGCTCCGCCAGCCGCTCGGTGGGGAATACTACGCAGAAGCGCCCGCCCCACCGCAGCAGCCAACCGGCGGCCCGGCACACATCCTCCAATGTACACGTTATCTCCGACCGGGCGACACTCCGTGTCTCCTGCGGAGAGACACGCCCCGCCTCCGGCGGGAAGTAGGGGGGATTGGACACCACAAGGTCGAATCCGCCCGCCGGGGGTAGGTCCTCCCGCAGCCGCAGGTCCCCCTGCCGGCACAGCAGCCGCTCCTGCCAGCCGCTGCGCTCTGCGGTGCGCCGGGCCAGACGGCAGGCGTCCTCCCGCAGCTCCAGCCCGGTGACGGTGAGGGACGGCTCCCGTGTCAGCAGCAGCGCCCCCAGCAGACCCGTCCCGGCCCCCAGATCACAGACCTGCTCCCCACGCCGCAGGACGGGGAAGCTCCCCAACAGAAAGGTATCCGTGGAGGGGCGGAACAGACCGTCATCCCAGTAAAAGCCCTGATCGCCCCGCAGCCGGTCCCAGTGCTCCATGTGTACCCCTCCTTTTCTCTGGGCAGAGATACTTATGATATTCTCCACCATCCGCAAAATGGCAGCCGGTATCCTGCCGGAATCATTGATAGTATTGTACCACGGGGAGCGCCTCCGGCGCAAGACGGCAAAAAAACACCGGAGCAGATGCTCCGGTGTTTTTCGTCCTTGCTATGTAATTATTCAGCAGGGCTGATAGCGCCATTGGGGCAGGTATCGCTGCAAGTACCGCAGTCCAGGCAGGAGTTAGCGTCGATCACGTAATGATCGTCACCCTGAGAAATGGCACCAACAGGACATACGTCTGCGCAAGCACCGCAGCTGACGCAGCCGGAACCGATCTGATAAGCCATGGGAAGCACCTCCATTAAGATTTGTACTGTTATTGTATCATGAAAATGAAAAAAAGCAACCCCTTCCCCTATGGAAAATTTTGTTTTGCCGATTTTTGCGACGATCAGGCGAAATTGGACAAAAAACGGACAGAAACAGGACAGCATCTGGACAGAAAAAATGCCCGAAAACGGGGCAGCCGGACAAGGCTTTTGTCCAGGAGAGACTGCAAAAAATGCCGGGAGACATTTTCTCCGACCCCGGTACATAGAATGGAGGGTATGGAAACAGAGAGGAGTGGAGCCCATGGAGCGAAAGCCCGATATCGACGATCTGATCTTCGGGGACGAGCGCCCGATAAGTCAGCGCTGAAAATGGAAAAACAGGACGCCCTGTATCGGCGTCCTGTTTTTATCATTTAGCGGTGAGGAGGTAACTCATGCCGCTCCAGAGGGTGAAATAAAGGGTTACAGCTGTACCCGATTCTCCTTGGTCCAGGTGGTGAGACCCAGACGGGGATACCGATGACGCAGGGCCTTGATCTCCTCCGTGCTGCCGCCCATGAGGGAGATGCGATCGACCTTGGCCAGATCGGCGGCGGGCATCGTGTGGTTGGAGGTGGCCCCGCAGGCCTCGCAGTGGTAGTACTTACCATCCGCCATCAGAGAGATCTGGCTGCTGCCGCAGACGGCGCAGCGATTCATTTTCGTAACCAGTGCCATATTCAAACAACTCCTTTCTCTTACTGTCTATACTTTACCACAGGAAATGCAATTTGTAAAACGCATCATTTTCATCTGAAACATGAGAGTTTTTCATACATTAAACATTGTATACAATATGAATCGACAGGCAGAGGCAGGCCGTTGGCGAAACAATACAAAAGGCGAAAAGAGCGCTCAAAAGGGAGGTTTTCGGAAGCTGCATACATACCTGAGAGGGGACGGGGAGGGGGCAACTGCAAGTATAGCGGGACGAGGGCAACTGCAAGTATAGCGGGACGAGGGCAACTGTAAGTATAGCGGGACGAGGGACGGAACATAGCTGGCGAAAGAAGAGCGGGGCCATTGGGAGTATGGAGGGGGGAGAGCCGGGGGGGATCGGCGGACCTGCGCAGGAAGAAACGATGGAAGCAGCGGTGTTGGGGCAGGAAATATGTGGAAAAAATAGCTGGATGCGGTGAGGGCGTGGTATACAGGTAAGGGCGAATATAAGGGGACGATATGCGGCGGAAATGTATATCACCGGCAGACAGACAGGAGAATATACAAAAGAGTGCATACAAAAAGTGCGTCGCTGCGTGACCATTCGCAGCGACGCACTTTTTGACCCGGACGGCATGAAGAAGGAAAAGAAAGAATCTGCCGTCCTCGACCCACTCAACGGCTGGGGAACATGGTCCGCCGCAACCACATGGCAGACAGGATCATCCAACCGGAGGACTTCCGATCCGGTGCTGTATGATCGTCCTCTTTACGGTACACGCAGAGATATGTACCGAAAGCCCTCTGAGATGGTCTTAGTGTAACACAGAAAAAGAGATATGTAAAACGCATGATTTTCATAAAAAGCATGAGACATTTTCATATATGAGGAAAAATACCGCCTGCCCTTCATGGGCAGGCGGCAGAGGTGATAAAGGTTCAGCCGTGGGGGGGTAAATCAGCAGGGGAGACAGAATGATACATCGCAGGCAGAGCGGGCCCGGTAACTGCGTTGTCAGTGGGCTCAGCGGATCGCTGCACGCACAGCCAGCGCCACAACGATTTCAAGAACGAATAATCCAGCCAACATCCAGTCCAAAAGCATAACCAGATCCTCCTTCAAAAAGTTTTAGAGCCGAGGTTCCTTGGAAACGGTTGGCCAACCTGCTTTCTTAAGGTAACTATAGAATATCATGCTCCTGCAAATAAGTAAAGCGAATGAATTTCATCATTCTTATGAAGAAAAGTTTGCATACGGGGGCGGGATATGGTATGCTGGAAAGCAAGGAGGCGAGGGAATGGACTTGACCAAATATCAGGTATTTCTGAAAACCGTGGAGTGCGGCAGCTTTACGGCGGCCGCCCAGCAGCTGAGCTTCACCCAGTCCGGCGTCAGCCACGCCATCAGCGGGCTGGAGGAGGAGCTGGGGGTGACGCTGCTGAGCCGCAGCCGGGGGGGCGTGACCCTGACGGCGGACGGTTGGGCGCTGATGCCTTATATTCAGGAGATCTGCCGCCAGCAGCGGAGCATCGAGGAACGGGCCAAGGATCTGCGGGGGCTGGAGACCGGCGTGGTGCGGGTGGCGGTGTTCACCAGCGTGTCGGTGCAGTGGATGCCCTACATCCTGAAAAGCTTTCGGGAGCAGTATCCCAACATTGAATTTGAGCTGCTGCCCTCCAACTACAACACGGAGATCGCCCGGTGGATTCAGGACGGTACGGCGGACTGCGGCTTTTTGGTGCTGCCCACGGAGCCGAATCTGGACTGCTGGCTATTGCAGCGGGACCAGTGGAAGGCCATTGTGCCGTGGGATCATCCGCTGGCGGGGCGGGAGCCGTTTCCGCCGGAGGCACTGGCCCAGTATCCCTTCATTCTGCTGGAGGAGGGAGACGACTACGAAATTCAGGAGGTGCTGGACACGCTGGGAGTGCAGCCCAATGTGCAGTACCGGGTGCAGCAGGATCAGGTGATTTTGGCCATGGTGTCCTGCGGGCTGGGCATCAGCATCATGGAGGAGCTGATGCTGGAGCAGAACGAATACCCGGTGGTGGCCTGTTCCTTCGCCAAGCCCTTTTACCGGAACATCGGCATCTGCGTCAAGGACAAGCGGGCCATCTCCCGCTCCACCTACCGTTTTGTGGAGCACGTGCGGCGGTGGGTGCTGGAGAAGTACAGCGGATGAGCCATACGGCAGCCGGCGACAGGGAGGGGATACACCACATATATAATAGATACCCGGATTTTTCAACAGGGCGGGGAGGCGAGGCTTGCTGCCGGAACCGGAACTGTAACTCATCAGAATAGGAGGCGAAACCATGGTTTTTATTGTCGTAATCTCATCGGTACTTTTGGCTGTTTGCACCTCATTGAAGCCGATCTATCTTCAAAATGCCATTGATGCGGTGGACGCAGGCGCAGACGGCGCACTTACCATGTTTCTGTGCTATGTGGCCAGCATCCTGGGCATCCTGCTGTTTGAGACGGCCCGGCAGCTCAGCACGGGGAAATATCGGAACAGCAGGCTGTTCAGTCTCAAGCGGAAGGTCATGGCGCATATTGTCTATATGCCGCCCCGGAAGTTCCAGGAGGAGCAGGGGCAGAACTATGTCACCACGCTGAACAATGAGATCGAGATGCTGGTGGACAGCTATTATGTCACCCGCTTGGAATTGGCCTACAGCATCCTGGTGCTGATTACCTGTGTGATCGCATTGCTATATATCAACGGCTATCTGGCCATCATTATCATCGTTTCCACCGTGTGTCCCATTGTGGCCTCCGCCGTGCAGGGGAAGGCACTGGAAAAACGGACCAATTTCTATACGATGGCCCTGGAAAAGCTCAATGTCATGATCGGCAATCTGATCCACGGGTACCCCACCATCAAGGTAAACCACATAGAGCGGGAATACCTGCAAACGCTGGAACAGGATAACGAGAAAGCCGCCCACGCAGAGTTTGCCAAGGCGAAAACAAAAATTCGGGTGAATATGATCATCGGCCTGCTGTCCTATATCGGCGAGGCCGTGATGGTGGGATTCAGCATTTACGAGATCTCCAAGGGGCGGCTGTCCGTGGGCGCTTTGGTGGGTGCGCTGCAATTATCGGAAATGCTGGTGATCCCCACCAACAGCATTTCCTATCAGATATCGGAAATGCGGAGCGTCACCGGTATTCGCCAGAAGATCCAGCAGCTGCTGTCTGTCCCTGACAGCGCTGCGGCTTCGTCGGCAGCTCCCGCGATCGAGCACATGGAGCTTGACGATGTGTCCTTCCGACATGAGGAAAAGGTCATTCTTTCCCATGCGAATTATCGGTTCGAGGCGGGGAAGAAATACCTGATTTTAGGCGAAAACGGAAGCGGAAAGAGCACGCTGTTCAAGCTGCTGACCGGGCTGGAAACAGAGTATGAGGGGTGTATCTCGGTGAACGGAACGGATATCCGCCAGCTGTGGCCCGCTCTTTATGACCAGATTGGCGTCGTGCTTCAGGACGCATTTATCTTTGACGATACGTTTCTCCAGAATGTCACGCTTTATCGCCCTGCATTGCGGGAACGGGCCGTATCGGCGATGCATTCTCTGGGAATGGACGCCTTTCTTGCGTCCCATGATCTGGATCAGGTATTCCAGAACACGAAGGGCAATCTGTCCGGTGGAGAACGGCAAAAGCTGGCGCTGGCCCGGGTGCTGACCGAGAATAAGCGTGTCATCTTCCTGGACGAAGCCACTGCCAATATGGACAAGGTCAGCAGCCAGAAAATTTTGTCCCAGCTGCTCCGGACGGACGGCTTGACCGTCATCAGCATCGAACACAAGGTGAGTCCGGAGATCCTGCCGCTGTATGATACGATCCTTGAATTGAGGGACACTCACTTGGAAGAAAGGGCATAGGGCGATCCGGCTGCCGGGAGATGAAGGTGGAGATGCGCTTTTACCGGCGGGGTGGAGAGGCAGGCCTTGACAAGCGGGCGTCCGGCAGATACAATAAAAGTTCAGGAGCGATCCGTGAAAAACGATAACAATATAAAGGATTGAGAGAATTATGGCAAAAGATCAGAGAAACGTGGAAGCCATCACCCCCATGGAGGTGGACTTCGCCAAGTGGTACACCGACATCTGCCTGAAGGCGGAGCTGGTGGACTACGCCTCCGTGAAGGGCTTCATGATCCTGCGGCCCTACGGCTACGCCATCTGGGAGAACATCCAGCGCATCATGGACGGGATGTTCAAAAAGACCGGACACGTCAACGTGGCGATGCCGGTGCTGATCCCGGAGAGCCTGCTGAAGAAGGAGGGCGAGTTGGTGGAGGGCTTCGCCCCGGAGGTGGCGTGGGTCACCATGGGCGGCAGCGAGAAGCTGGAGGAGCGGCTGGCCTTCCGACCCACCTCCGAGACCATGTTCTGCGACCACTGGCACAATGTATTGCAGAGCTACCGGGAGCTGCCCATGCTCTACAACCAGTGGTGCTCCGTCATCCGCTGGGAAAAGACTACCCGCCCCTTCCTGCGCTCCAGGGAGTTCTGGTGGCAGGAGGGCCACACCATCCATGAGACGGCGGAGGAGGCCATTGCCGAGACAGAGCAGCAGCTGAACTGCTACGCCGACTTCTGCCGGGATGCGCTGGCCATGCCGGTGGTGAAGGGCCGCAAGACCGACAAGGAGAAGTTTGCCGGGGCCGAGGCCACCTACACCATCGAGGCCATGATGAAGGACCACAAGGCCCTGCAGTCCGGCACCAGCCACTATTTCGGGGACAAGTTCTCCCGTGCCTACGACGTGACCTTCACCGGCCGGGACAACAAGCTGCAGTATCCCTTCCAGACCAGTTGGGGCAGCACCACCCGCCTCATCGGCGCCTGCATCATGACCCACTCCGACAACAACGGTCTGGTGCTGCCGCCGGCCATTGCTCCCATTCAGGTGGTGGTGGTGCCGGTGGCCCAGCACAAGCCCGGCGTGCTGGACGCTGCGGCGGCTCTGCGGGACCGTCTGACGGCGCTGGAGCTGCGGGTGAAGATGGACGACAGCGAGCAGTCCCCCGGCTGGAAGTACGCCCAGTATGAGATGAAGGGCGTGCCGCTGCGGGTGGAGATCGGACCCAAGGACATGGAGAAGCAGCAGTGCTGCATCGCCCGGCGTGACACCGGTGAGAAGGTGTTCGTGCCGCTGACGGAGCTGGAGGCTACCGTGCAGGCCCTGCTGAAGGAGGTACATGACAACCTCTACGCCATGGCGGAGAAGAATCTGGAGGACAACACCTTCGACTTCACCACGTGGGAGGAAGTGAAGGAGATGGCCCAGGGCAAGGGCGGCTTTGCCCGCACCAAGTGGTGCGGCAGCCTGGAGTGCGAGCTGGCCATGAAGGAGAAGGCCGGTGTGTCCAGCCGCTGTATGCCCCTGAAGCAGTCCGGCACCGTGGGCAAGTGCCCGGTGTGCGGCAAGGAGTGTACCACCGATATCTACTGGGGCGTGGCGTATTGATGCCGGGAAATGCCTTGTCTTGCCCGGATTTATGGGCGGGGGTGAGGTTTGGCGGGCTCCACAAAAAATATTGAAAAATTTCATGAAAAAAGCGAAAAATCCCCTTGACAAAAGGGGATTTTTCCTTTAATATAGCAAGGTACGTGCGCTGAGGGTGCTGCACACCCGGAGGCGTGTACAAATGCGATGAACCGGGAGATTGCTCCGAGAGGAGGTAACTTCCGGGGAGTATGTC
>OGYW01001233.1_pt1 | contig 23173 bp, 45 predicted proteins | sample 1576621 | NCBI WGS metagenome assembly OGYW01 (sample SAMEA3541528, study PRJEB24748) | human gut metagenome | biome: human gut; feature: human-associated habitat; material: faeces | place: China | collected 2012 | reverse complement strand
GAGTAATTTTATCTTACATCAGTTTGGAGGTTTACACAAACTTTAGGATACTCCCGATTCCCCAGTCACCGTCATTGTTGACGAAACCAACCACATATCCCATCATGTCATCAATAAGATTTTCCGGGAGTATGCTGTTCGGAGACATAAGCGGAACATATCTCCATTTTCTTACACCATCTTCAATTATATGTGTTTTCACGACAATATATATCCCACCATTACTGGTCACAATACATCGTTCACCGTCTTGCGGTTCACGATCCGCTGCAAGTAGAATAATTTCCCTTGGAAGATAAAACGGCATATAGTAGTCACAGGGAATTTTCAAACCGATATAAGTCTTGGATTTTATATCTTCCGGTAAGTTGTCTATGCAAATAGGTTCTACAGCGTTTGTGGTGGCTATAATTCCATTCACAAGTTGCGGTTTAAGGACAGAAATATACTTGTGCGATTTTTCAAGACTGGAATAGATTTTATCTTGGTGACGTATGAAGTAACGGATAAGGTACAGAGAGTGTTCCGGCAGACTGCGGCATATCTTGACAGATTCCAACATCTTATCTTCCATAGTGCCGCAACCTACCAGTTCATCTACACTGATTCCAAAGGCTCTAGCAAGCGCGACAGCGGTCGATAGCTTCGTGTCGTTAGAATTACCGTACAGTAGTGAATTAAGCGTAGAATAAGGCAAATTAGCTTCATCAGCAAGCTTGTACACTGTCATGTCCGGCTCATTGAGAAATTCGTGGAGATTTCCACGAAAACTTAACATATAATTAGTACGGTTGACTGATAAATGTGTCGATATTTCTTTGATTCGGTCTTTTTTTATCATGTTTATTGTCCCCCTTTCACATGATACACTTGTAACATCCCTTGAAACGAGGGACATCAAGTTCTGGCGAGGGCGGTGTTTATTGGCGTTTTCACCGTCCTCTTTTGTTGATATTTTACAACAATAAAAAACGTGAGTCAAATATATATTGATTGTTTAGAACGTATGTTCTATAATGTGATGTATCGCTACTTTAGATTCTGCGGAGAATTAAAGGGGAGAGGGGTGTGGTTACGATGAACGAAAGCAATGAATTTTACAGAGAGGAAATTGAAAAGATACTAAACAACATTCAGATAAACAGAGTTTTGAAATGTATCTATATTTTTGTAAAGGATGTATGGGAGGATGTTAAGCCGTGCGAATAATAAAAATAGACAAAGATATTTTCATTACTGGGGACAAGCCTATCATACTTCAAGATTCTATTTGTGAAATATATTCCATGATATTTTACAAAACAAAGGAATATGAATCAGAGAACGACAGCAGAGAAAAAGAGAAAAAAAGGAAAGAACTTGACGTACTTTGCAATTCTCTTAATTCTCTTTCTGCTGCCGTAGAAGTTATCAACAAAAGCATGAAATAATTGAAACTATCAGGGCAAGTATAGCTATTATGTTAGTAAAAAACCAATCTTTAATTTTATTTTTATAAGAAATTAAATAAAATTTTCCGGCATCTGTAATTTGAATGTTTGGAAATTCTTCTAAAGTTGATTTTGATGTTGTTATATAATTATTAACACATATAATTTCTAATGTTTTTTCAACAAAACTTTTTGAGTGATATCTTTTGATTTTAGGGTATTTTTCATATAACTTTCCAAGGATATTAGTATAGTTTACAGACAAACCGTTTGAACAATTATCTTTTATTATATGCATAACTCTATTTATATCAAATCCATATACAACACTCATTATATTTTTCCCTCTCCGACAAGGTTAATATAATTAAGAACTCTATTCTTATTTTCTGTGGACATAGAAAAATACAGCTCTAACGATTCCATCAGATCAGAATCATTTCTTATTTTTCTCAATATAGAAAAGTTCTCATAAGAAAATTTGCTCTCTCCATAAACTAAATAATCCAAAGAAACATTAAAATATTTTGCCATTGCATTGAGCTTTGAAAGATTTGGATTTGATGCGTTTAATTTTGCAATATATCCAGTAGCGAATCCTAATTCTTTCTCTGCAACGTTTGAAGATACTCCTTTTTCTTTGCATAATTCCTGCACATTTTCTTTAAGCATACTTTCACCTCAATAAGTTCTGAAAAAATCGCAAAACAAAGTATTGACATTCTGAAAATATCGCTTATAATGTAACTAAAGGTTCTGAAAATATCGCAACAAAATAAGGACATTAAAAATGCCATTAAAAAATACTTTGTAATTTTCACTCGCAACGAATATTATAGAATATTTTCAGAGGATAGTCAACAACTTTTGGCGAAATATTCAGAACCTTTAATAACAGAAAGGAGGAATAAGGTTGTTATATAACAAAATAAAAGCTATTGCCAAAGAAAAAGGAATATCCATACGCAAAATCGAAGAAGATTGCGGTTTTTCACAGGGAAGTATGTGTAAATGGAATGATATTTCTCCTTCTTGGGACAAGGTTCAAAAAGTAGCTGATTATCTGAACGTAAAGATAAATGAGTTGATTTCAAAATAAGAAAGGAGAAGCAGGAGGAAGAAAATGCAAAGCCAGTTTGAGAGAGAACTTCTCAAAACCTTAAAGAGCATTGACGGTACTCTGAAAAGAATTGAGAAGTCCATGAATGATGAAGAGAAACAGCATACGACCATTTGCAATGCAGTTTCTCATGCGCTGAAAGGAGAACATGAATGAAAAAATGGACTTACCGCCAGAAGAGAGATCTTCTTGACAAATTAGAACCTTGGATCACTGCATTGGTTCAACTCATAAGTGCATTGGCTGGGGCGGCTGTCGGAATAGCTATCTGCTACTTTTTCTAGGTGGTATGTGGCAGTTGCAGTTATTAAAGCTACAACAAACGGTATGAGTATATTTCTCAAAAATGAGAGAAATAAATGTTCTTTGTAGAATCTTCCTTTTGAAGACAAAGCGAATGTGAACACTTCACGATTTATGGATGAACTAACTATGGTGAAATATCCCTTTTCCTTTAAGGACAAAAATGCTTGGTAAACATCTTCACCATTGTAATTCCCTATTTCAGACAATGAAATGGAACATTCAGAAGATTTTACAGTTTTCCTAAGTACTTTTCTTTCGATTTTGAGAAGCATATGAAACCTCCAGTTTTTATAACATTATACCACAGAAAGGAGAACAATGAACGAATTACAAACATCAAACATGAAAACACCCATTGAGATTGCACTGGGTGTTGATGAAAACGGAATGACTACCGCAAAAGCACTGTATGAGTTTTTAAGCGGAGAAAAAAGCAACTTTTCAAAATGGGCGAAAAGGAACATTGAACAGAATGAGTTCTATGAAGAAAACAAGGATTGGTGGGGGTTCGTCACAGTGACGAACGGTAACGAATGCAAGGATTACCGACTGACTACCGACTTTGCGAAACATCTGTCAATGGAAAGTCATTCTGCAAGGGGAAAGGAAGCAAGACAGTATTTTGTCACTGTTGAGAATAAGGCAAAAGAAATGGTTATCAACCGTTCCCAGTTGTCTCCACAGATGCAAATGGTTATGTCACTGGCTGAGAGCATGGCACGACAGGAACTGGAACAGAAGAAACAAGCTGAACAGGTTCAGAAGCTGGAAAGTACAGTCACCAACATGAAAGAAATTTTTACAGAGCCTATCGGAGATTGGAAAGCAGATATCAATGCAAAGGTGCGCAAGATTTCCACAAAGAGCGGTATCGACTATCAGACACTTTACAATCAGATGTACGGTGAATTGGAAAATGAAGCACATTGTGTTTTGGCAAGGCTTCAGAGCAATAAAATCAAGCGTATGGAAGATGCCGGCAACACGAAAACAGCTATCAAAGAGGGAACTACAAAGATTGCGGTTATTTTTGACAATGCAAGACTGAGAATAATCTTTGAGAACATCGTAAGGAGATACGCTATGAGGTATTGCGCATGAGAAAAATAGTTGATGTTGTCCTTATGGTTTTTTTCTGGCTATTAGGAATATTCACGGGGGTGATTCTACTCTATGTTATATAGAGACAAAAGAATATTAAAGAAGAGAAATAAGAACCATTGTAAATCAGCTCCTTTAAAAATCAAAATAAAGTTTTGGTTTATTAGAAACGAGGAAATTCTATGGACGATATTTGTTTCTACTATAACCAGTTTAATAGTCCAGTTAGCAATAAAATATTTGATATGAAAAGGAGATTGTGAATTTTATGAGAACGACATTGAAGCTGTTTCTTCCTATTATAATAGCACTTTCCATCACATTTACATCCACGGCACAGCCTAAAGGCTCATTTATTTCGGAAGAAGCGCAGGAATCGTGTGTGAAGTACGGTGAGGAATACGGCATCTGCCCGGAACTGCTTATGGCAATGATTGAGAAAGAATCTTCCGGCAGACCAGATGTGGAAAGTGGCGGTTGCAAAGGTCTGATGCAGATTTCTGACAGATGGCATAAAGAGCGCATGGAGCGCTTGGGAGTTACGGATATTTACTCTGTGGACGGTAATATCCATGTGGGAGCCGACTATTTATCGGAATTGTTCGAAAAGTACTGTGATGTAGGAATTGTACTCATGGTTTACCACGGAGAGAAGAACGCAGCTACAAAGACAGAATTAAGTGATTACGCAGACTGGATATTAACTAGGAGCGCAGAACTGGAAAGGATGAACGGAAAATGAAAAACAGAGAGAAGTATGCAGAACAGATTATTGATATGGCTGCAAATGACATTAAAATAACTGTTGATAAGGAAGGAAGATTGAGCGATTGTCGTGCTATTAATTGCAATGATTGCGCATGGAGAAGTTCCATCAAATGCAGAAAAAAATTTAGGGAATGGTTAGAGCAGGAATATGTTGAACCACCTGTTGATTGGTCGAAAGTTCCTGTGGATACAAAGATTCTTGTAAGAGGTTCAGAAGATGGACGATGGAAAAGAAGACATTTCGCAAGATACGAAAGCAATATTGTTTTTGCATGGAACAGAGGTTGTACATCTTATTCTGTTGACGGATACGATGATGCTGCAGGTTGGAAGTATGCCAAACTTGCGGAGGAAGGAGAATGAGTGCCAAAAGGCGGTTTACAGTCAAAGGGTGCATAGGAAAGATATTTTACAGTCCGAAAGAATGGGAAGTTGACCGTGAAACAGCATTCTATTACAGAATTGTAAACCGCAATACCGGGAAGAAAAAATGGTTAGGAAAGGAGTATTTTCATGCAGAAACGACAGATTATCCCCATCGTCCGTGCGAATGAGATTCTGATTGCAGGATTGTTAGATGCAGGAATCTTGTATATCGGAGATGATAATGCGATTCACGTAACAGAAGATTGAAAGCTGGAGGAATGAGGAAATGGAAAGGAAAATCAGAAAAATCTTGGTAGAACTTGGGATGAAACAGTACTTGCCGGGATTCCAGTACATCATCGAGGTTGAAACGCTGATGTTTGAGAACCGGAACAGAAGACTTTCTGAAATCTACCGAATTATCGGGGAGGAACACAGCACAAATGAAAAAAGCGTGTACCGGGCAATCAAGTGGGTTGTTGACAAGATAAACACAACCACAGAGTTGTACAAGAAAATCAACGAGACAGACAAGCCGGTATCAATCTATATGTTTGTAAATTCACTGTATTTATATCTTTGGGAGGATAGGAACAATGAGGATTAAACACATCTTTTTGCAGAATTTCTGCAAATTCTATGGATCTAACGTAGTGGACACTGATTTATATGACCGGACAGAGATTTCCGGAGTGAATGAAACTGGAAAGTCCACAATCAAGAGAGCAATTCAGTACATTTTTGGCTGCCGTGACGAGAACGGCAAAGAGATTAGTGGAATCAGACCGCATGACAAAGACGGTAACGACTTTGACGGTGACATTACCGCAATGGTTACGGTGGAAGTAGGCGGAGAAGAAAAGGTCCTGAAAAAGGTTTGTCGGCAAAATTACAAAAAAAAAGGTGAGTTCACAGGAAATGTGACAGACTACTCTATCAACGACATTCCCAAGGAACAGGCTGATTTTGACAGTTTTTTGGAAGAGTGTGCTTGTGATAAGAACAGATTTTCTCTTTGCATCAATGCCATGACACTTTTACTTAAAGGCGGTACAGAGCAGAGAGCAATACTGGCTGAAACGTTTGGAAAGCACAGCAATGACGATATTTGCGACCTGTATCCGGAGTTTGCACCTCTGAAATCTGTACTGCATGACGGCACGGTTGATGAATTGAAAAAGCGTTGCAACACACAGCTTTACGGCACAAGGGGCAGAAATGGCTCTAAGGGGTTACAGGATCAGCTGGATGATATACCAACAAGAATTGACGAGGTTAGCAAGCGTAGAGAAGATATTGACCTTGCGGAACTGGAATTACAGAAGAATGCACTGTTGGAAAAGCTAAATGCTAACATTGAGCAGCAGAACGACAATCAGAAGCGTATGAAAGAGTACGACAAGCTATCAGATGGAATCATTGAACTGAAAATGAAGTTGGGTGACCTGGAGCATGAAGCGTATGAAAAGAACGCAAAGAAGCGTGAAAAACTGAACGAACTTCTTTCGGCTGTCAAGGAAGATACACACGTTTTGGATGGAAAAATCAATAATACCGTAAGAACTATTGAAATTCAGAAGGAAGATATTGAGGATTTAAAGGAGAAAAAAGAATTACAGAAAATACTTTGGGAAAATGCAAAAAGCAGAACGTTCGATGAATCCACTCTTGTTTGTTCCTATTGCGGACAGGAATATCCGGTAGAGAAGAAAGAGCAGCTACGAGCCGAATTTGAAGCACATAAGGCAGAGGAACTTGCAAAAATCAAAGAGAACGGCACGAAATCTGCAGAGGAAATCAATCGGTTGAGTAAGAATATCTCAGAAGCTAACGTGATTTTGGAAGGACTGAATACAGAGAGAAATGCTAAGACTTCGGAAATTCTGAAGCTGGAAGAACAGTTGAAAGATATTCCTACAAAGGTTGATGTGTCCGGTACTGATGAATACAAAGCTATCCAGTCACAGATTGCTGAGAAAGAAGCTGCCATGAACCGCTATGCGGATATGCAGAGCATGAGAATTGAACTGAAATGCGCAGAGGAAGAAATTAGGGCAGACATTGAACAGGTAAACAAGAAACTGTCCAGTGTGAGCATTAACGAGAGTGTTGATAAGCGGATCGCAGAGCTGGAACAGGAGAGAAAAGATATTGCACAGAAGATTACAGATGTGCAGGCACAACTTGATTTGCTGAAAAGGTTTAGCCGGAAAAAGAATGAACTGCTGGAACCTGATGTGAACGAGTATTTGGAGTTCTGCCACGTAAAGATGTTCAGACCGCTTGTGAACGGTGATACCGAGGAATGTTGCGACTTTATCTACAAGGGAGAACCGTACAGCCGAAACATGAACCACGGAGCAAGGATTCTGACGGAGATTGACATTTGCAATGCGTTTCAGAAGCGGTGTGGTGTGGAATTGCCTATCATGGTTGACGATACCGAGAGCCTTGATTCATGGAGAATACCGCAGATTGACAGCCAGTTGATTATGTTCCGCAGAAGTGATGATGCAAGTTTGAAAGTGGAGGAAGTGAAGAATGAACAGTAAGAATATCAAGCGGCATTTAGGTAGCAAACTTCGTGAGTGGATGGAGAGCATTGATGATGAAAGAGTAAAAACTGTAGTGAAAGAAAACACCATTGTTACAGGTGGTGCATTAGTTTCCCTTTTAACAGGGGAGCCAGTGCATGACTATGATGTATATTTCAAAACAAAAGATGCGTGTATTACAGTTGCAAAATACTATGTTGATAAGTGGAACACTTTACATGAAGATAAACCAGTCACTCTTATGTGGGGAGAAGAATTGGAAAAAGCAACCGGCAGTGATAATGGTGCGGTAAAATGCTTCGTACAGTCTAAAGGAATTGCAGATGAGGATGAAGTTGGTGGAAGTTCTATTGCTTACAATTTTGATTCTACAGCCGATGAAGATGAAGCAGTTGGAATAGAGCACGAACAGGAAGAAACGGATTCGGATTCCAAAGAAAAATACAGACCACGTTTTATTACAAGCAATGCAATAAGTCTTTCGAATAAGATTCAGATTGTTACAAGGTTTTATGGAGAAGTAGAGGAAATTCACAAGAATTATGATTTCGTTCACTGCACTTGTGCATGGAGTTCGTGGGATAACGAGGTATTTCTTCCCACTAAGGCGTTGGAATGCATTATCAACAAGGAGTTGTATTATGTAGGCTCTAAATATCCGCTTTGCTCTATCATACGAACGAGAAAGTATATTGAGCGTGGATACCATATCAACGCTGGACAGTATGTAAAAATGTGTATGCAGTTAAATGAACTGGATTTGAAAGATGTAAAAGTGTTGGAAGAACAGTTGACTGGTGTAGATACAACTTACTTTCAGATGATGGTCGAAGCATTACAGAAGCACATGGAAGAGACTTGCGATTCTAAGGTTGACACAGCATACGCAATGGAATTGATAAATAAATTGTTTTAAAAAAAGAAAGGAGCTGCGGAGAATGCAGATTAAGAAAGAGACAGTCATTTCCGTTCTGACAACGAACGGAGAAACAATCAATGCCGGTGACACCGTGATATTCAATTTTGATGACAAGTGTTGCGTGGGTGTTTACCTGGGACTTTCAGACCGTGGAGCCTTGAAATTCAAAGGCAAGATTGCCGATACGGATGTGACATTCCATGTGATGCCTAGAAGCATCAAGGAGATTTACAAGGCTGATGTGACGGTGCATCAGGAAGGATTTATGATTAAGCCGGAAAGTGAGGAATAAGTATGAAACATAAATTCTATGTTGGAGATGTGGTTAAACCAAACAAAAAAGCAGATGAAAATTATACCATAACTAATACATCTGGTGTAAGAGAAGCCATTGTTACAGAATTAAGAGACTATACGATGGATATAAAAATCATAAAAGGGTCACGCAGTGTTGGGGAAGTATTTTCGGTTGAAGAAAAATGTTTTGATTTGGTAAGAAAAGCAAAACAGGAAACCATTGTCATCTACCGCAACGACAACAAAGTAGTTGCACTGGACAAGACCACTGGCGAGAAAGCAGAAGCCAAGTGCAATCCGGCTGATGAATTTGATTTCCGTACTGGTGCAAAGTTGGCTTTCAATCGGCTGATGGGCGAAGATGTGAAGCCTGATAACGGTGTTCGTGAGGTGAAGAGGAAAGCCAAAGTCGGTGACATGGTAGAGGTAACACATAGAGGTCATTGCTATTCAACATACGATACATGGAGTGGACTTGGAAGTTATAGGCAAAATTATGTTAATGGAGTTTCTGTTGAAGACGGGATGGTTGCAAAGGTTTTGAACATTGCAAATCATGATGACGTGCACGGCGAATGTAAACCTCTTGCACTGATTCAGAATCCCAAGACAACCCAGGTATTCATAATCGAAATTGACGGAATCAAAAAGGTAGAAAGGTAGGTAGAAACATGGCAGAAGAAAAGAAGCAGGAAAACACAGGAATTGTGGAATACGAATCAAATGGGGAAATTGTAAAGATTTCCCCAACAACGGTAAGAAAGTACCTTGTAAGCGGTGGCGGAAACGTATCAGATCAGGAAGTAATGATGTTTATGTCTCTTTGCAGATACCAGCATCTCAATCCCTTTTTGAAAGAAGCATACCTCATTAAGTTTGGAAACAATGATCCTGCTACGATTGTTACCGGAAAAGATGTTTTTACAAAAAGAGCCGATGCAAATCCGAATTATGCAGGAAAAAAAGCAGGAATTATTGTTCAGAAGAAAGATGGTTCCGTTGAAGAAAGAGAAGGATCTTTTGTCCTTAAGGACGAATATATTGTAGGAGGTTGGGCTAAAGTGTTTATCAAAGGAAGAGAGACACCGGAGTACCAGTCAGTATCTTTCGATGAATATGTTGGAAGAAAAAAAGATGGAACAATCAACAATCAATGGTCTAAAAAGCCTGCAACAATGATAAGAAAAGTTGCTGTTGTACAGGCATTAAGAGAAGCTTTTCCGGATAAATTCCAAGGTTTGTATGCACAGGAAGAATTTCCTGATGTTTCCGATGTGAAACTTGATGTGGAAAAAGTTGTGGCAGAAGAGGTACAGGCAAATGCAAACAATATCGAGTTTCCTGACGCAACATTTGAGGAAGTGCCGCAGACCGCAGAGACGGACATTGCCAGCGCAGAGACACCGGATTGCTTTAAGTAGAGGTTGAATAATATGTATACAGATATGTATAGAGTTTTAAAAGAAGGACAGTGTGGAGATTTCCGAATTGAAAAATTTGAAATAACTCCTAATAATTTGTATGCGTTTATTCATGGAATTAGTGTTGGAAAATATGTACGTCTTTTACATAAAAATGAAGTTGTAATGTCTGACACATATATGGAAAAGCGTACAAATTCCAAATTTGTCATAAACGCTCATGGCAATGTTCTTATTGGTGGTCTTGGAATTGGAATGATTCTTTTGGCAATACAAGATAAAAGTAATGTTGAAAGGATTATTGTTGTTGAGAAATCAGAAGAAGTTATAGCTTTAGTAAAAGATCAACTTCCATTGAATAATAAGGTTGAAATTGTAAATGAAGATGTATGGGAATATATGCCATCTTGTAAATTTAATACTATTTATATGGATATATGGAACTATATAAATACAGATGTTTACAAAGATTCTATGAAGCCACTGATTTCAAAATATAGAAAATATCTTGTATCAAAGGAAGAGGACGAAGAAAGATTTATTGATTGTTGGTGCCGTTTGGAAGCAAAGAAAGGAATAGCAATATGAAACTAAAATGTTTAGGTTCCGGTTCTTCCGGTAACTGCTATCTTCTAACGGCAGATAACGGTGAAACACTTTTACTGGATGCAGGACTTCCTATCATGGACATAAAACGTGGTCTTAACTGGGATATTAAGTGCGTTGTGGGTGCGATATGCACCCATACGCACAAAGACCACTCATTATCCGTATCAGAACTTGAACACATGGGAATACCAGTATTTAAGCCATATGAGAGTTTAGAACCTATGGAAATATGCTTTACTGGTGGAAAAATAATGGCATTTGATCTTACTACACTGGATGGTAAGTGGACACATACCAACGCTGATGGTTCAGAATGCCCTTGTTATGGATTTTTGATTACTCACCCGGAAATGGGAAAATTGCTTTATGTCACCGACACGGAATTTGTTAAGTGGCGGTTCCATGAAGTAAACCACATCCTTATTTCATGTAACTATCAAAAGAAGTACATTGCAGAGGATTCCAACGATGCTAAGAAATCCCATGTGTACCGTGGTCATATGGAACTGGAAACGGTAAAAGAATTTGTCATTGCGAACAAATCAGATGCCCTGCAGAACGTCATATTGTGCCATTTAAGCCGTGATAATTCTGATGCCAAAGAATGTGTCGCAGAGGTAAAAAAGATTGCTCCATTGGCGAATGTGGACTATGCGGCAGCAGGCAAGGAATGGATTTTACAGAATGGAAAGGAGTGCCCGTTTTGAGTGGTGGAAGTTTTGGTTATTTGTGCTACAAGGATGTCAATGAGCTAATGGAGCCGTCAAGTATCTCCAACCTTGAAATTATGGTGCAACACTTACAGTTGTACGGTTACGAGGACATAGCACGAGATACACAGCGGTTGATTGAGTATATCCGGTCGGCAAGTATCAGAATTGAGGTTTTGAGCGAGAATCTTAACGGTGTTTTTCATGCGGTAGAGTGGTATGAGAGCGCAGATATTGGCAGAGAGACCATGATTGCAGAACTGGAAAAGTACAGAAATGGTGGTGCGAATGGCTGACACATTTTATAGACCACTTACACCGCAATTAAGAAGTGAAATAATGCAGAGCATTGATTCTAACATATCCGAACTGAATACCTGTCAAAGCAATGCTTTAGTCAATATGCAAAAAACAGGATATGGGGCATTGAGAAATATTATAAATGCCTTGCCGGACGGATATTTGATTCCATTTGAAAGGCGGTGATGTGGTTGGCTGATTGGAAGAATATAGCAAAAGCAAAATCCATAGAGAGAAAAAATCGTGAAAAAATACTGGCGGTTAATCCACACGTGGACGATGGAAGTGGAATTTACTTTCTGACAAGAACAGACGAGGATGGTTTTCGTTTTGCGTATGTGGGACAGGCGGTACATATCTTGCAGAGACTTTCCGGACACCTTAATGGGTACCAGCACATTGATTTATCCATGAAAAGCCACGGATTGTATTCTGCGGAGAACATACACGGTTGGAAAATCGGATTTCTACATTATCCGGTAGGAGAACTGGACAAGTGGGAGCAGTACTGGATTAAGCGTTATGCGGACGATGGTTATCAACTTCGCAACAAAACAGCCGGTGGTCAAGGTGATGGAAAGAAGAAGATCGCAGAGTATCGACCGGGAAAAGGATACCGTGATGGGCTGGCACAAGGTAAAATCAACCTTGCAAGGGAACTGGCGAACATTGCAGACAAGCATCTGGTCATCAGTTTGAAGCCTGAGAAGCAGAACAATTCCGTGTCGCAAAGACAATTTGTTCGGTTTATGGAACTTTTGCATGGAGAAAAGGATGGTGAAAGTAATGAATAAAACAGACTATGAAGTACTTTTACAATACGTTGAAGAAACTGACAAGGAGTTTTATGAATCTCTTTCTACTCAAAAACAAATTATGTATCTTTGCTATCAATATGGAACTGAATCTTTTAAAAAATACTTATTTAAGTATAGATTTCAGCAAGTCTGCAATAAATTAAAGGAGTTTTTCAGAAAATGGTGAAATACGAAGGTGAATGCTGCGGATGTGCAACTGAAGCTTATCCATGTCTCGGCAATAGGTGCCCGAACATAAATGTGAAACATTTGTATTGCGATGATTGTAAGGAAGAGGTAGAGGAACTTTACGAGTTTGACGGTGTACAGTTTTGTAAGGAATGCCTGTTAAAGCAATTTGAGAAGATTACATGAGCGAAAAAAATTACGATTGTAGCTGTTGGAATGAGTACCCAAACACAATGCACTCAATCAACGGACGTACTCACAAACCGTATCAAAGTGGTAGATGGAAATGTGTTGATTGCTACGAATATGTAGGAAAATCAGAATACGGTGCTACTCATTGCAAAAGGAAAGAGCCAGAACTTGAAAAGAGGTGATACATAAAATGCCAAAACGATATGACAATCCGCAGGAAATTTTGAAAATCATGCGGCAGACAGAACTTTTGAAGCAGTCTGCGGAGAGAAGCCCATTTACCGGAATACTGACACTGTTCTGCTATACCTTGTGGAAAGACTACAAGTACTCACAGACGAAGCTTTATGACTTCTGCGGTAAATTCACCGAGTACAACGAAAAGTACGAGAATGAGCCTTATACGGAGTTACAGAGTAGGCTTAACGATTTTGCAGACTGGACGATTGAGTACAAGGAATTTACCGAAGCTGATTATCCACATTACAAGTCGGTTGTAGCGCAGAAATGCATCAGGGAACAGGTCAGATGTAACAACCTTATCAATGAGTTGTCCACAAGGTACATCCTATATGGAATGGTAATTCTTATGGAAGATGGATTTAGTAAGAAGAAGCTGACGAATTTCAAGGATAAGTTTTCTGACCACATGGACAAAGTCGGAGACAAGTGTAACGGAAAGGATTTCATGGACTTGTGGAAAGAACTGGTGGAAAACACTGGAATCTATATAGAAAAGCCCATTTTTGAGTAAGGAGTTCTAAATGGCAGAAAAAAGAATGTTCAGCGCAAAAATAATTGAGAGTGATGCTTTTTTGGATATTCCTGCTACGGCTCAAATGCTTTATTTCCATATCTGTATGAACGCTGACGATGACGGATTCGTGAATAACCCACGGAAAATCATAAGGATGTGCGGTGCTTCAGAAGATGATTTAAAAGCGTTGATAGACAAAAGATTCCTGTTATCTTTTGATAGCGGTGTTGTGTTGGTAAAACACTGGCGCATTCACAACTACATTCCACCGGATCGTTACAAGCCATCGTGCTACGTGGATGAAAAAAGCAAAATAGGTGTAAAGCTAAACGGAGCATACACCACAGACCCTAAAAAGATGGTTTCCCCAGTAGAGGGAAATCCAAAGAAGCGTTGTTACGACAATGAAATCAAACTTGATAAGAGGTGATATAAATGCAGATGACAGGCTATGAATTGTTGGAAAATTATGAAAAAGCGGAGGATAAGGACAAACAGATTCAGATTCTTGCGGATTTGAACCACATTCCGGTTGATATGGTGAGTTTTGTGATTGATAACAGTGAGAAATTCGATTCTTCAGAGGCACCTTTATCCACAGAAGAATTTGCAAAGTGGTGTGAGACGGAACTTGACCGTGTGGATGCTCATATCCATGCACAGGAAAAATATTACAGAGAAATTTGCAATGTATACGGAATCACAAGTACATACGGGAAAAGGAGTGCAAAATCGTGAGCAGATGATTTCATAGCGAGAATGAATTATACAGTATGCAAAACAGTTCTATCGTGGGGCATTTTGACCACTGGAATCATATTCCATATGATTGCAGTTATCCTCAATTTGCAGAGAAACCGAGGATTCCAGAAAGGAGCAAGGATGGAGAGACTGACAGAAAGAAAAAGAAATTTTAATGGCACTGCTATAAGCAAAAAGTCAATGATAGACAGAGAAGGATATCCTACGGTAAGTGATTATGCATCAAAAGTACTTACAAAATTAGCAGCCTATGAGGATGCCGAGGAGCAGGGATTGCTTCTGCGGTTGCCGTGCAATGTGGGAGATAAAATTTTTATTGATTTTGCAGGATTTGGAAAAGATATAGACAAGTTTACAGTTAAAGACTTCCATTTGGATTGTTTTGAAGATGGAGAAACTATACTGTATTGCGATTATGAATCAAACGATAAGACTTTATCTGGTCAAATTGATGTAATGGAATTTGGTAAAACAGTATTTCTCACCAGAGAGGAAGCCGAAGCCAAACTGGCAGAAATGGAAGGTGCGGAATGAAGAGAGAAGAAGCTATTTACTGCTTAAAGGCTCAGAGTGAACGGTACTCAGAGGTTTGTGAAGAATGTCATCTGTACGGACAAACAGGAGTAGATCATTGCTGTGAGGAAGCATTACAAATGGCAATCACCGCCTTGCAGAATCAGTCGGTGTGGATTCCGGTGAGTGAGAGACTGCCGGAAGAAGCATATGGATGTTTGGTAACTGTTATGGACTATGAGCCGTCAACACAAACTGATTTTGAAAATATACTTCCGTATTTTGTCGGATATGACGGTCACGGATGGAACAATGCAGACGGAGAGACAATTCCATTTGACGTTATTGCTTGGATGCCACTGCCGGAGCCGTACCTGGAAAGTGAGGAAGAAGATGGCAAAGTGTAAGAATTGCAAACATCTGCGTACCATGTACGACCGTAGAGATGAATCTTTTAAGTGGTGTGCATATATAAATGACAATCCACATGAGGACATAGAAAGAGACTGCGAGCATTACTCCCCTATGACCAACGCAGATCGGATCAGGAGCATGACGGACGAGGAACTGGCAATGGCTATTATGTGTCCTGCGGAATTTACTGGAAGTGACAAGGTATGTGATTTTAGTCATGACTGTAAAGATTGTACGTTGGCATGGTTGCAAAAAGAAAGTGAGGAATGATGATGCAGGATAGATATTTATTCCGTGGAAAGCGGATTGATAATGGAGAATGGGTACATGGTTACTTGTTTGATGATGGATTTGAAAATGGAAGAGTATTTATTGGCGGAATTGTTATTGAAAAATACAATGGAACTGCTTGTGATGATTGGAATGTTACTGGTATAAATTTCTACGAGATAGACCAGAACACAATCTGCCAGTGCACCGGACTTGAGGATAAGAACGGAAGGCTGATCTTTGAGAATGACATTGTTAAACATTACAATGATGAATCACATCCAGAAAGCTATTGCACCGGCACTGTACTTTGGGATGAGAATTATGCTGGATTTTATCGGACAAGTAATGAGTATGGATTATCAAAGCCACGTATAAACAGGGATTGTATTTATAAGGTTGTCGGTAACGTATTTGATAATCTGGAGTTGTTGGAGGTGTAGGAATGACAGAGAATGAAGCAATCGACGAATTAAATATGTCTATAGATTTTGCGAAGATGTGTACGGAAAATCCTGAAAGGAAAAGAGAAGTGCAAGGCTATGAAAAAGCAATCAAAGCCCTTGAAGAAATCCAGCAGTACCGTGAAATCGGCACAGTAGAAAAATGCTTGCAGAATAAAGATTTCTTGGATTTCCTTGCGGACAAGATGAACCCGAACGATTTTGAAATATACTTGCGCTTATACAATGCGTTGAAAGAAAAGGGGTGTGAATAATGAGTGAAGAATTGAAACCATGCCCGTTCTGCGGTGGAAAAGCAAAATTAATATTTTGTTTCGGTATTGATATTTGTTGTGAATGTACTGAATGCGAAGCAAGAACGAAAATGTTTTTTGTAAGAGATACAGCACCTGATGTTATGGACGAATTTGAAGATGCTAAAGCAAAAGCAACAAAAATGTGGAACAGGAGGGTAAACGATGGGACTGGTTGATGCAGACGCACTAAAGAAAGATTTAAAATCGGTTACTTTAAGCAATGGAACTTTAGTAAATACAAATGCAGTATTGTATTTACTAGAAGAATATCCGACGGCATATGATTTAGACAAGGTTGTGAAACAGCTTGAAGAAGAGAAAGAATATTCCAACGCTGATTTTGAAGGTTATGCAGAAGAGCACGGGTTAGATTCCGATGATGACTGGTACTATATTGGACTTAAAAGGGCAATCGAGATTGTAAAGGCAGGTGGAGCAGATGGCAATTAAGCCGATTTTATTCAATACCGATATGGTTCGGGCAATTTTGGACGTACGGAAGACTTGCACTCGTAGAACATTAAAACATCCATTTATCGTGCATCCTAACGGCTACATAACGAAACCAAGAGGAAATGAAAATCTCTGCCCGTATGATCCCACCGTATCAGCCGGGCGATATCCTTTATTCCCGAGAGACATGGCGTGTTGGAGCATGGGATATATTCAATCAAATGATAGCCTTTGACTATAAAGACGGCACTTGCGGAGAATTAACTTACATACATGACCGGGAGCTGTTTGATAGGTTAGTAAATCAATCCAGAAATGATGCCAGACAAGCAAAATGCGAATACAACGGTGCGGATTTTGTCTGGGAGAAAGGAAAATCGCCTTGCCGTTGGCACCCATCAATCCACATGCCGAAAGAAGCAGCTCGTATCTGGCTGAAGGTTACAGATGTAAGAGTGGAGCGGTTGCAGGAGATTACTGCTGATAGTATTCGCAATGAGGGACTTTCTTCCTTAGCCGTCCATTGTGGAGATATGGAGATTGCATTAAAAGAATGGGAAAATCTCTGGAACAGTACTATCAAGAAATCCGATCTTGACCGATACGGCTGGGATGCTAATCCGTGGGTGTGGGTTATCGAATTTGAAAGATGCAAGAAACCGGAGGAGGATAAACGATGCGATTGATTGATGCGGATGATTTTATAAAAAGGTTCCGCTACGGGGAGGCGGATTAGATGGCTAAGGCAATGGGTGTCAGCCCTATCACAGATACTATTTACTATGGCAATCTGAAAAATGATAAATGGGTAGGAAAAAAGGAAGACGTTACCAAAATGGCAATCAAGGCTGTTTTTGAGTGGTTTATGCGCAAGCACGAACAGAACTGCCCTGATGGAGAGTATCAGATACGTTTTCCGGGAATACCATATGTGCTGACTATGAAGAAAGAAGAAAAAGGTGGAGCAGATGCAGAACATTGATTACACTGCCCTGTACGAGCAGAATGCGGACTTTAAACGGTACGTTGACCGCTACTGCGTAAAGCACCGAATCAGCGTTGCAGAAGCCTTGAATCACTATCTTTTGCGCATGGCTGGACGGATGTACAAGGAACAATCATAAACGACAATAAAAAAGGGATAACGGCATGGCAAAATACATTGATGCTGATGAACTGAAAAAGCATATCCGTTGGAGATTTATGAAATTCAACAGCGGTTCAAAAATAGGACTTAAAGAATGTGAAGAGATTGATTCTGTCATTGATGAAGAAAAAGAAATCAAGGTCTTTGACAGAGATAATGGTGCAGAGCCGATACTGGAAACAAAAACCAGTATGTACCATGAATTGCATTCAGACGGTCACGGAGAATTTGTACAGTCCACATTTACAGACTGGATGTGCCCGAACTGTGGTTGGTTTGTCGGAGAATTATACAGCGGTTTTGGAAAGTGGCACATTCAAGGTGAAACTTCTTTCTGTTCAAAGTGCGGTCAGAAGATTGATTGGACGAAGCCTAAAGAGGAAGAGAAAAGGCGGTATGAAGCAGACAAGGAACGTCAAAGACAGGAGAATCTAATAAGAACAGGCTGTAAACTTGACAACATGAATGAGCGAAAGCGGATAAAGTACGGAGTAACACAGAAGTAACATAACAATAATCAGAAAGGAATCAGAACCTATGGAAGATTTTATTAAGAGATCAATAGATCGTGTGAGACTGGCAAGTGAAATGTCCATATCACATTATGGGAAACCGCTTGTTTGCGAGTATTCGGGAGGAAAAGATTCGGACGCATTACTGTGGGTGTTTGAGCAAAGCGGAATACCGTTTGAGGTTCACAATTCACATACCACAGTAGATGCGCCACCTACGGTCTACCATATAAGAGAAACATTCAGAAGATTAGAATTGAAAGGTGTTAAGTGTACTGTAGATTATCATGATAAGGGAAACGGACAGCGAGTGACAATGTGGAATTTGATTCCTATGAAGCTGATGCCACCAACGAGGGTTGTTCGGTATTGCTGTTCAGAATTGAAAGAAGGTGGAAATGCGAACCGGATGATTGCCACTGGTGTTAGATGGGAAGAAAGCTCGGCGAGAAGCAGTAGGAGTGCATTTGAAGTCCTCGGAAAGACAGCAAATAAAAGCATAGGTGTTTCTGATGAAAAAATGCTTATAACAGACAATGACGATACGAGACGGTTATTTGAAAACTGCCAGATGAAAGCTAAAACTGTAGTTAATCCAATTATTGACTGGAAAGCAGTGGATATATGGAATGTTATCAATGGCGAAAATATACCGGTTTGTGAGATGTATTCCTGGGGATACGATAGACTTGGGTGTATAGCCTGTCCTCTGGCAAAAAAATGTCAGAGAGAACGGGAAATATATGATTTCCCCAAATATAAAACTGCGTATATAAGAGCATTTGATCGGATGCTTGAAATGAGGAGATTCCGAGGAAAGAACACAAAGTGGACGTGCGGAGAGGAAGTATATTTATGGTGGATGCAGAGCAACGACATACCCGGACAGATGAGTATGTTCGATAGGTAAACTGAAATTTAGAAAAGGAGACTGGCTTATGAAGTTGTCAAAACTGACTAAGCCGGAACTTGATGAAATCTTACGGAACGCCAATTTTACGGAAGAAGAAGAGAAAGTGTTTTGGTTGCTTGCACGAGGTAAGAGTTTAGAGCAGATATCTGCAAAAACTTTTCTTCCAATAGCAACCGTAAACAGAAGAGTAAAAAGTATAAAAGATAAAATCGGAGGTGAAGAAGTTTTGAATAAAACGGTTCCTGTATGGGAAAAAGTAACACTAACACTTGATGAAGCTGCCGAATACAGCAATATAGGAATAAATAAAATCAGAGAAATTTCCAACAATCCAAGATGTAATTTTGTAATTTTTGTAGGGAAAAAACGTTTAATAAAGCGAAAAGAATTTGAAAAATTTATCTCTGACAATGTGGAATTGTAGACATTCAAAGCCTTATGTGATAAAATATCAGATTGCATAAGGCTTTTCTCTTAAATGGAAAGGAGTGTAAAGTTTTGGGAAAAGACCTAAAAGGAAAGGAACTTGGAAAAGGTATAAGCCAAAGAAAAGACGGATATTATGTTGGAAGATACACTTCAAAAAATGGAAGGCGTATTCAAAAATTATTTTTAAAGGCAAAAGAGTGTCAAAAGTGGCTTGCAGATAACCAGTATTCAGATGAACATAGCAATATTGATTTTCCGCAAGACATGATTGTAAGCGCATGGTACGATTACTGGATTTCTATAAAAGAGAAAACAGTAAGACCGAATACGGTAAGAAATTACAGAGAAAGATATAATAAAAACATTGCTCCTGTTATAGGACATAAGTTGCTGAAAGAAGTAAATACGATACATTGCCAACAGATTATGAACAATATGTCAGATGATGGTTATAAGACCACTACAATATACCAAGCAAGGATAGCACTTTATAATATGCTTGATTATGCCTATCAAAATGACATAATTTCTAAAAACCCATGTACTAAAATGGTAAAGTACGACATAGGAAAACCGTCAGAAAAGAAAGAAGCACTTACTATTGAAGATCAAAAGAAATTCTGCCATGAAATAGTTGGTTGCCCTTATGAATATCAATACCTTTTTATCTTGCAGACTGGTTTAAGGACTGGTGAATTGGTTGCTTTAGAATGGAAAGACATTGATTTCAAAAATAAGACCATGATTATTTCTAAAACTATGGAGTACCGACATTCGACTAAAGAGTGGAGAAAAGGAGAACCGAAAAGTAAATCCGGGTATCGTACTATTCCATTGACAGATGAAGCAATTCGATTGTTGAAATTACAGAAGAAGAAAAATCAGTTATTACCTTTTATATCTTTGGAGTGGAAAGATGTCGTATTCGTTTGTAAAAAAGGTACGCCAGTTAAAAATAGTACATACGACACAATGCTTTTTAAAGTATGTGAAAAAGCAGGTATACGAAAAATTGCAATGCACATATTAAGACATACTTTTGCAACGAGATGTATTGAAGCAGGAATGATGCCAAAAACATTACAGACACTTTTGGGACACTCAAATATAGGCATAACAATGAATCTTTATGTGCACACGACAGACGAACAGAAGCAGAAAGAAATAAGTATGGTTGCAGATGCTTTGAAAGTAATTTGAACTAAATTGGTACATAATTGGTACATAAATACAAATTATAAAGAAAGAAATGCCGTAAAATCAAGGCATTTAAGAGGTGATGAAAAAATATGAAATTAGGTATCGTAGGTCTTCCCAACGTGGGAAAGAGCACACTTTTCAATTCCCTGACCAAGGCGGGAGCAGAATCCGCCAACTATCCCTTCTGTACCATCGACCCTAACGTGGGTGTGGTAACAGTTCCGGATGACAGACTGAAAGCACTGGGCGAGATGTATCATTCCAAGAAGGTAACTCCCGCAGTGATCGAATTCGTGGATATCGCAGGTCTGGTAAAGGGTGCCTCCAAGGGTGAGGGACTGGGCAACCAGTTCTTAAGCAATATCCGTGAAGTGGATGCTATCGTACATGTGGTAAGATGTTTCGAGGATCCTAATGTCATTCATGTGGACGGCAGTGTGAACCCTCTGCGTGATATCGAGACCATCAATCTTGAGCTGATCTTCGCAGATCTGGAAGTACTGGAGAGAAGACTGTCCAAGGTAGTCAAGGCAGCCAGAATGGACAAGACCTATGCCAAGGAGCTGGCACTGCTTGAGCGTATCAAGGAGCATCTGGAGAGCGGTAAGATGGCAAAGAGCCTGGATGTTACCGATGAGGATGAACTGGCTCTGTTAAAGGAATACAATCTGTTGACTTATAAGCCTGTGATCTATGCAGCCAATGTAGCCGAGGATGATCTGGCAGATGACGGCGCATCCAATGAGATGGTGGCAAAAGTAAGAGAGTTCGCAGCCGGTGAACACAGTGAGGTATTCGTGATCTGTGCACAGATCGAGGAAGAGATCTCCGAGCTGGATGATGATGAGAAGGCAATGTTTTTAGACGACCTGGGATTAAAGGAATCCGGTCTGGAGAAACTGATTAAGGCAAGTTATCATATCTTAGGTCTGATGAGCTTCCTGACTGCAGGAGAGGATGAGACCAGAGCATGGACCATCAAGATTGGCACCAAGGCACCTCAGGCAGCCGGCAAGATCCACTCCGATTTCGAGAGAGGCTTCATCAAGGCAGAAGTAGTAAACTACAAGGATCTGCTGGAGCAGGGCTCTCTGGCCGCTGCCCGTGAAAAGGGTCTGGTCGGCATGGAAGGCAAGGATTATGTAGTGCAGGACGGCGATGTGATCCTGTTCCGCTTCAACGTGTAATACTAAGATCCGCAATAGACAGATTACGAGACTGCTTGCAGGCAGAGTAATCTGTCTATTAGCGGATCAAACATACATGAGCAAGTAGGGCGACAGCCCGGAATGCGAATGTATGTGCCGGATTCGGGAGCGCGAAGCGCGCAGAAGCCGGATAGTACCAAGAAAGGAAATAAATATTATGATGAATGCAGGAGATATTGCATTTCCCCATTTAGGCATTTACCTGGAGAATGTTCCCAGAAGCTTTTCCGTATTCGGTTTCGAAATCGCCTTTTACGGCCTGATCATCGGAATCGGGGTACTGGCAGGCATTCTGATGGCGGTGCATCAGGCAAAGGTGACAGGAGAAAATCCGGATACGATCTGGGATTTCGCCATTTATGCCGTGATCTTTTCCGTGATCGGAGCCAGAATCTATTACGTGGTCTTTGCCTGGGACTATTACAAGGACAATCTGTTAAGCATTTTCAATACCCGTAACGGCGGTATGGCGATCTACGGCGGTGTGATCGGAGCATTCCTGACACTGCTCATTTATTGCAGGATCAAGAAGATCAACCCGTTCCGGCTGGGAGATCTGTGTGTGCCGGGGTTGATCCTGGGACAGATCATCGGCCGCTGGGGTAACTTTATGAACCGTGAAGTATTCGGGGAATATACGGACAGTTTTCTGGCCATGCGGCTTCCTATCGAAGCTGTGCGCAGCCGGGATATTTCTGAGAATGTAGCAGCTCACATTATCGATGGGACCAATTACACTATCAAGCAACTGATGC
>OGYW01001231.1_pt1 | contig 23185 bp, 22 predicted proteins | sample 1576621 | NCBI WGS metagenome assembly OGYW01 (sample SAMEA3541528, study PRJEB24748) | human gut metagenome | biome: human gut; feature: human-associated habitat; material: faeces | place: China | collected 2012 | reverse complement strand
ATAAGAGGATATTTCAAAAATCCGAAATAACCATCAAATGTTCCACCGTACAGTTACGGTCTGAGCCTCAGTGCTGCGGAGTGGGCGTTTTGGGCTGCACCGACGGGGTCTGGTTTTTCTTGCGCAGCTCCGGGAAGAGCAGAAACTCCACACGCTTATACAGCAGATACGTCAGCGCCGAGTCGACGATGCCCTTGATGAGGTTGAACGGGACGACGGCGAACAGCACGAGCGTCGGCACACTGGTGATGCCCTTGTTCACGGCCGTGCCCATGGCGACGATCTGATCGATCGGCAGGTGGAACAGCTCGGCAAACTTCGGGATCAGGTACAGGGCGTTGAAGAGGCTGCCGAACACCGTCATGCACAGCGTACCGACGGCCATGCCGATGATGGCGGAGCGGCGGGTCTTGTGGTGGTGGTAGATGACAGCGGCGGGAAGGACGAACGTGCAGCCGACGACGAAGTTGGCAAAGTCGCCGACGAAAGCCGTGCTTGTGCCCTTAAGCAGGAGCTTGAGCAGCACCTTGAGCAGCTCGGTGACGACACCGGCCACAGGGCCGAGATAGAACGCGCTCATGAGCACCGGCAGCTCGCTCAGGTCCATCTTATAGAAGCCGGGCGCAAAGAACAGCGGGATCTCGAGCAGCATCAGCACGCCGCCGAGAGCGGAGAACATGGCCACATAGCTGATGTTGCGGCTGCGGCTGCGGCGCTGCAGATCGTGGCAGACCGTGCGCTCAAACAGATACGCAAGGCCGAGCAATGCCGCGAACACAAGCGCGCAGACACCGATAAAGGACAGGTTTTCTTTCAACATGACAAAGCACCTCCATGGAATGAAAAACACCTGAAAGAACATGTCCTTCAGGCGCTGCGAACTTATGGAGGTTCGTAACATCTTCTATCATCCAGACTATACTGTCGGTATCGGAATTGCACCGATTCAACCACATTCGGCTCGCGGACTATCACCGCCGGTCGGGAATTACACCCTGCCCCGAAGACATCTCGATTCAGTTGTTTGACTGTCTGCATTATAACACAATGTCCAGAGATTGCAAGCACTTTTTTCAGGGAAGGTTTGACAGACGCTTTTTTGTCGCGTACAATGGATACCAGCACCGAAAAGGAGACTGCCGCCATGCCTGAGCGCGAACACACCTGCTGCTTCACCGGATACCGCGAATACAAGCTGCCCTGGGGCAGTGATGAGAATGACCCCCGCTGCCGGAAGCTCCAGCAGCAGATCTTTGACACCGTGGACGCTGTCTATGCCGACGGCATCCGTCACTTCATCTGCGGCATGGCCAACGGCTGCGACCTGTATTTTTTCGACGCCGCGCGCTATCTGCGCCTCAGTCACCCGGAGGTCACGATCGAGGCGGCCATCCCCTTCTCCGGACAGGCCGACCGCTGGCGGCCGGAGCTGCGCGCGCGCTATGATTACGACCTGCGCCAGTGCGACTATCAGACGCTCGTGCAGGAGGCGTACACGCCGGGCTGCATGATGCGCCGCAACCGCTACATGGTCGACGCCTCGCGCATCCTCATCGCCGCCTTTGATGGCCGTCCCGGCGGCACGGCGCGCACGCTTGAATACGCCGCACTGCGAAAGCTCGAGATCATCCAGCTGCCGATCGACCGCGCGCCGGTTGGGATATGATCTATACCAAAAAACACGGAGAACGATTTTTCGTTCTCCGTGTTCGTTTTTCGGGATGCTAACAGGCCTCGATCTCTTTGATGTTATATTCGTTGCCTGACACCAGATAGGTATGCTCGCTCTTGCAGTGCGGGCATATCTTAGCGTATTTGACCGTGGGATATGTCTGCTTGCAGTCCTCGCAGAAGGTCACGGCGGGAACGGTCTCGATCTTCAGCTCCGCCTCTTTCAGGTACTGGGATTTCTGGATCGCCCACTGCCAGCAGTCCGTCAGATAGTACGGAATGATGCCGCTGACCTCGCCGATCTCCAGCGTGACGCTGGCGACCTTGGTCAGGTGGTTTTCCTCGACGACCTGCTCGACCTCGCGAATGACATAGAACACGGTTCCGAGTTCATGCATGGGTATGTTCCTCCGGCGGGTTTACTTCGCGCACTTTTCCTTGATGTCCTTGATGGTGATCTTCGCAGCGCGCTTGATCATGTGCGGCAGGATAGCCTTCATCTTGTCCTCGGTGCGGTACATACGGCTGGCCTCCGGCATATCGCGCTGCAGGTGGATCGCGTCAAACTCGCAGCGGGTGGTGCACAGGCCGCAGCCGATGCATTTGTTCGGGTCGACGACGGACACGCCGCAGCCGAGGCAGCGGGACGCCTCCGCCTTGACCTGCGCCTCCGTGAAGGTGATGCGGTCGTTGGAGAAGGTCTTGGCCTTGCTCGCGTCGTGCGCGACGGTCTGGCGCGCCGGAGCGTCGAAGCAGTCGATGGGCAGGACGGCGTTGCTCTTGTCCAGCTCGTAGAACGCGCGCGGGTCACGCGCCAGCGTCAGGCTCTGACCCTCATGCACGAAGCGGTGCAGGGACACAGCGCCCTCGCGGCCGGCCGCGATCGCGTCGATGGCGAACTTCGGCCCGGTGACCACGTCGCCGCCGGCAAAGACGTCGGGCTGCGCGGTCTGATACGTCACACCGTCGACCTGGACAGTGCCGTTGCGGTTGAAGGCCATGGCCTCGGGCGCGATGCGGCCGAGGTCGACGCGCTGGCCGATGGCGCCGATGACGGACGTGACCTCGATGGTCTCGAACTTGCCGGTGCCGACGGGCTTGCGGCGGCCCTTCTCGTCGGGCTCGCCCAGCTCCATGATCTCGACCTTGATGGCCTTGACCTTGCCGTTCTCGCCGAGGATCTCGGCCGGAGCGCTCAGGAAGCGGAACTGCACGCCCTCTTCCATGGCTTCCGCGACTTCCTCCGCGTCCGCCGGCATCTCAGCCTGGCTGCGGCGGTAGATGACGTAGGTATCCTTCGCGCCGAGGCGGATGGCCGTGCGGCAGACGTCCATGGCGACGTTGCCGCCGCCGATGACGGCACACTTCTTACCGATGCGCGGCTTCTTGCCAAGGTTGACCTTGCGCAGGAAGTCCACACCGCCGTACACGCCGGAGAGCTCCTCGCCCGGGATGCCGATGGGCGCGCTCTTCTGCGCACCGATGGCCAGATAGAAGCCCTTGTAGCCCTGCTCACGCAGCTGGTCGATGGTGATGTCCTTGCCGATCTCGACGCCGCACTGGAAGTGGACGCCCATCTCCTTGAGCACCTCGATCTCGGCATTGACCACGTCCTTCTCGAGGCGGAAGCTCGGGATGCCGAGGGTCAGCATACCGCCGGGGACCTCGTTTTTATCGAACACGGTGACGTTCTCATAGCCCATGTTCGCCAGATAGTAGGCGCAGGACAGGCCGGCCGGGCCGGCGCCGATGATGGCGATCTTCTCCGGGTACGGATCGGCGATGCCGCGGTGGGTGATGACTTTCGGGATGTAGCGCTTGTCGGCCTGCAGCTCCTGCTCGGCGACAAACTTCTTGATCTCGTCGATGGCGACGGCGCGGTCGACGTTGCCGCGGGTGCAGGCGTCCTCGCAGCGACGGTTGCAGATGCTGCCGCAGACGGCCGGGAACGGGTTATCCTGCTTGATGAGCTTGAGCGCGTCCAGATAGCGGCCCTGCGCAGCCAGATTGATGTAGCCCTGAACGGCGATGTGCGCCGGGCAGGCGGTCTTGCAGGGTGCGGTGCCGGACTCGTGGCACTGCTTCTGGTTGTCGTCCTTATAGTTCGGGCTCCACATATGCTCGCCCCAGTGGTTGTCGTCCGGCAGCGGCTGCTTCGGATAGACCACGGGTCCGGTCTTGGTGCACAGCTTCTGGCCAAGCTTGGCGGCACCGGCCGGGCAGACCTCGGCGCACTTGCCGCAGGCGACGCACTTCTCGGCATCGACATGGGCACGGTAAGCGGAGGCGGACATATTGGGCGTGTTGAACAGCTGGCTCGTTCTCAGCGCGAAGCAGGAGCCGAGCGCGCAGTTGCAGATGGCAAAGATCTTGTCCTCGCCGTCGATATTCGTGATCTGGTGGACATAGCCGTTGTCCTCGGCGCGCTGGAGGATCTCCATCGCCTCATCATAGGTGATCTTGCGGCCCTTGCCGGTCTCGAGACAGTAGTCACAAAACTGACCGACGGCGATGCACATCTCATCCTGCAGCTCACCGCAGCCCTGCCCCTGAATGCGCATGGCATTGCGGCAGGAGCAATAGCCGACGCCGAGGTGATCCTCATACTTTTTCAGCCAGTGGGAGATGTGCTCGACATCGACCGACTCATTCGTGGCCGGGATGGCCTTCTCGACCGGGATGACGTGCATGCCGACGCCGGCGCCTCCGGGAGGCACCATGCAGGTGATCTTCGTCAGCGGCAGAAACGACATGCGCTCGAAAAACTGCGCGATCTCCGGATGCTCCTCGACCTGCTGCAGGTTCATGTTCATCAGCTCTGCAGAGCCGGGCACGAAGATCGGCAGCGTCCACTGCTTGTGATGGTCGGCGTTCTCCCAGTTGTACTCGAGCAGGCCGATCATGGACATCTGGTCAAACAGCTGCTCCACGTAGACAGGGTCCTTGCCGACTTTCTTGCCGATCTCGGCCGGTGTGGTCGGGACACGGACCTTCATTGCGAGCGCAAGCTCCGCCATCTCGTCGGTAACGACGCTGGCCAGGCCATAATACTCGGGCGAAGTCTCGTCGAGCTGGGTCATGCCGAGCTTGACGTCCACACGGTCGGTGATCTTTTTCCCTAGTTTCAGGATCAGTTCTCTTGCCATTTTCAGGCTCCTTTCTTCCCCTTGAATAATTTCCGTTGCATTCCCTGATTTGTGAATTCATACACAAGGATTGTAACACATCTCACACACACAATTCAATAGACAAATGTGCATTTTACCGTAAAATGCAGCAAAAACCCCGCCGTTCTGCCCATCGGGGTTGACATTTTACACAATCAGTGTTATGTTTTTGCTGACCATACGGTTAGTGTTATGTATTTTTGCAAGGAGTGAGCGCAAATGGCTCGGATCCGGGTCCATGTTCTGCACTGCGGGAGGATCGGCGTCGCGCCGGATCTCCCGGCGAGCGGCCAGTGGCGCTGGCCGGCGAAGGCCGACGCACGGCGCACAAAAGCGAATGCACGCATCTGGCTGCCGGTGTCGGCGTATCTCGTGGAGCACCCGAAGGGGCTGTTTCTGGTCGACGCCGGTCTGCCGCGCACAGTGAGCCCGACCGGGGTGGAGGATCGCGCAGCGCAGCTGCGCATGTTCGGCCGCGGGTGGTATACGCTCGTGCACAGCGTCGTCGCGCCGGGGCAGTCGATCGGCGAGCAGCTGTCCGCGCGCGGCATCCGGCCGCGGGATCTGGACTATGTGCTCTTTTCCCACCTCGACCCGGACCATATTGCCGGCATCAGCGAGGTGCGGGGCGCAAAGCGCCTGCTCGTGCCGGAGGAGGAATACTTCTGGTCATGCCGCGTCAACCTGCGCTACACCTCGCGCAGGCTGTGGATCGACGAGCCGCCGGAGCGCTTCTGGTACCGCGTGAACCACATCGGGCCGGAGAGCCGCTCGTATGACCTCTTCGGTGACGACTCAGTGCATCTCGTGCACATCGCGGGTCACACGGAGGGGATGTTTGCAGCGCTCATCCGAAACGGCGAGCGCTATGTGCTGCTCAACGCCGACGGTGCGGCAAGTCCCCGCTCGTGGGCGGAGGGCACGGTGCCCGGCATCTGCGAAAACAGCGTGCGCGCCAAAAAGGCGCTCGACTGGATCGGCAGCATGAGCCGCGACCCGGCATGCGTGGCGTCGCTGTGCAGCCACGATCCCGATATAGCACCGCAAACGATCGAATTTTAGAATGGATACATTCATTTTTTCTAATGCATATTTCATACCGCTTTTGTGAATTTTGGGGTTGACAAGCGCAGAGAACTGCGTTATACTGCGCTCGTTTCCACAGGAAACCGTGATTTTGAACGAAAGGAGACGCGTTGTATTATGAAGTTTGCTCAGACGAACAACATGATGATGGCTATGATGATGTACATGCCCGGCTGCATGTGCATGTTTCGTCGTGCTCGAAAATACGACTCGTCTTGTGTTCGCTTCCAATAACGGCTGATCCAAATTTCAAGCCGTATCCGCAGAGGCCGGAAGACAACGAGTCTTCCGGCCTCTGCTTTTTTGTTCCGAAAAATTCATTCTGCGAGGGAGAATCCACCATGATCGAAATCGAACATCTCAACAAGACCTACCCCTCTCCAACCGGCGACATCCACGCGCTGCGGGATGTGGACCTGCGCATCGAGGACGGGGAGATCTTCGGCATCATCGGCCTGAGCGGCGCCGGCAAGAGCACGCTCGTGCGCTGCATCAATCTCCTCGAACGGCCGACCTCCGGCACGGTGCGCATCGACGGGCGCGACATGACGCAGCTCAGCCGCCGCGAGCTGCTCAAGGCGCGGCAGGACATCGGCATGATCTTCCAGAGCTTCAACCTGCTCGAGCAGCGCACGGTGCTGCGCAACATCTGCTTCCCGCTCGAGATCGCGGGCGTCAAGCGCGACAAGGCGCAGGCGCGTGCCGAGGAGCTGCTCGAGCTTGTCGGATTGTCCGACCGCGCGAAGGCCTATCCCTCGCAGCTCTCCGGCGGCCAGAAGCAGCGCGTGGCCATCGCCCGTGCCCTGGCGACGCGGCCGAAATACCTCCTGTGCGATGAGGCCACCAGCGCCCTCGACCCGAACACCACGCAGTCGATCCTCCGCCTGCTCAAGCAGATCAACCAGACGCTCGGCGTGACGATCGTCGTCATCACGCATGAGATGCGCGTCATCGAGCAGATCTGTCAGCGCGTGGCCGTCATCGACCAGAGCTGCATCGCCGAGATCGGCAACGTCAGCGATGTGTTCACCCACCCGAAATCCGACATTGCCAAAGCGCTCATCCTTCCCAAGAGCCCGGCCGAAAATCTCCCGCCGTGCACCGGCAAGCGTCTGCGCCTCGTCTTCGACGGCAGCTGCTCCAACGAGCCGGTCATCTCGCGCATCACGCTCGAGTGCAACGTGCCGGTGAACATCCTCTTCGCCGACACCCGCATCGTCGAGGGCAGCATCTACGGCCACATGGTCATCGACCTGCCCAGCGATCCGCAGCAGTTCCACAACGTGCTGCGCTGGCTCGAGCACAACCACATCTCTTATCTTCAGGAGGTTTAAGCCATGTCTGAATTGCTCATCAAGCTCTGGCAAAACGGCATCCTGCAGCTCGGCATCTGGGAGACCGTTTACATGACGCTCATCTCTACGTTCTTCGCCTATCTCATCGGCCTGCCGGTCGGCCTCATCCTGCGCATGACCGACCGCGACGGCATCCACCCCATCGGCTGGCTCAACCGCACGCTCGGCATCATCGTCAACGCCCTGCGCAGCATCCCGTTCATCATCCTCATGGTGGCCATGCTGCCGGTGGCAAAGTTCGTCGTCGGCACGAGCCTCGGCAACCGCGCCGTGATCGTGACGCTCGTCATCGCCGCCGCCCCGTATGTGGCGCGCATGGTCGAGTCCGCCGCAAAGGAAGTCAACGCCGGCGTCATCGAGGCCGCGCAGTCCATGGGCGCGTCCACGCTGCGCATCATCTGGAAGGTCATCATTCCGGAGGCCAAGCCCGCGCTCATCACCGGCGCCGTTATCTCCACCGTTACCATCCTCGGCTACTCCGCCATGGCCGGCACGATCGGCGGCGGCGGTCTCGGCCAGATCGCCATCACCTACGGCTACCAGAAGTACGACGATCAGATCGTCTGGCTGTGCGTGGCGCTGACCATTCTCATCGTGCAGATCCTGCAGGAGTTCGGCATGTACATCGCCCGCCGCACCGACCGGCGCGCGCACAGCTGACGGGAGGTGCCGCCCATGCATCTGCATTATCCCGCGCTGCTGCGCGTGAACATCCGGCGCGGACGAATGTGTCCCCCGCCGAACCGCACACCCGATCATCCGTACCCACACAAATTCTAAAAAATATAACATAAAGGAGAACCTGAAATGAAAAAGATCACTTCCCTCATCCTCGCCCTTGTGCTGGCATTCTCGCTCGTGTCTCTGAGCGCCTGCGGCGACAAGACCACCGACGACAAAAACAGCGATTCCGCCGATGACAAGGTCATCACCGTCGGCGCCAGCGCCACCCCGCACGCCGAGATCCTCGAGCAGGTCAAGCAGGTGCTTGCCGACGAGGGCTACGAGCTCAAGATCGTCACCTATGACGACTATGTCCTGCCGAACCAGGCGCTCGCCGACGGCACCCTCGACGCGAACTACTTCCAGCACAAGCCCTATCTCGACAGCTTCAACGCCAAAAACGGCACGAACCTCGTCTCCGTCGGTGCCATCCACTATGAGCCGTTCGGCATCTACGGCAACGGTGTCACCGACCTGAAGGATCTCGCCAAGGGCGCGACCATCATCATCCCCGCCGACGACAGCAACGAGACCCGCGCCCTGTTCCTGCTGCAGCAGGAGGGTCTGATCAAGCTTCCCGATGACGCGGACGCTGCCAAGGGCGTGAGCACGCTCGACATCGTCGATGACGGCGGCTACAACATCGTCACCGTGCAGGCCGATACCGTCCCGGCCCAGCTCAAGAATGCGAGCGCCGGCACCATCGCCGTCATCAACGGCAACTATGCGCTGGCCGCCGGTCTGAACATCAGCGACGCGCTCGCCACCGAGAACGCCGACGGCACCGCCGCGCAGACCTACGCCAACATCATCGCCGTGCGCGCCGGCGACGAGAACAGCCCGAAGACGCAGGCGCTGCTCAAAGCGCTCAAGACCGACGCCGTCAAGCAGTACATTGCCGACACCTACAACGGCGCTGTCGTTGCAAGCTTCTGATTGATCTCTCCCCCCTCTTTTCTGAAAATGCAAAAAGCCCCCGACCACGTGTCGGGGGCTTCGTGCATTACTTGGCAGCGTTATACGCATAGCTGTTGTCGACAAGGCGGTCAAAATCCACCCAGTCGGCGTGCTCGAGCACACCCGCCGTCTCCATGACGGTCTCGAGCCGCTCAAGGGACGACTGCGCCATGACCGGCGTCGCGTTCCACGCGTCGATGTCCTTGTAGCGCTGCACGACCTGCGTGAGCACGGACACGTCCGTGTCCGGAAACTGCGGCGCGATGATGGCGGCGGTCTCGGCCGCGTCGTGCTCGGCGATCCATGTCAGCGCACGCGCAACGGCGTTTGTAAAGCGCTGCACCACGTCCGCGTGCTCCCGGATGTACGTCTGCGAGGCGAAGTAGGCCGTATACGGGATCTCGCCGCTTTCCTGCCCGACGGACGCAAGGATATACCCCTTGCCCGCCTGCGCGACCTCGGTGGCCGTCGGCTCAAAGAGCGTGACAAAATCGCCGTTGCCGCCGGTGAACGCCCCGGCCATCATGTTGAACTGCACCGTTGTATCCACGTCGGCGTCTACGCCGGGGACGATGCCGTTTTGCCGCATGACGTATTCGAGCGTCATCTCCGGCACACCGCCTGCGCGCCCGCCGATGACGGTCCTGCCGCGCAGCAGCTCCCACGAAAACGGCACATCCTCTCGTCCGACGAGAAACGACCCGTCGCGCTTCGTGAGCTGGCCGAACACGATCGGGTGATCGTCCTTTCCCTGATTGTACACATAGATGCACGCCTCCGGTCCGGCGAGACCGATGTCCGCCTGCCCGGTGAGCACCGCCGTCATGACCTTGTCGGCGCCGCCGCCGTTGCTCAGCTCGATCTTCAGCCCCTCATCCGTGAAAAAGCCCTGCTCCAGCGCCACATACTGCGGCGCGTAGAACACCGAATGTGTCACCTCGCTCAGGCGGACGGTGGCCGTCTCCTGCGTGCCGCAGGCGCACAAGGCCGCCAGCAGCAATACCGCCAGAACCCCACAAAGAAACCGTTTCATTGCGTCACTCCCAACCGTTTTTTGAATCCCTTTTCCAGCCACAGCACCAGCTGATACATCACCACGGCCGCCGCCGCAAGCACGAAGACGGTCGCCATCACAAGGTCCATGTTGAACACCTGCGACCCGTAGACGATCAGATAGCCGAGACCGGCTTTGGACACCAGAAATTCGCCCATGATGACGCCGACCCACGACAGGCCGACGTTCACACGCAGCGTATTGAACAGCGTGGCGTAGTTGGCCGGAATAACCAGCCGCCACAGGATCTGATGGCGCGTCGCGCCGAGCGTCTGCATCAGGCGGATCTTCTCCCGGTCCGTGGACAGGAAGCCGACATGCATATTCAGGATCGTGACAAAGATTGAGATCGCGATCGTCATGGCGATGATCGACTCGGTACCCGCGCCGATCCAGACGATGAACACCGGGCCGAGCGCCGTTTTCGGCAGCGCGTTGAGCACGACCAGATACGGGTCGAGCACGCGCGAGAGCAGCTCGCTCCACCACAGGCCGATGGCGATGAGCGTGCCGAAGAGCGTCCCGAGCACGAAGCCGACCACGACCTCCAGGCACGACGTGCCGATGTGCAGCCAGAGCTCCCCGGAATTTTGCAGGCCCACGAGCGTGTGCACCACGCGCGACGGGCTGCTGACGATGAAGGCGTCCACCCAGCCGAGCCGGGCCGAAAGCTCCCACAGGCCGAGAAACGCGGCCAGCAGCAGGATCTGCAGCGCCAGCACGAGCCGGCGGCGGCGCTTTTGCGCGCGCAGATACGCAAGTCTCTGCGGGGAGAGCGACCGTTCAGGCATTGACATCCAGCTCCTCCCATATTTGATTGAACAGCGTCTGAAATTCCGCCAGGCTGCGCCGCTGCAGCGGCGGCACGGCACGCAGCGCGCCGAGGTCATGGATGGCCTTGACGGTCGCGGGGCGGTGCGTGAGCACGACGATGCGGTCCGAGAGGCTGATGGCCTCGGAAATGTCGTGCGTGACGAGCAGCGCCGTCTTGTGCTCGCGGCGGATGATCTGCGCGATGTCGCCCGACACGGCCAACCGCGTCTGATAGTCGAGTGCGGAAAACGGCTCGTCGAGCAGCAGCACATCCGGCGATGTCGCCAGCGTGCGGATGAGTGCGCAGCGCTGGCGCATCCCGCCCGAGAGCTGGTTTGGCAGCTTGCGCGCAAAGCCGTCGAGCCGGTACTGCGTGAGCAGGGCGCGCACGGCGTCGCGCCGCGCGGGTGTGTTCTCGTGCCGGATCTCTAGCCCGAGCGTCACGTTGCCCCAGATCGTGCGCCAGTCAAAAAGCTGGTCGCGCTGCGGCATCAGCCCCGCTTTCCCCGTCGGCGCGCGCACGGACTCGCCGTCAACGAGTACCTCCCCGCCCGACGGGCGCTCGATACCGGCGATGAGCGCCAGCAGCGTGGATTTTCCGCAGCCGGACGGCCCGACGATGCTCACAAACTCACCGTCGGCCACGCCGAAGGTCACATCCCGCAGCGCCGCCACCTCGCCGTCCGGCGCCTGATAGGTCAAGGCGGCGCGGCGCAGCTCGATTTTCATGGCGTCTCCCCCTTTGTTCGCGCCAGAGCGCTATGCCCCAATGTATGCCGCGCCGGTGCACGGGGTGCAAAGCAAAACGGTGTGACCGCGCAGGTTTCCAAAAAGGATTTTGACGGTCTTTCGGCAAAGCGAAAACGCACACATCACCTTTGTGATGTGTGCGTTTTTTATCCTGCCGCCTTGTACGCGCGCTCGAGCGCGGCGGACAGCGGCTGCCCGTGCGAGCGGCAGATGCGCCGCAGCCGATACAGGCACGCGGAGTCGCGCGTGAGGTGGTTGATGCCCCAGTCGCACGACAGCGTCGCCTGAAAGCCCATGTCGCGCAGGACCTGATCCGTCCGGTCGCTGTATTTTCCGTAGGGGTAGGCAAAGGTGTCCGGTGTGCAGCCGGTATGCTCCGCGAGCTCATCCTGCAGGCGCTGCAAGTCCGTGCGCAGCAGCTGCGCGTAGTCCGCCTCCGACTCCCCCGCGTTCGGCAGGCAGCCGTGCCGCTCGGAAGTGTAGGTGTGCAGGTTATACGAGTGGTTCTGCACCTCGACGAGACCGGAGGCGAGCATCTCATTGAGCTGGTCCCATGTGACGTGTGCATAGTCGATGCTCTCACTCGGCCACTCGGTGAAATCATCCGTGTTGCGCCCGAGCAGCGAAAAGACGATGCGCGCCGCATATTGCCGCAGCAGCGGCAGCACATAGACGTAGTTGTTGTAGTACCCGTCGTCAAAGCTGAGCACGATGGGCTTTTCCGGCAGCGGCGTACCGTCGCGCACATAGGCGATGACGTCCGCCATGACGATCGTCGTGTAGCCGTTTTCCGCCAGCCACCGGAGGTCGGATTCCAGCTCCCACGGCTGGATGGCGTCCTTGCCGGACTTGTCGGGCTTGACCTCGTGGTACATGATGATCGGCAGCGGCACGGGGTCGGCCGCGGCATCCTCCCCGGCGGCATAGGCCGCAAGCGGGCAGAACACGAACAGCGCAGACAGCACGACGGCCATCACCCGCTGCGGGACCGGCAGCGCTCGGCGCACGGCATCCATCTCCTCTCGTTTCATCCGTTCGGAGATAGTGTGCGCCGGACGCGCATAAATCATGCACGCGCGCGGCGTTTCGCAGCGGCGCGCTGCACGCACTTGACGCCCTCCACGATCGGGAGCACCAGAAACGCCAGCCCCATCGCCACGGCATACTCGGCGGCAGAGATGGGCGTGAAGTCAAAGGCGTTGGCCAAAAACGGCACATAGATGCACAGCGTCGTGAGCGCAAGGCTCACTGCGGCCGCGCCGACGAGCGCCCAGTTGGGCGTGCGCAGCGTGAACAGGCTCGCCCGGTGTGCGCGCATATTGAAGCTGTGGAAGATCTCCGCCATGCTCAGCGTCAGAAACGCCATCGTTGTGCCGTCGGGCGAATTCGTGACCGTCCAGACGCCGTACTCCATGTAGTGGCCAATGAAGAACGCCGCCAGCGTCAGCACCGCGCACATCACGCCCTGATACACGCAGTCGAAGCCGACGCCGTGCGCGAAGATGCTCTCACGCGCGCTGCGTGGCGGGCGGGACATGATGTCCGGCTCTGCGCGCTCCATGCCGAGCGCCAGCGCCGGAAAGCAGTCGGTGAGCAGGTTGATCCACAGCAGGTGCACCGGCTCAAGGATCGTAAAGCCGAGCATCGTCGCAGTGAAGATGCTCAGCACCTCGCTCATGTTCGAGCCGAGCAGGAACTTCACGGCGCGGCGGATGTTGTCATAAATGCGCCGCCCCTCTTCGACCGCGCCGACGATGGTGGCAAAGTTATCGTCGGCAAGCACCATGTCGGCCACATTTTTCGTCACGTCCGTGCCGGTGATGCCCATGCCGATGCCGATGTCCGCCGCGCGGATGCTCGGCGCGTCGTTGACGCCGTCGCCGGTCATGGCGGTGATGAAGCCGGCGTCGCGCCACGCCTGGACGATGCGCGTCTTGTGCTCCGGCTGCACGCGGGCATAGACGCTGATGTGCTGCAGACGGCGGCGGAACGTGTCGTCGTCCATGGCGCCCAGCTCCGCGCCGGTGACGGCCTCGTCGCCGGGGCCGAGCAGGCCGAGCTCACGCGCGATGGCGCTGGCGGTGTCCACATGGTCGCCGGTGATCATGATGGGGCGGATACCGGCGCTGCGGCAGTCACGGATGGCGTCCACGACCTCGGGACGCACCGGGTCGATCATCCCCGCCAGACCGAGAAAGCACAGGTGCTGCTCGAGCGCCGCGGGCGACGTATCGTCCGGCAGCGCGTCATATGTGCGCATGGCCGCCGCCAGCACACGCAGCGCCCGACCGGTCATGTCGCGGTTGCGTGCGGCGATCTCGGCGCGGTGCGCGTCCGTCATGGGCACGGCCTGCCCGTCGATCCAGATGCGGTCGCACAGCGGCAGCAGCACATCGGGCGCGCCCTTGGTGTACTGCACGATGCGCCCGCCGTCGGAATGCAGGGTGCTCATCATCTTGCGCGCGCTGTCAAACGGCGCCTCGGCCACGCGCGGCAGCTGCACGCGCAGCGCGCTCGGCGACAGTCCCTGCGTGACCGCCCAGCGCACAAGCGCGGCCTCGGTCGGTTCTCCGGTCACGGTGTCCGTGTCCGGGTCGTGCACGGCGTCGGCACACAGCGCCATGGCGGTGGCGAGCAGGTGCTCGTCGCTGCCCGCAGACGCCGTGACGGTCATGCGGTTTTGCGTGAGCGTACCGGTCTTGTCCGTGCAGATAATCTGCGCGCAGCCGAGCGTCTCGACCGCCGTGAGCCGGCGGATGACCGCGCTGCGGCGGCTCATGTTCGTCACGCCGATCGACAGCACGATCGTCACGACGGCTGCCAGTCCCTCCGGAATGGCCGCGACCGCAAGACTCACGGCGATGAGGAACGTGTCGAGCACGACGCGGCCGCTGATCGAGCCGGCACGCAGCACGCCGACCGCGAACACAATCGCGCAGATGCCCAGCACCAGCCACGTCAGGATGCGGCTCAGCTGCGACAGGCGCAGTTGCAGAGGCGTCTTGTTTTCCTTCGTCTGCGTGAGCGCGTCGGCGATGTGCCCCATCTGCGTCTGCATACCGGTCTCGGTGACGACGGCGCGGCCGCGCCCGTAAACGATGCTGCTGCCGAGGTAGAGCATGTTGCTGCGGTCGCCGAGACCGATCTCGCCGTCGGATGTGAGCGCGTCGGCGGATTTTGACACCGGCACGCTCTCGCCGGTCAGCGCGGCCTCCTCCGCACGCAGGCTGGCGCTTTCGATCACGCGCGCATCGGCCGGTACGGCGTCGCCCGCCTCGAGCACGAGCACGTCGCCCACGACGAGCATCTCACTCGGGACGGTCACGATCTTGCCGCCGCGCAGCACGCGGCTGTGCGCCGCGCTGAGCGCCTTGAGCGCGGCAATGGCCTGCTCGGCCTTGCTCTCCTGATACACGCCGAGCACTGCGTTGATGATGACGACGAGCAAAATGATGATGACATCCGCAAAGCTCTCGTGCGCATATGCGCTCGTGACGGCCGAGACCAGCGCCGCCGCAAGCAGCACAAGGATCATCGGGTCTGCAAGCTGGGCAAAAAAGCGCTTGACGACCGACGGCTTCGGTGGCTCTGCGAGCACATTGTGCCCGTCACGCGCCAGCCGCTCGTCGGCCTGCACCTGTGTGAGTCCGTCGGGCGTGCTGTCGAGTGCGTGCAGCGTGTCGGCGGATGACTGCCGGTAATATTCCATCGTTTGTCCTCCTTTTCGGTATCGGATAGGGTTCCCCGGAAATGAAAAAAAGAGACCTACCTGCCCTATGGGCAGATAAGTCTCATCATTTCAGACCGAGCCAGATCCAACAGATCGGTTGTTGGCCGGGCCGCGCGACGGATCGCGCCAATTACTCCCTTATCCCGGAATCATTGTATGTGCACACGCGCGCAAACACAAGCAAAATCTGCACCGCGCGGCTGAATCTTAGCGCCGTCTTAGCGCTTTGCGCTGCGCCGCCAGATCTTCTGCGCCTCCGCCGCCCGGATGAGCTCATCACGAAAATCTGGATGTGCGATAGAGACCAACGCCTCGGCACGCTCCCACGTGCTGCGCCCGGCGAGATTCACCACGCCCTGCTCCGTCGCCAGATAATACGCCTGCGCGCGCGGCGACGTGACAATGTCGCCGCCAAAATGCGGCAGGATGCGCGAATGGCGCACACCGTCCCTGTCCGTGAAGGTGGACGTCATGCAGATGAACGCCTTGCCGCCGCGCGCCATGGCCGCGCCCGTGAGAAAATCAAGCTGGCCGCCCGTGCCGCTGATCTGGCGCAGGCCGGAGCTTTCGGACGCGACCTGCCCGTAGAGATCGGCCGCGATGCAGCTGTTGATGGACACCATGTTGTCAAGCTGTGCGATGACCTCCGGCGCATTGACATAGGACAGCGGCGCGGCGATGACGCCGGGGTTGTCGTCCACCCAGTCGTAGAGCCGCTTGGAGCCGATCGTGATGCCGAGCATGCCCTGATTGCGGTGCAGCGTGCAGCGGCGGTTCGTGAGCACGCCCGCCTCGTGCAGCTCGAGATACGCGTCCGAGCAGAGCTCGGTGTGCATACCGAGGTCATGCAGACCGGAGCGCGCGAGGAGCTTTCCGAGCACGGTGGGCATACCGCCGATGCCGAGCTGAACGGTCGCCCCGTCGCAGATGTGCGGCAGGAGCAGGTTTGCGATCGCAGTGTCTTCCGCGCTCGCCGGGTGCTCGGGCGGATCGGAAAACGGCGCGTGCGCGCCCTCGACGATCATGTCCGCATCGGAGATGTGGATCACCTCGTCAAAACCGCCGCGCAGCCGCGGCAGGTGCTCGTTGACCTCCAGAATGACGATGTCCGCCTGCTCGAGGATCGCGCGGGACACGCCGGTCGCCGCCGAGAGGTTGAAGTATCCGTGGCGATCCATCGGCGTGACGCACGCCATGGCGACGTTCACGGTGAGAAACTGCCGGTAATACCACGCGAGGTTGCGGAAGATCATCGGCGTGAAGTAGCACAGACCGCGGTCGCAGAGCCTGCGCTCATACGCCGAGCAATGCCATGTGTGGTAGAGAAAATGCGTCTGCTCCGGGTCGCACTCGACGATCTGCAGCGGGCCCATGCAGAGATTGCCGCGCACCTTCACGTCGTGCAGCTCATCGCGCCGGGCGGCAAGCGCCGCATCGAGCAGCGGCGGGAAGCCGAGACCCGACGTATAGTCCACCCAGTCGCCGTCCTTCACGGCGCGCACCGCCTCGGCGGGCGTGCGCAGCTTGCTGCGGTATTCGGCCTGATAGTCCATCGTCGTTCCTCCTAGAAGATCTGATCTTTTTGCACCGGCGTCTGAAACAGGCGGCGGATCTCGGCGCCGTCCCCTGTCTGGCCGAGGATCCACATGAGCTTTGTGACCACGGCCTCGCTCGTCATGCTGTAGGCCTCGATGAGTCCGAGCTCACGCTTGGCGCGGTGACCGACCTGATACACCTCCATATCGCTGCCCTCGTGGGGGACCTGCGTCGTCATGACGATGACGCGGCCGGACTCCACCCAGTCGCGCACGGCGTTATAAAAGCTCTCATCGCCGTAGCACGGCAGGCCGCCGACGCCGAAGCTCTCGATCACAAGCGCGCGGTAATGCGCCTTGAGGTAGTCGAAAATACCGGCGTCGATGCCGGGAATCAGCTTGAGCACGAACACGCCGGGATCAAGCCGGTCATAAAAGCGCGGCGCGCCGTCAACGTGCTCCCGGATATAATACACGAGCTGACGGCCGCGCAGAATGGCCGTCTCCGGATAGTCGATGCTCGAAAAGGCGTTGTAGCTCTTCGTGCGCATCTTGCGTGCGCGCGTGCCGAGAATGACCTTGTGGTCAAAGACGATGTGTACGCCGCACGCGCCGTCGTCGCAGGCGTAGAGGAAGGCGTCGCGCAGGTTCTCGCGCGCGTCGGTGTCCTGGTTGAAGATCGACTTCTGCGAGCCGGTGATGACGACGGGCTTGGCGTTGTTCTGGATGAGGTACGAGAGCGCGGCGGCGGTATAGGCCATCGTGTCCGTGCCGTGCGTGAGGACGAAGCCGTCATACGCATCGTAGTGCGCGCGCACGCACGCCGCCATCTGCAGCCAGTCGCGGCTGTTGATGTTCGTGCTGTCGCGGTTCATGAGCTGCACGGTGTCGATGCGGCACAGCTGCTCGAGCTCCGGCACCTCAGCCAGCAGCTCCTCGGAGGTGAGCTGCGGCGTGAGTCCATCGGCCGTCGCCTTGGACGCGATCGTGCCGCCGGTGGCGATCATAAGAATATGCTTCATATCAGTCTTTCACTTTCTTCCAATAGTCGAGCGATGCAAAGCCCCGCTCGAGCTGCATCGCAGTATACTCCTCGCACACGCGCGCAAGCTGTCTCCGTCCCGCGTCGCCGAGCGTGAAGGAAAAGATCTTCTTCGGATCGGCGTTGACAACATGGCGCATGGCGGCCAGCGTCTCCGGCAGCAGCGGCGTGACGGCAGACGAACTCGCCCCCCGGCACTGCGCGCAGTACACCGCGCCGCCGCGCAGGGAGAGCCACGGCTCCACAGGCTCGGGCGCGCCGCAGCGCGCGCAGCACGACAGGTCCGGCTCATAGCCGGCCAGACACATGAGCCGCAGCTCGAACACCGCCTTGATCTGCTCCGGCGGACACAGCGCGCGGCTGAGCGCATAGAGGCTGTTGAGCCCGAGCTGCAGCACCGGCGGATCGGGATATTCCTCGGCGGAGACGGTCTCAAGGAGCTCTGCAAAATAGCTCCCGAGCGCAAACGCGCCGAGATCTGCGCGCAGGCCCAGAAACTCCTCGACCGTGGACGCCTCGTTGAGCGTGCGGCGGCCGCGGTTTTCAAAGATCGTCATGTCCGAATAGGTCAAAAGCTGCGTCGCCGCCGTGATGCGGCTGCCCTTTCGCAGCGCGCCGCGCGCGCGGACGGTGATCTTTCCCTCGTGCTGCGTGAGCACGGTGAGGATCTTGTCCGACTCTTTGTAGCGCACCTCGCGCAGCACCAGACCGCGGGTCGTAAGAAACATCGTATGTACCTCATCAGGCGGGGCGGCGGTCGGTGTCGTCCGCCGCAGATGCCTCGCTCGCCGCCGCATTGCGCACGGCGCAGTAGCAAAGATAGCCGAGCGGATCACCGGTATCCGCAAACAGCTGCCAGAAAAAATCGTCCTGCACAGGAAACCACCTCGCTGCGCATAGTGTCTGCACAGCGGGGTGGAACTATAGCTGGTAATTTCCGCGTCTCACTGGTCGGTGAAACCAAAATTGCGCAGCAGCGCAGCGGAATCGCGCCAGTTTTCCTTGACCTTGACCCATGTCTGCAGGTACACCTTCGTGCCCATAAAGCGCTCGATGTCCTGCCGCGCAAGCTCGCCGATCTTCTTGAGCATCGCGCCGTGCTTGCCGATGATGATGCCCTTGTGGCTGTCCTTTTCGCAGTAAATGGTCACATCCATGTCGATGATGCCGTTGTCGCGCTCGGAAAACTTCGTGACCTCAACGGCCGTGCCGTGCGGGATCTCCTTATCGAGACACAGCAGCAGCTTTTCGCGCACGAGCTCGGCACAGATCTGCTTTTCGGGCATATCGGAGATCATATCGTCCGGGAACAGCTGCGGTCCGGGCACGGCCAGCGCCGTCAGCTCGTTTAAGAGCGCGTCGAGCCCGTCGCCGTTTTGGGCAGACACCGGCACGATCGCGCGCCACGGCAGCGCCTCGGAATAGGCGGCGATGACAGCCAGCAGCTCCTGCTTTTCGACCGTGTCGATCTTGTTGATGACGAGCACTGCCGGAGCACCCGTCGACCGGATGCGCTCGATGAGCGCGCGCTCCTGCTCGCCGACGGAGGCGATGGGCTCGACGACGAGCATCACGCCGTCAACGTCCGCCACGCTCTCGCGCACGACCTGCACCATATAGTCGCCCAGACGGTTGCGCGGCTTGTGAAAACCCGGCGTGTCCATGAGGATGAGCTGCGCGTCGCCGCGGTTGACGACGGCGCTGATGCGGTTGCGCGTCGTCTGAGGCTTGTTCGAGACGATGGCGATCTTCTCGCCCAGCAGGGCGTTTGTGAGCGTGGACTTGCCGACGTTCGGCCGTCCGCAGATGGTGATCATAGCGGTTTTGGTAATCATTCTCTTCTCCTTATACGTCCAGCAGACGCATGATCTCTTTTTCTCGTGCGCGCATACGGCGCTTGTCCTCCCCCTCGTCCACGTGGTCGTAGCCGAGCAGGTGCAGCACGGAGTGCACCGTCAGATAGCTGACCTCGTGCGCGAAGCTGTGGCCGTAGGTCTCGGCCTGCTCGGCGCAGCGCTCCATGGAGATGACCATGTCGCCGAGCATGGCGCGCTCGGTCTCGTAGTCCCACTCGCAGGCGTCGGGGTCGAACGCGCCAGGCGTGAGCTCATTCATCGGAAACGACAGCACATCCGTCGCCCGGTCGACACCGCGCTGCTCGCGGTTGATGGCGTGGATGGCGGCATCGTCCGTGAGCGTCACATCGAGCTCACACGGGACGCACACGCCCTCGACCCTGAGCGCCGCGGCGGCTGCGCGCTTGACATAGCGCTGCGTGTCCGGGAAGCCCAGCCCTCTGCGCGTGCGGGTGATGGTGATTCTGACCTGTGTCATGCTTTTTTCCTCACAGTCGTCTTGCGCGCGGCGGGCTTTTTGGCAGCGGCCGCGGCGTGTTTTTCTCTCTGCTTGTCGTCCTGCTCGTAGGCGGCGATGATCTTCTGCACAAGCGCGTGGCGCACGACGTCCGCGCCCGTCAGGCGGCAGATGGCGATGTCGTCGATGCCGTCGAGGATGCGGATGGCCTCTTTAAGGCCGGACGGCTTGTCCGACGGCAGGTCGATCTGCGTCACGTCGCCGGTGATGACGACGTGCGAGCCGAAGCCGATGCGCGTCAGGAACATCTTCATCTGTTCGCGGGAGGTGTTCTGCGCCTCGTCGAGGATGATGAAGCTGTCGTCGAGCGTGCGTCCGCGCATATACGCCAGCGGCGCGACCTCGATGTTGCCGCGCTCGAGATACTTGGCATAGGCGTCCGCGCCGAGCATCTCAAAGAGCGCGTCGTACAGCGGGCGCAGATAGGGGTCGACCTTGTTTTGCAGGTCGCCGGGCAGGAAGCCCAGCCGCTCGCCCGCCTCGACCGCGGGGCGCGTGAGGATGATGCGGTTGACGCGCTCGGCGCGAAACGCCGCGACCGCCTCCGCAACGGCAAGATACGTCTTGCCCGTGCCGGCAGGGCCGACGCCGATCGTGATCGTGTTTTGCTCGATGGCGTCCAGATATGCGCGCTGGCCGAGCGTCTTGGCCTTGATGGGCTTGCCCTTGGCCGTGATGCACACGACGTCGCCCGCAAGCTCCTGGATCTTCTGCTCCCTGCCCTCGCGCACGAGGCGGAAGATGTAGCGCACGTTCTGCTCGCCGATCTCCTCGCCCTTGGCCGCCAGCGACAGCAGCCCCGCGATGGCTTTTTCGGCATAGAGCACGTTTTCCGCCTCACCGGTGATGTGGATCTGCTCGTCGCGGTCGGTCACGCGCACGTTGTATTCGGTCTCGATCATCCGCAGGTTCTGGTCAAACGACCCGAACACGCTGATGACGTCCTCCATTCTGTCGACTTCCATGGTTTTTTCAATCATCTGCTGTAGTCCCTTCCCCGGCCGGCGGCCGAAGCTGTAAAAATTCCGCGTCCGGTGTCGCCTGTGCGCGGCCGATCTCCTGCTCGCACTCGGCCGTGAGCGTCACGGTCAGCACGCCGCCGACGGTCTGCGCCGCCGTTTCATAGGCAAGGATCGTGCCGTCGGCGCCGATCGTCTCGCGCAGCCGCTGCAGCAGCGCCTGCTCGAGCGCCGCGCGCGCCGCGTCGGCAGATACCGGCACAGACACCGTCCGATACGGCTGCACGCGCTCGCGCACGAGCGAAAACGGCAGCGCAAACACGCCCCGGATCGCAAAAGGATATTCACAAGTGATTTTATCACATTTGCGCTCTGAAATTCCACTGTTTTGATAAAAATTGATCCGTTTTTTCCCCACGCGCAGCGCCCAGCGCGTCCGTCCGCCGTGCATGGACTGTTTTTCGCTTTCCGTCAGAGCGATCTGCCCCGTGAGCTCCTGCCGCGTGCGGGCGCGGATCTCGGCGCGGGCGCACACCGGGCGCACCCCGCCGCCGAGATCATACACCGCACCGGACACGAGCACATCGCCCGGCTCGACCGCTGCACCGGGCGCGACGCGTGCCTCACCGGCGTAGACGTCCATGTGCAGGATGACCCCGGTCGCGGCGGCATAGATGCTCACGGGCGTATCGTCGGGTGTGATGTCCGGCAGCGGGTCTTTTTCGCGCACGATCACCTCGGCACAGCTGCCGCGCACGTTCACCGTGAGCCAGCGCAGCTGCGGCAGGCGCAGGATCATATCGTTGCGCACGAGGTCGTTGGAAAGCCCCGGCCAGTATGTGCCCGGGCGCACGCCGCACGCATCCAGACAGCGCAGGATCTGACCGGTCGTGAGCGACTCGTTGCCGGTCACGTCGATGCGCCAGACAAAGAGCGACGACACCGACACCGCAAGCATCAGCAAAAGCAGCGCCGCACACAGGCCGCGATACCGCGCCGCGCGCCGCAGCAGCCGCGGCAGACCGCGCCGGGATACGGTTTTCACCGTGCACTGGCAGCGCCGTGCAAGCGCCGCTGCCGTATCCGCACAGCGCTCGCGCACCGTAAAGCGCAGCGTATAGGCATCCACCGGCTCGGACGCCGTACACGCAATGCCCGCATCCGCGCAGGCATTGAGCACACGCTCCGGATGCGCACCGCACACCTCCAGCCGCACACTGCCGCAAAGCGCCAGGATCCACCGCGTCAAACCCATCACCTCACGCAAATTCGGCACACACGATCGTGCCGGAGATCAGCACCGCCGCGCTGTCCATGGCCACGAGCTGCAGATCCGTGCCACGCAGACACACCCGCGTGCGCCCGCCGTCAATGATGATGCACTCGCGGCTGTATGCGAGCAGTCCATGGTGGTTTTCCACCAGCGCACGCCGCCGGCCGGTCACGGTCAGCTTCGGCACACCGGTCACGGATTCCGCCGGATAATCCAGCCGCTCGGCGATCTCGAGCGGAATGTCTGACAGCCGTCCCACCGGCTCACCCCCTCGCTGCAAGCCAGTTTATGCGTCCGCAGGCAAGTTTAGGCCGGGACAGGCATAGAAATGCACTGAACACCGTCACAGGAGGGATGCCGATGGAAGACAAACGGAGCAATTACATCGCGCTCGCCGCTGCGCTGGCGGCACTCGGCGCACTGCTTCTGTGCTCGCAGGCGGCACTCGAGAGCGCACGCGCGGGACTGAGCCTCTGCGCACAGATGATCGTGCCGTCGCTGCTGCCGTTTTTTATGCTCTCGTCGCTGCTGCAGCAGCTCGGGCTGCCGGGGATCCTGGGCAGACTGCTCTCCCCCGTGACACAAAAGCTCTTCGGCATCGGCGGCGCGGGCGCGTCGGCACTGCTGCTGGGTGTGACGGGCGTGCGGCATTCCTCTGCTATGTGACACCAGCTGAGCATCTGGCACTTCCGAATGT